>WNGQ01005982.1_pt1 | contig 11838 bp, 10 predicted proteins | sample 5407661 | NCBI WGS metagenome assembly WNGQ01 (sample SAMN13153382, study PRJNA577476) | soil metagenome | isolation source: 60 cm soil or saprolite under Garry oak tree replicate 2 | place: USA:California | collected 2016-06-15
CATGCCGCGATCGCCGATCGCGGCGTCAGGGAGAAAACGGCGCATGGCCTTACCCCTTGTGACGGGCCGCGGAGCGCGATCGCGGCGCGCAGCCTATCCCAAGGCGCGGGTCGCCGTAAGGTTCATACGATTCCACAAAGCAACTGAAAATTGCGATCGGAATCAGCCGGCCGTGCACGGCACGCGGAGAAAGCCCCGAAAGCGGACGCGGCCGCCCCGCACCGGTCGGCCAGCGAGCCGGTAGTTGGGGAATCGCGCCAGAAACCGCGAGATCGCGATCGCGCCTTCCAGCCGCGCCAGCGCCATGCCGGCGCATTGGTGCACCCCTGTGCCGAACGCCAGATGCCGGTTCACCATGCGGCCGACGTCGAATCTTTCGGGGTCCTCGAATTGTTTGGGATCGCGGTTTGCGGCGCCGATGCACAGCGTGAGCGGAGTGCCGGCCTCCAACGTGACGCCGCCCAACTCGACGCGCTCCGTGGTCATGCGGTTGCCGAGCTGGTTCGAGCTCTCGTAGCGCAGGACTTCCTCGACCGCGGTCCTGATCAGATCGGGATTTTGGATCAGCCGTCGCTTCTCGGAGGGGTGATCGGACAGCGCCACCAATCCATTGCCGATCAGGTTGGTGGTGGTCTCGTGGCCGGCGTTGAGCAGGAAGATGCAATTGTGCAGCAATTCCTTCGCGGTCAGGCGCTCGTCATTGGCTTCGCCCTCAATCAGCCGGGTCAGCACGTCGCGGTCGGGATTGCCCGGACTGGCCCTTCGTCGTTCGACCAAATTCTCAAGATAGACAAGAAACTCCGCTACCGCCTTGTTGCCGCGCGCAAATTGCTGCGGTTCGATCACCGGTTCCAGCGCGCCGAGAATCGCCAGCGACCAGTCGCGCAGGGGCTCCCGCTCGTCACGGGGCACATCGAGCAGATTGCCGATCACCTCGACGGGAATGGCGGACGCGAAATCGCCGATCAGTTCAAATTCACCCTTGGTTTCCTTGCTCGTGGCTTCAATTCTCTCGAGCAGATGGTCCACGAGCCGGATCAGATCGGGCTCCATCTCCGCGATCGCGCGCGGCGACAGCGCGCCCATGATCAGCCGCCGCACCCGTGTATGCGCGGGCGGGTCGTTGAACACGAGGCTCGTGGTGTGATGCGCGTAGAGCAGGGACTCCCCGTATTTCGGCGCGAACTCCTTCTTCTTGTCCGAGCTGAATACTTTGGTGTTCTTGTAGGCGGTGACGAGGTCGTCGTAGCGGGTCAGGAAGTAGGAGCCGTTGGGCATGAGCTTGACCGGCTCATGCTCGCGCAGCGCCCGATAGGTCGGATAGGGATCGGCGTAGAAGTTCGCCGTCAACCTTTCGAGGTCGAAGCTTGCCGCCAGCTCGCGCGCATTCGCAATCATGCCGTCATTCTCTTTAGTTGCAGCGCGACATCTTGCCGGACATCTCGGCAAGCCCGCGCTTTTGCCAACGTGAAGATCGACGCCGCCAACCTCGAGCGCGTGCTTTCCAGCCGGGGCGGTATGTTTATCCTGAAACGGTTGCGCGGATTGCTAAGACTTGGGCCGAGCTAATGTTGCCTATACCTTCACCGCAAGCCCGCACTACTGCGACGCCTCGCCGTCGCGATCCTGCGCGCCGTGCGCGACTGCCACGACGATGATTTCCTGGCGATCCCCGTCGACCATGTAGACAATAATGTACGGCCGTTCGAGAAGCTCGCGCGTGCCCTCAACGAGACCGGGACGGCCCATATGCGTCAGTTCAGGATTTTCGAGCCGCATGACCTTGGCTTCGATGCGCGCGATCATTTCCGTCGCGGCGCGCGGATTGTCCTTGCCAATCCATGCGAAGATGCGATCAAGGTCGTCGCGGGCGGCAGGCTCGAACCTGACCTGCATAGTCAGGACGTGCGAAAGCGCTTGAACACTTCTTCCGCAGGGATCGTGTGGGGGCTTGGGCTGGCAAGCCGTCGCCGCACCTCGGCAGCCTGCTCTGCGTTCAGCCGCAGTGTGCTGCTGTCGTGATCTTCCATCTCTCTCAGCACCCGCGCCGCGTCTTCCTGTCGCTCCGGCGGCCAAGTCAACACACGGTCGAGGATTTCCTTCAGCTGGGCTCTTGTCATGGCCGAACAATATCAGATCAGGCGTCGATCTGACAGGTTGCTGGTAGTATTTCTTTACCGGCGCCACATCGACATTGTGTCGGATACATAATCGGCGGTTTGGTCTCTGCTTCCGCGGAAATCTGGTCCGATCCGATCTCCCCACTGAGCGTGTGCGCTGCAGTATATTTCTTGACATAGATCAAGTGAGTGATTACTCACGCCCCATGTCGAGTTTGCGCATGACCAGTGATCTGCGGCGGCAGCTGATCCTCAGCGCGGCCAAACGTTGCTTTTCCCGCCACGGCTTCGCCGGCACCACGACCAAGAGCGTGGCTGCGGCCGCCGCCATTTCCGAAGCGCTTCTGTTCAAGCACTTCCCCTCGAAGGCGGCGCTCTATGCGGAAATCCTCGCCGAGGAATGCGAGGCCGATCCCGATCTCGCGCATCTGCTCGGCCAGGAGCCCTCGACCGCGACCCTTGTCGAACTGGTCAGGGGCATGGTCGGCCATTTCCTCGAAATCGCGAACGGTCCGGACGAGGAAGAGGCGCAACGGCTGCGGCTGATGACGACGAGCTATCTCGATGATGGCGAGTTCGCGCGGCTGCTCTACGCCAAGGTCGCTGATCTGATCGGACCGGTTTTCAACGCATCGCTGGATCGCGCCGTGGCGGCGGGCGATGCCTCCCGGGTTGGCGACGAACCGCTCAACCTGTTCTGGTTCGCGCATCACACGGTTTTGATGGCAGCGCTGTCACGATTGCCGACGGTTCCCTGTCTGTCCTACGGCCACCCGAACGACCTTGAACGGCAGCTTTGCGAGTTCCTCCTGCGCGGAATCGGACTTCACGAAGCCGCAATTGTCTCCCATCTGAGCCGCGACTTGGTGAGCCAAGATTTGGCGGAGAAGCCGGTTCCACCGGTCACTGCAGAAAGTGCATGACATGAATATCGTCACCGAACCCCACATCTCGGGGAAGCCGATCGAGCAGAAGGCGCGTACCCGTCCGGTCAGGATGGTGCGGTGGTTCATCATCGTCGGGTTGCTGCTGGCGCTCCTGGTCGGCGGCCTCGTCTGGTTCAATCACTTCCGTGGCCAGATGATCGCGCAGTTCTTCGCCAACAACAAACCGCCGCCGGTCAATGTCAGCGTGGCAGAGGCGAAGTCCGAGGTGATCCCGAATCTCCTGTCGGCCGTCGGCGCTCTCGCCGCCGTGCACCAGGTCAACGTGACCTCCGACGTCAGCGGGCGCATCACCGCAATCCAGTTCACACCCGGCTCGCACGTGAATGCGGGGACGTCGCTCGTGCAGCTCTATGACGAACCCGACCAGGGCGATCTCGCCAACTACAAGGCGCAGGCCACGGTGGCGCAGCTTTCGCTCGATCGCGCCAAGCAGCTGGCGGCGCGGCAATTCGGTCCGCAGGCGACCGTCGATCAGGCCCAGGCTGCCTTCGATCAGGCCCAGGCGGGGATCGCAAAGACCGCGGCGATCATTTCGCAGAAACTGGTGCGCGCGCCGTTCGACGGCGATCTCGGCGTCCGCAACGTCGAAATTGGCCAATATTTGACCGCGGGAACGTCGATCGTCTCCTTGACCGACCTGTCGGAGCTCTATGCCAACTTCACGGTCACGGAAAAAGACAGCGGTCAATTGAAGGTCGGGCAGACCGTCCGCGTCGCGGTCGACGCCTATCCCGGCCGGACCTTCGAAGGCAAGATCACGACCATCGAGCCGCAGATTGCGACCGACACGCGGAACATCCGCGTCCAGGCCACGATCGGCAATCCGGAAGGGATTCTGAAGCCCGGCATGTTTGCAACCGCGACCGTCGTGTTGCCGGACAAGCCGCCGGTCATCACGGTTCCCGAAACGGCGGTCGACTATACGCTCTATGGGGACTCGGTCTACCTGATCACCGAGAAGACGGCAGACGACGGCAAGACCAGCCTGAACGCGATCCGCACCTTCGTGCAGACCGGCAACAGGCTCGGCGGCCGCGTCGAAATCCTCAAAGGCCTGAAGCCGGGCGACCGGGTGGTCGCGGTCGGCCAGGTCAGGCTGCAATCGGGTGCGGCGGTCGCGATCTCGAGCGATCCGCCGCCGCCGATCCCGGCGCAGCCGCCGCGCTACTGACCTCACGGCATGATCCCGGTTTGCTGACCGCCGTCGTGGCATCTGCAAGCCGGTCATTCGGAAGCGATCACGCTCAACCGTTCAACAAGCAGAGACTGCCGCGATGGTCTTCACCGATATCTTCATCAAGCGCCCGGTCCTGTCGGTCGTCGTCAGCCTGCTGATCCTTCTGATCGGCTTGCGGGCGGCCACCGTGCTGCCGATCCGGCAATATCCGAAGCTGTCGAACACGGTCGTCAACGTCACGACCGTCTACCCCGGCGCGTCCGGGGACCTGATCCAGGGCTTCATCACGACGCCGATCGAGCAGGCGGTCGCCTCCGCCGAAGGCGTCGACTACATCACCTCGTCCTCGGTGCAGGGCACCAGCACCATCCAGGTCTACATCAAGCTCAACTTCGACCCGAACCAGGCGCTGACCGAGGTGCTCGCCAAGGTGAACTCGGTCAAATATCTGATCCCGAAGGAATCCAACGACCCGATCGTCACCAAGACCACGGGCCAGACCACCGCGGTGATGTATCTCGGTTTCTCCAGCGACGAACTCACTGGCTCGGCGATCTCGGACTATCTGACGCGCGTGGTGCAGCCGGTGCTGTCCACCGTCGACGGTGTCGCGTCCGCCGACATTCTGGGCGGGCAGACGTTTGCGATGCGGCTGTGGCTCGATCCGGTCCGCATGGCCGGCCGCAGCGTGTCGCCGGCCGATGTCGCGGCTGCGATCGCCGCCAACAATTTCCAGTCCGCCGCCGGCCAGTCGAAGGGCTTTCTCATCGTCTCGAACGTCTCGACCAATACCGGCTTGACCGACGTCAACCAGTTCAAGCGCATGATCGTCAAGTCGAAGGACGGCGGCTTCGTGCGGATCGAGGACATCGCGAACGTCGAACTCGCGGCCCAGAGTTCGGACGCGAGCGTCGCCTTCAACGGCGAGCATGCGATCTTCATCGGCGTGCAGGCAACCCCACAGGGCAATCCGCTGACCCTGGTCAAGGGCGTCCGCGCGCTGTTCCCGGAGCTCGAACGCAACCTTCCGCCGTCGATGAAGATGAAGGTCGCCTACGATTCCACCAAATTCATCCAGTCGTCGATCGACGAGGTCGAGAAGACGCTGGGCGAAGCGGTGCTGATCGTCATCGTGGTGATCTTCCTGTTCCTCGCCTCGTTCCGATCCGTCGTCATCCCCGTGGTCACCATCCCGCTGTCGCTGGTCGGCGTCTGCAGCCTGATGCTGATCATGGGCTTCACCTTCAATCTGTTGACCTTGCTGGCGATGGTGCTGGCGATCGGGCTCGTCGTCGACGACGCCATCGTCGTGGTGGAAAACATCCATCGCCATCTGGAAGAGGGAAAGTCGCCGGTGCAGGCCTCGCTGCAGGGCGCACGCGAGATCGTAGGCCCCGTGGTCTCGATGACGATCACGCTCGCCGCGGTGTACGCGCCGATCGGATTCCTCGGCGGGCTGACCGGTTCGCTGTTTCGCGAATTCGCCTTCACGCTGGCGGGCTCGGTGATCGTATCAGGCGTGATCGCGCTGACGCTGTCGCCGATGATGTGCTCGATCTTCCTGAAAAGTGCGGAGGAGGGCCGTTTCTCCAGATTGGTCAACAGGGTGTTCGGCGGCCTGACCCGCTGGTATGGCCGGCAGCTCGACCGCTCGCTCGACTATCGCCCGATCACGGGGTTGTTCGCGCTGACGATCCTGGGGCTGGTCGGGTTTCTATGGGTAAATACGGCAAGTGAGCTGGCGCCGGAGGAAGATCAGGGCATCGTATTCGCGGTGACCAAGGCGCCCAAATACGCCAATATCGACTATCTCAATTTCTACGGCGACAAGCTCGACAAGGCGTTCCAGAAATTTCCCGAGACCGATCTTCGCTTCATTCTCAATGGCATCAACGGACCGCAGGGCGGTATCGCCGGCATGCTGCTGACACCGTGGGATCAGCGGACGCGCTCGTCGATCAAGCTGAAGTCGCAGGTGCAAGCGGAACTGAGCAAGATCGAGGGAGTCAACGCGTTCGCATTCAACCTGCCAGCGCTGCCGGGTGGGCCGGGCGGTCTGCCGGTCCAGATGGTGATCAATTCCACCAACGGTTTCCAGGCTGTCTACGAGCAGATGGAGAAGCTGAAGGACGCGGCGCGCAAGAGTGGCCTGTTCATCGTGTCCGACAGCGACCTCAACTTCAATCAGCCGATGGTGAAGGTCAAGATCGATCGTACCAAGGCGAGCGATCTCGGCATCACCATGCAGAACATCGGTGGCACCTTGGCGACGCTGCTCGGCGGCAACTACGTCAACCGCTTCAATCTCGAAGGGCGCTCCTATCAGGTCATCCCGCAGGTGCCGCGCGACATGCGGCTGTCGCCGGAGTCGCTCGGCGGCTATTACGTGGCGACCAGCACCGGCCAGCAGGTGCCGCTGTCGACCGTCGTCTCGATCGAGACGGCGACCGATCCGAACGCGCTGACGCATTACAACCAGCTCAATTCGGCGACGTTTTCGGCGGTGCCGATGCCCGGCGTGACGGTCGGCACGGCGGTCGACTTCCTTGAAGGCGAGGCCAAGAAGCTGCCCTCCGGCTACAGCCACGATTATCTCGCCGACGCTCGCCAGTATGTGCAGGAAGGCAACCAGCTCACTATTACCTTCGGCTTCGCGCTGATCATCATTTTCCTGGTGCTGGCGGCGCAGTTTGAGAGCCTGCGCGATCCGTTGGTGATCATGATCAGCGTGCCCATGGCGATCCTCGGAGCCATGGTTCCATTGTTCTTCGGTCTGGCGACCATGAACATCTACACCAAGGTGGGTCTGCTGACGCTGGTCGGCCTGATCACCAAGCACGGCATCCTGATGGTGGAGTTCGCCAACGAGCTGCAGCTCAATGAAGGTCTCGACCGCCGTTCGGCGATCGAGATGGCGGCGCGGATCCGGCTTCGTCCGATCTTGATGACGACGGCGGCCATGGTCACGGGCCTGATCCCGCTCTTGACCGCGACCGGGGCGGGCGCCGCGAGCCGGTTCTCGATCGGTCTCGTCGTCGTGGCCGGCATGTCGATCGGAACGCTGTTCACGCTGTTCGTGCTGCCGGCGGTCTATGTCTCGATTGCGACCAATCACCTGGCCAAGCGGGAATCGCAGCGGACCAAGGAGATCGCGGATTTCGATCTCGATGCCAAGGTGCTCAAGGCGAGCTGACATCTCCCGATTTTTTCGTTCGACGGCGGCCGCGTTCCTCGCGGCCGCCGTTGCCATTCTTGGGCATCGTGGCAAGCTGTCGCGTGACGGCCAGCAGCGGCTTCCCGAGGACCCTTCCGATGACGCGCGATTTTGTACTCGGCAATTACCGGTTCATTCCGGCCGTGTTCCAGTACTCGAGTGGGGCGGCGGCCGATCCCGGCTACGAGATCGAGCGGGTGCGCTTCGACGCTTTGCTGCCGCTCGCCGACGGTTTTGCGCGAGCTGCGAGCTACATCCAGGCGACGGGCCGGCCGCTGACCTCGTTCTGCGCCTGCGAGCTGCGCTCGCCGGCCGCCTTCACCGAGGACGGCTTCCGCGCCTTCAACCAGCATTACGTCAAGACGCTTAGCCAGTGGGGCCTGTACGACGGCACGACCAATCCGGTGGCGCGCAGCAATGTCTGCCCGGAGATCGATCCGCCGGCCGAGCCGTCATTCTACGCGTTCTGCTTCACGCGCCCGAGCGCGAACGCGCAGCCGTCCTTCGTGATCTCAGGCGGCGCCGAGTCGCGTGAGGGAGCTGGAACCTATCCCGAGCGGATCGTGCGTTACCGCGACATGAGCGCGGAAGGCTGGAGGGAAAAGGTCCGCTTCACCGTCGGCGCGATGGCAGGCCGCCTGGGCGAGTTCGGTTTCCGCTGGAACGACACCACCGCCGCACAGGCCTACACCGTGCACGACTTCCATCCGGTGATGGTTGATGAGCTTGTCCGCCGCGGCGCGACGCGATCCGGCCTGACCTGGCATTTCGCGCGTCCACCCGTAGTCGATCTCGAATATGAGATGGATTGCCGGCGGGTGATGCGGGAGGTAGCGATTTGAGAATCACCCGCCACGAGCGATGCTGAGCTCCCTCGCCCCGCTCTTCGCGGGAGAGGTGAAGATCGCAATCATGGCAGTCGCGTCCGCGGCGGCGGCTCCTCAGCGCTTCGCGGGCACGACCGGAACCGGGCGCGTCAAGAGGTCGACGTAGAAATCGAAGAAGCGCGGATTATCGAAGCCGGTAATGACCGTGACCTTCTGCAAGGATAGGCCGGGCGGCGGGGTGTCGCCATAGCCGATCGAGCGCCCATCATCGACGCCGACCGTGGTGACCACATCGACATATTCGTCGATCGCCTTGGTGGCGAAGGAGGGATCGACGAGATAGGCGATGGTCAGCGTGTCCCAGACGTTCTGCGTGTAGCCCGGATTGTTCTCAAAGCCGTTCTTCCCGGAGAAGCCGTAGCCGGTGAGCTTCTGGTAGAGAGTCGTGACCGCGGTCGGCTTCTCGGCATGGGCAATGCGGTCATAGACCGGCTTGGTGAGCAGCACCGTGTTGGTGACGTCGAGCGATACCACGACCTGAGGCACCGGCAGGCGAAGCACGGCCTGGGCGGCCTCGGGATCGAACCACCAGTTGAACTCCGCGGTCTTCGTCGTGTTGCCCGGCACGTGCACCGCGCCGCCCATGTAGATGACCTGCTTGATCAGCGGCACGATCTCGGGATAGCGCGCGGCGGCCTCCGCGATATTGGTGAGGGGCCCGATCGCGACGATCGTGACCTCATGCGGATTGGCCTTCACCGTGTCGGCGATGAAGTCGACCGCGCCCTTCGCCTGCATCCTGGTCGAGACCGCGAAACCGTCCGGAGGCGCCTTGAGGTCGGCGTCGCTCTGCGGCTCCGGCGTCCGCCAGGCGCCGAGATAGCCGTCGCCGGCGGCGCCGGAGGTGATCTCCGCCTGGATGGTTTTGTAGTCGTGCGACAGCGGGTGGTTCGCGCCGGCGTAAACCCCGACCTGGTCGGCGATACCCATGCGCTCGACCGCCTTGAGCGCGTCGGCAACGCCCTGTTTGAGCCACTGATTGCCGGAAACCACCGTGATGCCCATGATTTTCACGACGCCCTCGGCCTGCAGCTGCGCCGCCATGACACCGAGCTGGCCGTCGTCGCTCATCACGTTGAAGTCGGTGTCGACGATGATCTTCTTCGGCTGGTCGGCGGCGGCAGGGCTCGCTCCGGCGAGAGCGAGCGCATAGACGAGCGCAGCCAGCAGGCGCATGCCTTTCCCGCCCGCGGCAATGCGGCGCGGGGCGCCGACGGTGTTACGGTTCTGCTCGGGCCGCTTTGTCATGTGAGCTCCTGCCTGTCATCGAAGCGCGCTCGCCGAGAGGTTCACCGCGCCCTTGGATCGAGCGCATCGCGGAGGCCATCGCCGACCAGGTTGAACGACAGCACCACAAGGAAGATCGCCAGTCCCGGCCAGATCGCCATCCACGGCGCGGTGGTGAGGAAGCGCTGGGCGGCGTTGAGCATGCTGCCCCAGGACGGCGCCGGCGGCTGCTGGCCCAACCCCAAGAACGACAGCGCGGCTTCCGCGATGATCGCGGCCGCGATCGACAATGTCGCCTGCACCAACAGCGCCGGCATGATGTTGGGCAGGATGTGCACGAGCGCGATCCGCCAGCGCGGATTGCCCATCGCGCGCGCGGCCTCGACATAGTCCTCGACCTTGACGCTCATGGTCTGGCCGCGCGTCAGCCGCACGAAGATCGGCGTCGCCGAGATGCCGATCGCGATCATCGCATTGCCGAGGCTCGGCCCCAGGAAGGCCGCGAGCGCAATCGCAAGGATCAGGAACGGGCAGGCCAGCATCGCATCCGTGATGCGGCTGATCAGCGCATCGATGAAGCCGCCGCGATAGCCCGACAGCAATCCGAGCGGCACTCCGATGGAGAGCGCGATGCCCACCGAAATCGCGCCCGCCAGAAGCGAGGCGCGGGCGCCATAGATGACGCGAGCGAGGACATCGCGGCCGAGGTCGTCGGTGCCGAGCCAGTGCAGGGACGAGGGGGCTTTTCGCACCAGCCCCCAGCTTGTCGCGATCGGGTCATAGGGCACGATGAATGGCGCGAACAGCGCAAGCCCGACGAAGGCCGCGATCACAACGAGGCCGATGACCGCGCCCTTGCGCTTCAACAGCCGGCGCAGCGCGCGCCGCGACGGGCTTTCCAGTTCGTCCGGCACCTCGCTAATCGGGATCGCGGGGAGGGCGGCGTCGGTCATCGCTCTCACGCCCTGAGCCGCGGATTGACGAGGATATAGGCGATGTCGGCAATCAGATTGAGCGTGATGTAGATCGTCGCCGTCACCAGCACGACGCCCTGCACCACGGCATAGTCGCGGTTGAACACCGCATCGACGATCAGCTTGCCGAAGCCGGGGATCGTGAAAATCTGTTCGGTCAGCACCGCGCCCGACAGCAGCGTGCCGAGTTCGAGCGCACCGAGCGTAATCACCGGCGTCAGCGCGTTGCGCAGCGCGTGCTTGAGAATCACCGAGCGCTCGGACAGGCCCTTGGCGCGGGCGGTGCGCACATAGTCGCTGTCGAGCACCTGCAGCATGGCGCTTCTGGTATGGCGCATCAGGACCGCGGCGATCGCGTTGCCGAGCACGAAGGCGGGCAGGATGGTGGAGGCAAGGCTCGCCTGCCAGTTCTCGGTGAGGGACACGTAGCCGGAAGCCGGCAGCCAGCCGAGCTTGATCGAAAACAGGAAGATCAGCATGATGCCGAGCCAGAAATTCGGCGTCGAGATGCCCCACAGTGCGAAGATGTTGGCGCCATAGTCCCAGGCGGTGCCTTTCTTCACAGCGGAGACGATGCCGGCGGGGATTCCGATCAGGAAGGCGATCACGATCGCCATCGACGCAAGCTGCATGGTCACCGGCAGTTTCTGTTCGATCAGCTCTCGCACCGGCATCTTGATGCGCAGCGATTCACCGAAATCGCCCGACAGCACGCCCTTGACCCAGTAGGCATATTGAATCGGGATCGGTTGATCGAGCCGGTATGCTTTTCGGATCTGCTCGATGACAGCGGGATCGCGCTCCTCGCCGGCCATCACCAGCGCGGGATCGCCGGGCAAGAGATGTTGCAGCGAGAAGATCAGGATCGACACGAAGAACAGTGTCGGAACCAGCTGCAGGATGCGCTTGGCGAGGAAGTTCAGCATGGCCGACGCTCTCTTCGACGCCGGCACGCGCCGCGGTTGCTCATCCCTCCCCCCGCGAAGCGGTGGGGAGGGTCGGCTCGCATGAAGCAAAGCGAAATGCGAGACGGGGTGGGGGGCGATTTCACGCACGGCGCTCGTTGCGCGACCCCCCACCCCGACCTTCGCTTCGCTCGGTCGACCCTCCCCACCGCTCGCAAGGGCTCGCGGGGGGAGGGATAAGAAACTAGTACCGATACCATCCTCACTTCAGCTTCAGCCCGATCACGCGCACCAGCCCGTCCGGCATCGGCTTGTAGCCTTCGAGCCTGGTGGTGTGCGCGATCAGGTTCTTGCGGTGATAGAGATAGATGATCGGCTCGTCCTCGA
>WNGQ01012008.1_pt1 | contig 11837 bp, 8 predicted proteins | sample 5407661 | NCBI WGS metagenome assembly WNGQ01 (sample SAMN13153382, study PRJNA577476) | soil metagenome | isolation source: 60 cm soil or saprolite under Garry oak tree replicate 2 | place: USA:California | collected 2016-06-15
GTTTTTTCTTCCCAGGACGATGTTGCCGATCCCTTTTATCCATTTGGACGCAACGATCAGCAGGAGGTGGCGGCTTACGTTTGCCACACGGCGCACATGACTGCTCCGAGCGAGATTGAGGCAGCTTTCGATTTTGTGACGTACAATGCCGCACGCGCACTGCGCCTGGAGGATTACGGTCTGGAGACCGGATGCAAGGCAGACCTGAATGTCCTGGCTGCTCCGACGATACGGCAGGTGCTGCGCCTCCAGCAGCCGCCTCGCTGCGTAGTGCGAAACGGCAAGGTGCTCGCACGCAACCAGTTGCAGAGGGAGTTCGTGGGTCGTTGAAAAGAGAGAGGAGAGAGCGGTGTCCTATGATCCATCTGGCTACATCCGATCTGTTACATTTCCTGAATACGTATGGCTACTGGGCGGTGCTACTCTTCATCGCCATAGAGAGCACGGGCATTCCCTTCCCAGGCGAGACCATGCTGCTGATCGCTGCCATCTACGCTGGGACGACGCACCGCTTGTCCATTGCCCTGGTGATCGTGGCGGCTGCCAGCGGGGCGATCCTGGGCGATAACATCGGGTTCTGGGTGGGCCGCGAGGGTGGGTTCCGCCTGCTGCGGCGCTACGGGCGCTACATCCGCCTCGATGAGCGCAAACTGAAACTGGGGTTGTACCTGTTCCGCAAGCATGGAGGCAAGGTCGTGTTCTTCGGACGCTTCGTCGCGGTACTGCGCGCCTGGGCAGCCTTCCTGGCAGGGACGAATCGCATGCGCTGGCCCCCCTTCCTGCTCTTCAACGCCCTGGGAGGCATCGTGTGGGCCACGGTGTACGGGTTGGGAGGCTACTTCCTGGGCGAGAATATCCACCGGCTGGCAGGACCGATCGGCATGATCACCATCGTGCTGGCTGCCCTTGTCATCATCGCGTCGCTGATCTTCGTGTGGCGCAACGAGCGGCAATTGGAAGAAAAGGCGGAGAAAGCCCTGCCTGGGCCGCTTGAAGCCTACTAACCACACGGTAAAGCGACCGTGAAGGTCGTCCGTATGTTCTTAGCGAGGACCCGCGTTACGCACTTCTTCGCTGGGCAGCACGAACTGGGTGAAGTTCTTTTTGAAGCGCTCAGCCAGGTCAGCCACATGCCGGTCGTATGCATCTTTGTCCGCCCAGGTATTGCGAGGAATGAGCAGCGAACTGGGCACATCCGGGCAAGAGGTAGGAACGTGCAGCCTGAAGGTGGGATCCGTCACTGTCTCTACATTCTCCAGCGCTCCACTGATAGCAGCACTCACCATTGCTCGTGTGTAGTTGATGTTGATGCGCTCGCCAACGCCATAGGGTCCGCCAGTCCAGCCTGTGTTGATGAGATAGCAGCGCACGTTATGCTTCTCAATGCGCTCTCGCAGCAGGTTCGCATATTCAGCAGGCTGCAGTGGGAGGAAGGCCGCGCCAAAGCAGGGGCTGAAGGTCGCCTCCGGCGATGTTACGCCCGCTTCAGTACCCGCCAGCTTACTGGTGTAGCCCGAGAGGAAGTAATACATAGCCTGCTCTGTCGTCAGCTTAGAGATGGGAGGCAAGACGCCGAACGAGTCCGCCGAGAGGAAGAGGACCGCCTGCGGCTGACCTGCTCTACCGGACTCGACGACATTGTCGATGAAGTCGACGGGGTAGGCGGCGCGCGTATTCTCCGTCAACGACTCATCGGCATAATCTGGCTCTCGCGATCCTTTCTTCAGCACAACGTTTTCATAGACTGCACCAAAGCGGATAGCGTTCCAGATTTGTGGTTCATACTTCTGGGATAGATTGATACACTTTGCGTAACAGCCGCCCTCGAAGTTGAAGACGCCGTTATCGCCCCAGCCATGTTCATCGTCGCCGATCAGGTGGCGACTGGGATCAGCCGATAGGCTCGTTTTTCCTGTGCCCGACAACCCAAAGAAGAGAGCGACATCGCCGTCTGGGCCCACGTTGGCGGAACAATGCATGGGCAAAACTCCCTCGGCAGGCAGGATGAAGTTGAGTACGGTGAAGATTGATTTCTTCATCTCGCCAGCATACTGGGTGCCAGCAATCAAAATGAGCCGCTCTTCAAAGTCTATGATGATGGCCGCCTCCGAACGTGTGCCATGGGTGCGAGGATCAGTATGAAAATTTGGCACACAGAGGATAGTGAAGCCTGGCTGGCTGCTGTCCAGGTCGCTTTCATTGGAGCGCAGGAAAAGTTGACGCGCAAAAAGATTATGCCAGGCCAGCTCAGTAATCACTTGAACAGGCATGCGGTAGGCTGGATCGGCGCAGGCGGCAGCATCGAGCACAAAGACATCTCGTCCCTGTAAATAAGCTGCCAGGTTATTGCGCACAAGCTCAAAGACCTCAGGTGACATGGGATGATTGATCTCGCCCCACCAAATTTTTGTGGCAGATTCTTCGTTCGCGACAACATACTTGTCCTTGGGAGAACGCCCTGTATGTACGCCTGTAGTCGCGGCAAAAGCGCCGTTAGAGGCCAGCATACCCTCGTTACGCGCCAGGGCATGCTCAACCAGAACGGCGGGGGAAAGATTCCAGTAGATCTTTCCCAGGTTCACCAGCCCATATTCTTCCAGGGCTTTACGACTCATCATTATTGTCATAATTGACTCTCCTTTGAGTTAGATTATCGTAAATTCTCGGGGGTTAGATCAGTATTAGTTGTTCCCTGAGACATGAAGCTCATATGGCTCGCTACCCGTCGTTTGTTAGTTTACCACAAACCTGGAGCTACGATGTAACCTGAAAAAGAGGAAGAATGGGTCTGAAAAGCAGGATGCGCAAAGAATACATGTGAATGACTACAACGTAAACTCTTGTTATAGGTCAAAGAAAAAACTTGCATGGATAGGTCATGAGTTTATGCCGTTGGCATGCTATGAGATCTGGAGGGGGTGTCGCATATACTGGCCAATGAAGATACGCAGGTAGCCGCCATCGTCATCGGAGTAACTGCTCACGTGAGTATTGCAGCGGTCACACTCATAATTGCTTACAGGCGCGGGGTTAGTTATGCCATCATGCATGGCATCGATGTTCATAGTGCCACCGTTGCCGGGGCCAAAAAGGACTGCGATAATCCCCGCGGTGGCAAAGCTAGAGACATGCCCCAGGATATACTCGGCCCGGTTGTCCTGGTAATGGCCAAAAGAATTGTTCATCGTGTCAAAGTACTGGTTGCCCATGGGGACTTGCCACATTATGACGCGGTGGTGCGTGTCCCTGCTGAGGGCGCCAATGTAGCTGAGGTAGCGTGCAAAATTGGGGAAGGTATGGTTATAGCGGTCCCACCACGATCGCCCACCAGGCTGGGCGGAGTCATGATCGGCCACATCGTTGGAGAGCAGATCCCAGCTTGAGACGCCAGCAGGATCGCCTTGTAAACCGGCGCTAGCGAGGAAGTTTGCCTCCCGGTGGGCGATAGCGGCCACATCAACAGAAGGGCGAGTGTCGGAGGCAACATCAGCGCCTGCAGACCAGGGTGATGCATGTAGAGCCAGGATAGCGTTGGGCGCATACGTATCGCGTAGATGCAATAATGCCCAGGCGAAACCCTGCGCCGTGTTGGGGAAATTGCCAACCTGTGCATAGCCGGAGGAACTCACGCTGGCGGCGATACTGGCAGCATCATCAGTTCCATTGGATGTTATTTGCAGAAAGCCCCACAGGTCCGGTTCTACTATGACCAGTACCGGTTTAACAAACTCATGAATCTTTTGTAACAACAGCACCCAATTGGCGTAGTAGGCTTTCATGATGGCCGGATCAGCCAGGTTTCCTGTATCCTGCGCCATATCATGTCCGCCGCAGTAGCTGCCAGGGTGCGGTCCGTTGCTCTGGCAGATTTCATAGTATACGAAGGCAGGTATATAGCCGTGCTGCGCGCTGTCCTGCATGTAGTAGGTCACAAACTGCCCGGCAGGTTGATTCCACGTTTCCCAACCATGGTTGGTATTGACCCCACCCGCACCGAAGCTGAAGTAGCGAGGAAACGCCGCTGGAATGGAGCTCGAGGAAGAATTGGGAGTTGGGGAAGCCTTTTTTGCTATGGGAGTGTTCATTTGACTGGACACCTGGATACTGGTAGGAGTACTTTGTAGTGATGACCCGGGATGAGTAATATCGCTGAGGTGATGTCCCTGGTCGCTCTGACAGGCCGAAACAAGCAGAAGAAGACAGGTACAGCTCAATGCGAACAATGCCTTTTGGAGTCGTCTTGACCAATGCATCCTTGCAGGGCTCCCTTTGTCTGTGATTCGCTTTCCCTGCACTAGTATACCTGATCGATGGCTGAACCTTCGGTAAGTCAGGACGTTTTGGGGATATAGAGAGCGCAATGCTTGCGCTCGTGAGCGTCAAGTTAACGGCATGAAATGAATTGCGCAGCTACTCCCCTTAACATGACATCTATGCTGGACGCAAGCATTGCGTCCAGCAAATTATTGGTTGAGGGTAGATGACAGGCTGTTCAGTGACTCGGCCAGTGTTGGATGGGCAAAGTCGCGTCGCCTGCAATCCTGATGGCTCGGACAGGGAGTTCTGCCCTTGAATCTTCCATGTCCCCTGCTCCATAACTAACAGCACTACGGCAGTCACGGCACTTCCATCAGCAAAGGTCAAACTCACCGTCCCCATGGCTGACGAATTGTCCACAGAGACATTGCTCACCCTACAAGTGGTCACCTTGCGTCTGCTTTGATAATAGTAGGCAAAATCCGCCTCACTCAACTGCTGGCGAACGCTACTCGTCCATTGCTCGTATGCCTGGTGATACTCCCCGCGCTGGAGGGCATCACAGTAGGTGAGAAGGGTCTGCGAGGCAGAAGCGGCGGGTTGAGGCGAGTTCGCTATCAACAAAGCCAACCCTGCACCGGCAACGAGGAGCGCAAGCACCACCCAACTGAGGCGCCACAGCCCTCTGCCTCTTGCGCGATGCGCACGCTGAGAAACGCCGGGGAGTGAGGTATCCAGGCGCGAGGAGCGCATTGGAGGAAGACTGTCTGCTGGTGGTATGTGTGGCGGAAAAGATGAAGACCCCATTGCACTCTGCGTGCCTGCGACGCGCCAGCCGCAATTCTGGCAGAAGATGACAGTGTCTGGATTGACCATGCCACAATGAACGCATCTCATAAGCATTCTCCCCGAAGCAGTTCGCGCGTGTCAAACAGGTCTCCCTGGGCAGGTGGCAGCATATTGACGAACTCTCACCAAGGACATTGAAAGAGGAATACGATGCCTAGATAAGCGTAGAGATTCACAGCATTAAAATACCATTAAATAGTACTTTCGTCTATACTCCTTGCCAGGAACCTGAAATCAAGCCAACTAATCGACTCATTTCATCCCGCGTACGTAAGCGATGAAGTGATCGCCCCGGTCGAATTCATTGAGGAACATGCCGAAGCTGGTGAAGCCGGGTGAAAAGAGCAGCACGTCCCCTGGCCGCGTCAATGCAACCGCGGTATCCATGGCCGAGATTAAGTTTTCGAATACTCCACGCACAGGGTCAGGCTTGCCGAGCTTCCGCGCCTCCTCTTGCACAGCTTGCCATAACTCGTCTGTTCCAGTACCGCGTAACAAAATTACATCCCGGCAGCGCCGGACAATGGTCTCCGGCCAATCCTCCAGGGGGAGATATTTTGTATTGCCACCTGCGACCAGCACAACCGGCGCATCAAATGCCTGCAAACCCGTCCGCCCAGCTACTGGCGTTGTACTTGCGCTGTCGTTGATGTAGCGCACCTCATTGAGCACACGCACCTCTTCCAGGCGATGGGGGATGCCCCTGAAATTGCGCACCGCGGCAGCGATAGTCCGATCGTGGACACCTAAAAGCTGCGCCGTCGTCGTTGCCAGCAGGATATTCTCAAGGTTATGTTTTCCCACTAATGGCGTCTCGGTGTAGACAAAAGGTATAGTGTGATCGGAGCCACGTGCAAAACTACCCCCGCGTTTTAAGCTCGTAAACCAGGTTCTACCTGGCGCCTCTTCGCCAAAGCGGCGCGTCCAGGGGTTATCGTAGTTGAAAATCGCAAGGTCAGTTGCGCGTTGATAGCGGAAGATGTTCGCTTTGGCTTCGGCATACTCCTCTATATTCTCATAGGTGTCGAGATGATCAGGATAAACGTTGGTCATGACGGAAACGGACGGGCTTATAGCATGGGGGGCCAGGCCTTCGAGCTGCCAGCTCGATAATTCAAGCACAACCAGCGTTTCAGGCGTAATCTGCGGGAGCAAGGAAAGAGTCTCGACGCCGGCAACGTTGCCTCCTAAAACGGCGGGCAAGCCGCTAGCACGCAGTATCTCATAAATGAGAGTTGTAGTTGTTGTCTTGCCACGAGTGCCGGTGACGCCGATGATGCGGCCCGGACACTCCTGAAAGAAGAGTGCTATCTCCAGTTCGATAGCCGCACCGTGTTCGCGCGCAATTTGTAAATAGGGTGAGTTTCGCTTTACGCCTGGAACGCGTATAACGATTTCAGCCCAGAGGAAATCCTCATTTCGATGTTGCCCAAGTACATACTCGACCGGCAATCCAGCCAGCGCCTGGATGCTCGGGGCGAGTACCTGCGCAGATCTCAAGTCGGTCACACGTACAATCGCCCCATGTTGTGCCGCATAGCGTGCCGCTGCTATGCCCGATCCATGCAAGCCTAATCCCATCACCAGCACACGCTTGCCTCGAATATCTATCATGTCGAATTCCCCGGAGACACCTGACTATAACAAAAAGATTTGGATGCGTTATAATATCTACAACGAGTACCGTTGTGTATGCGCACAAACAAGCAAGGTGAGACTGCTCATACGCCCCGGATACCTAGAAATACAGCGTTATGGAACCAGAGCAATCGAGGCAACTTGAATACATTCTGGGGCACATGACGATCGGAGTTGCCATTCTCGATTGTGCCGACTTACGCGTTCGTTATGTTAATTCATCTCTCCTTTCGCTACTGGAAGAAGCCTGGCATTGCCAGGGTGTGATTGGCCTCCGCCTGGCTGAGATAGCGCCGGGCGAGGTTCTGACAGTAGCACTGCCAATATTACAACAAGTCTGTTCTAGCGGTCAAAGTACCAGGTTCTGCGATGTGCCCTACGAGGGACTCCTCAAAACACGCGGGCGCACCTACTGGCATGTGAGTGTTGAACCATTGCCGGAAATTGTGACCAACGCAGAAGCTGAGAAGCGGCCAGATAGCGAAATCCAGTCATCCCAGCGTGTTTGTGATGCCCTCCTCGTGACTGTAGAGGATAACACGAGCCTGGCACGTTCGCGCCTGCATATCAAAGCCATTCATAACGTCTCGTCGGCTATTGCCGGACCTTTTGCACTACCCCAGGTGCTTGACCGCATTCTCCAGGCCGTGCAAGAGATGGTCGGTTCGACACACTGCGCGGTGACCTTAATTGATCAGCCCATCTCAAGCCTCGAATTGCACGATGCAGTTCTGGAAGAACTGCAGCATTTTGAGAAGCAGCACCCGGCAGGAGCCGCTTCTACCATCAGAGTCGCAGCGCAAAGAGGCGTACACCTGCGCTCGCAAGACTGGCATCCAGAAGTAAGTGAGCAGGTACTGGTGGGCCTTGTCATACGCCACCGCCGCAGCCTGGTTATTGAGGATACAAGCGTCGTACCTGAGATTGAAATTCCCTTGCTCAATGATGAAGGTATACCACGGAGACCGGGCTCTGTTCTATGCGTGCCGATTTTTGAGCCAACTGCTGTCGATAATGCAGGAGAAGGTGCTACCAGCGGCGGCTCCCCTTCTTCGGCAGGCGCGGTGCTGGGCACGATAGAGGTATATCACCGGCGCGCGCGCGGTTTTCCCGCCGAGGAGGTCGAGCTGCTCGAACAGTTCGCCCAGCAGGCAGGGTTAGCCATTCAGAATGCCCGCCTTTTTCGCAGTATCAATCACCTGGCACAGGTTGCAAGCCGCAACGCGCGCCAACGTGAAAATATTATGCAGGCCATCCCAGATGGCGTTATTATCTATGATACGCGCTGGCGCGTGGCCGATGCCAACCATGCAGCACGAAAGCTATTGGGGTGGTCAGAAGACGTGATTGGCTTGCATGTCACCGAAGCGCTGGCACGAAGCACCGCGCTTTTTGAACGAGACCTCAGCGGCGTCCCGGACCTGGTGGCAGAATTAGAACGCCGCGCCTTCAAGAGGCAGGTTGACGAATTTAAGATAGTAGGAGCAGACGGCAAACGCTATACGATGCGCCGCTCCGAGGCGCCTATTCACGATGCCCTTGGCGATACCTTCGCATTTGTTGTCATCTACCACGACGTGACAGAACAGGCCGCGGCACTAGAACGCATCGAGGCCGAGGTCATTGCCCGGACGGCAGAGCTGGCGCAACGCAACCAGGCGCTGGAAATGGCAAGGGCTGCGCAGGAGTTGGAAAGCGCACGTATGCAGCTTCTGCTGGAACGACTGCCTTCGGGCGTCATGTTGGTTTCCGCTGGTGACGGACGTATAACCATCATCAATCACCTGGGAGTACAGCTTCTGCTGCGCATGGGCTGGACCCTCGAACACGGGGATTTAGCGGAGAAATCCAATGAGTCACAGTCAGGAACAGTCAACGAACGGTTGAATGGCAAAGTTGCTCCTGGAGCTGTCTATGATACTGACCTTGCCGCTAAAGAGGTTATGGGTGTGGATATCGAAGAGCTACTGCGCATGATTCCCATGTATGGAGCAGCTGGCTCAATAGTTCCATACGAGGAGCACCCACTATTTCTCGCTCTACACAAAGGTGAGGCCAGGGAAGCCGAACTACATGTCACGCAACCTGGGGGCCAGGCGTTGTATTTACTTGTTAACGCGGCGCCCCTGCGGGCCAGCGATGGGTCTATTAGCAGTGCAGTATCAATCTGGCATGATATCACGCAGTTGAAGACACTGGAACGAACACGGGATGACTTCTTTACTACGATGGCGCATGAACTCAAAACGCCGCTCGCCAATATTCGAGCACACGTGAGCGCACTTTTAACTAATGATCTCGAATGGTCGCCTCAGGAGAGGCATGACTTTTTAGAGGCTGCCGATGAACAGGTTGAGCGGCTGGTAAGCATGATTAACCAATTTCTCGATGCATCTCGCGTCGAGGCCGGGGCGTTGCGGTTGGAGCTCGAGCCTATCCTAATAGCGGAGATGTTCGAGGACCTGCAAGATCGCCTGGAAGCATTGATCAGCTCTTCACAGCGCCGCCTGGAGCTCGATGTTCCTGCTGACTTACCCAGCGTGATGGCTGATTACGAACTTATTATGAGCGTGCTCACTAACCTGCTCAGCAACGCCTTTCGCTATACTCCAGAGGGTGATATAGTACGCCTGGAGGCGAAAACAGTTTTTAGCAAACCAGGGCAGGAAGCAGTGGGCGTTGAGCTGCGTGTCATTGACCATGGGCCAGGCCTGACGCAAGAGCAGCAAGCAGAACTATTCACACGCTTTAGCACTTTTGCAGCGATGAGCCGACCGGCGGCGGATCGCCCGGGGCAATCAGCGCCGGCAAGAAGGCGTGGTAGTCTACGCTGGAGTCCGGCCACAGGCCTGGGGTTGTATATCAGCAAGGGTATCATCGAGGCCCACGGCGGCGCGCTCAGCTTGAAGAGTAATCCAGGGCAAGGCGCAGTCTTTGCATTCATCCTGCCCACCGCAAATAGGCCGTTGCCGTCAGCCAGGAGAGAGGTTCAATAGGAACACGGTATGCCCACTATAGAAAAAAAAGCTCGTATTCTCTGTGTCGAGGATGATGCACAAATGCGCGCTTTTCTCCTGGCCCAGTTGAAAGCTAGAGATTTCCAGGTGCAGGCGGTGACTGATGGTGCGCAAGCCATTGACCTGGCGGCCATCTTCCAACCTCAACTGGTCCTGCTAGACCTCTCTCTGCCCACATTAGATGGCCTTGCATTCCTACGACGCCTGCGTGAATGGAGCAGGGCGCCGGTGATAGTGCTTTCTGCACATGACGAAGAGCCGGTGAAGATCAAGGCTCTTGACCAGGGAGCAGATGATTACCTGACCAAGCCCTTCAGCATGAACGAATTGCTGGCCCGTGTACGGGTGGCCTTGCGCCGGGCCGATGAAGTAGAACGCCTGCGCAGCGGTACGATGAGCAGCGATATGCAGCGCCCGGTCTACCGCTGTGGTGGAGAAAATGGCTTGACCGTGGATTATGCCCATCGCAGTGTGCATTCCGGCGGCAAGGATATTCACCTCACGCCAACAGAGTACGATCTGCTGTGCGAGCTTACTCGCAATGCGGGAAAAGTTCTGACGCATCGAGAACTCCTGCAACGCGTGTGGGGCCCTGACTATGGCAGAGAAAATACTTATCTGCGTACTTTTATACGTCACCTGCGCCGCAAGCTAGAACCAGACCCGGCGCAACCGCGTTTCCTGCATAACCAACCAGGGGTGGGTTATTATGTCCCGCCGCCGGATAGTCCTGAGATATAGAAGGTGAGCTAGCTCTTGCGTGAGCTTTTGAGCGCTCAAAATAGGGTTAATTCTTCGGATTCTTCTAGAGTAGGCTTCTCATCTTCTCCTATGATGGTTTCTTGAGTATCGTCTGCGAAAAGTGTTGGCGTAATTGTAACCCCTTCTATTCTCTTGCTTGCTGCTTTGAAGTAGGCAGGGTCTATCTCGATTCCTGTGAAACGCCTTCCAAGTTGCAAGGCTGCTACTCCCGTCGAACCTACTCCCATAAATGGGTCAAGGACTAAGTCACCTGGTTTTGTTGCTAGCTTTATTAAATGACTGAGTACCTTAACTGGCTTTTGCGTGGGATGAACAGGGTTTTTTACCCTCTCTCTTCCCATACAGATAGGCGACTCAATAAAATTGTGCATATCTTTCTGCCTGGTGAAGTTCCATGTATGCCCTTTATTCCAGGCACATATTATTAGTTCACAACTATTGAGGAATCCCGCTCTTCTTAGCTTGGGTGGCGGATTAGTCTTATGCCATACCATAAATTGGAAGGTGTCAAAAATAGGGTCAAAAGCCTGGTGCCATTGGCCTAAGAGGTTGTAGCTTGTGAACGCAAAGATATTCCCTGTTGGCTTGAGGATTCTTACAAATTCTTCAAGCCAATCGGCAGGATTGAAAATAGGAGTATCCCACTCTGCAACATCATTATTAAAATCCTTTCTCCACGACATTTTGATGTTGCCTGTAGAGTAACGCCCTAAATTATAAGGGGGATCGGTTAGTATGAGGTCAATAGAGTGGTCTGGTATTCGTTTGATGTACTCGGAGCTATCTCCTAGAAGTAATTCGTGCCCGTTCATCTTTTCCCTCACTTCACTTTTACACGCAACAAGTTTGGCACAATCGCGGCAATAGCAAGTGTAGCAAGGATACAGGCAAGGCCTCCACTCACTACCGAGAACTCGGGAGTAACGAGCCCTGCAACCAGACCCGACTCAAATTGCCCCAACATCGGACCGCCGATAACAAACATTGCATTGACCGCACCAATACGTCCCCGGAATTCGTCGGGCGTGATAAGTTGTACTATCACACCGCGCAAGACCATGCTCACCATATCAGCCGCGCCCGCTCCAGCGAGGAACAGCACAGCCAGCCATAGACTGGCCGGGTAGAGACCGAAAGCCACAATAAATATGCCCCAGGCTATGATAGCCAGCACAATGCCCAACCCCTGGCGCGCGATGCGGCCGATGCGCCCGGCGAATGGAGTGAGGACCACTGCACCGATAGAAGTAGCTGCCAGCAGTATTCCCAGACCTTGTGGGCCAACATGCATGATGTCGCTGGCATAGACCGGCA
>WNGQ01005984.1_pt1 | contig 11836 bp, 12 predicted proteins | sample 5407661 | NCBI WGS metagenome assembly WNGQ01 (sample SAMN13153382, study PRJNA577476) | soil metagenome | isolation source: 60 cm soil or saprolite under Garry oak tree replicate 2 | place: USA:California | collected 2016-06-15
TCGAATCACCATTTTCTGAACGACCACTCAATCGAAAGAGCAGGGTGTAGCTGTGAAAGGTATTCACCACGAAAGCGGCAATGGTGACCCCCCACGACCTGGTCGTCTAAACTACCGGGAAGCTCAGAACAGACGAGAGTGCCGACTTGCTACACAGAGCAGGGCGTAGGGGAGAGAGCTCTCCTCTCAATGAGCGCCAACAGATCTTTCACATGAAAAGGCTGGCGTAAGAAAGTTACAGTTGGCAGTTGAGCTTGCAGATCGGACAGTTCGCTCTGACTGGTTGCCGATGTGAAAATGATCGGCAGCGTCCCCAGGGGAATGTGCTGGTGGATGGCAATCTTCATACGAATCTTTTCCCTCTCTGTCCACCAAAACATTCTGGTACAGAATAGTACGATGAGTGGTTACACCATGGGGGAAGGGATAGTAACGGTGGAGGAACGTCACGCGTTTTGCTCCTCCTGGGAGTACTCATGGACCTACAAAGCGCTGTAACCTTTTTCGTATATTACTATAGAGCGTCTCAACATCCGCTGCTATTTGTAAGTGAGGCGCCGTTGAAACGTGAGGAGGTTTACTTGATGCATATGTATCTTTCATCGCTCGTCAGGCGAGCTCGATTGTTGTGGGGATTCTTCTCGTTCGCGCTCGTTGCTGCCCTGCTTTTAGCTGCATGCGGGGGTGGGGGGACAACAACGGCTTCCACGCCGACTGCTACATCGCAGCCAACGCCAAGTCCAACCGCTACAACTGCACCCAGCACAACTGCCACGGTGGCCAAGGTGAAGATCATCGAGAAAAATGATATGTATATGTTTGATCCTGCAACACTGACGATCAAGACGGGAACGCAGGTTGTATGGACCAACATGAGTGATGCCCCACATACAGTGACAAGCGATAACGGAACATTCAATACGTCCAGCAACATCACCCAAAACCAAACTTTCATGTTCACCTTCACCACAGCGGGAACGTTTCACTATCACTGCAACATTCACCCATATATGAAGGCGACGATCACTGTCACATCCTAATCTTGAGGGTGGCTCGCTTTCCTCGCTCAGGAAAGCGAACCACCTCGCTGTATCCAGGGCCGATAAGAGCGAAGGGATGAGCTGATTGATGAACACGGCGGGCAGGCAGGAATACAATGGGTCAACGACAGCAGCATCCTCAACCGCACCTGACGGACAATGAGGCGGTGGATGTGCAGATTGCACGAAATGTCGCTCATGCGCATCGACGGCTATTTCCTGGACTGAGCCACCGTAGGCTCTGGTTCCTGCCGGGGATGATAGCGCTGCTCTGCGTGGTCACACTCGTTGCACTTGCGCGCGAGAGCAGCGTAGGGTTGAGGCAAGCATCTCGGGTGGGCCTGACACCCATACCAGCGCTCACGGCGGTAGGTACGTTTCGGGAGTATCCCTTACCGCGGCCTGATAGCGAGGTGATGCGTCCAGCCATCGACCGCCAGGGGCGGCTCTGGTTTGGAGCCATGGGCCAGAACGCGCTGGCCATCTTTGATCCACGGGCAGGAACCTTCCAGTATCTGACGCCGCCACATGGACACCACGGCATCATGGGCGTTCAGGTGGCACCAGATGACACGATCTGGTTTGCCGAACAATTTGCCAACTACCTTGGGCACTACTTTCCCGAAACGGGGCGCTATCAGCTCTATCCTCTGCCCAGGCTCACGATGCCGGATCCCGGCCATGCCGGCCAGTTGTTATCCCTGCCAAGCGCCCCCAACGAACTGGCACTCGACGTGCATGGCGATGTCTGGTTCACCGAATTCAACGCTGATCGCCTGGGATGGCTCGATCCACGTACGGGTCACATGCGGCACTATCCCCTTTCCGCCAAAATGAGTATGCAGACCCTCTACCCTTACGGTGTGACCGTCGATCCACAGGGGATGGTCTGGTTCACCGAATCGGGCACCAACCAGCTTGGGCGCCTCGATCCGACGACAGGCTCGTTGCAGCTGTTCGCTGTGCCAGACCCCCATGCATTGCTCATGGAGATCGCCAGTGATAGACAGGGTACTCTCTGGGTCACTGCCTTCACCCCCGGTCTTCTGTTTCGCTTCAAACCGGTTACGAAGACCTTCACTATCTACACTGCTCCATTGAGCGGGAGCAAGGGTAGCGCTCTTTACGGCTTGCTCGTCACGAGATCTGGCGGTGTCTGGGTGACGATTTTAGCAGAAAACGTGATAGCTCGTCTTGACATCGCAGCAGGCCGTTTCATCTACTATCGTATTCCCACTCCTGCTAGTTTGCCGCTTGGCATAACTATGGATGCCAACCAGCACCTCTGGTTTACCGGCATTGACAGGATTGGCACGCTGAGTCCTGAGAGGCCATAATGATCAGTTTATTAATCAAGCAAGTCATTGACATTATAGAATAAGTATAGTATAGTATAAGTATAGTATAGAAACAGGTAGCGCCGAATAAACCGGCGTCAGATGAACGAGAAGCGTTGAAGCAGGGGGAAAATCTTGATTGTCATCGTAGGGTCGTTTCTTGTGCGAATGTACATTGACAGGTGTCTCTCGGAAAAGTACTTCATTGTGTAGGATCATTCAGAGAGGAGTCATCCATGAGAAATTCTTCTGTGCAGTCGTCCCTCCCCAACCGCTGGGTCCTAGCGATCACCGCCTTCCTCATGCAGCTCGCTCTAGGTTCGGTCTATGCCTGGAGCGTCTTTCTCAAGCCAGTGGGCGCGGTGTATCATGTTTCCAGGCTGCAGGCCAACCTCACCTTTAGTATTGTGCTACTGGCCCTGGGCGTCACTGCTGGTTTCGGCGGCTATTTGAATAATCGCTTCGGACCCCGCGTCATTGCCACTATCGGTGGCATTCTTTACGGACTCGGTGTCATCCTGGCGGCATTTGCTGCGCCGAACATCTTCATTCTGTATCTCACCTTTGGCATTATTGGTGGTATCGGCATTGGCCTGGGCTATATCGTAGCGCTCGCGATGCTCATCAAATGGTTCCCTGACCGGCGCGGGTTCATCAGCGGCTTAGCTGTTGCCGGCTTTGGGGCAGGCGCTCTCATCACGTCACCGGTCGCGGCGGCATTGATCACCTCGGTTGGCCTGGGAAGTACCTTCCTCTACCTGGGTATCACCTATCTTGTGGTGATCGTGATTGTGGCACAATTTTTCCGCACAGCTCCGGACGGCTATGCCCCTGCCGGCTGGACGCCATCGGCCCGGCAGCAGACAGATCGTTCCAGGCGTGATTATACATTGTCTGAGGCTTTTCGCCTGCCCAGATGGTATGTCCTGTGGCTGATACTTGCATTGAACGTCACCGCCGGTGCTGCACTAATCTCAGTGGCCTCGCCATTGGCGCAGAAATTCACCGGTGTCGGTGCGGTGACTGCTGCACTGCTTGTCAGCGTGATAGGCATCTTCAATGGCGCGGGGCGCTTGTTCTGGGGCTGGCTCTCTGATGGCATTGGACGGCCTTTCACTTTTCTGAGCATGTTCATCATTCAGGCGATCGTCTTCGCCATCTTGCCATCGATTAGTAGCTTTGTACTGCTCCTCCTTCCAGCAGCCATCATTGCTCTTTGCTATGGTGGGGGCTTTGGTACAATGCCGGCCTTTGCCGCAGACTTCTTCGGCCCCAGAAATGCTGGAACAATTTACGGTGCCATGCTCACCGCGTGGAGTGCTGGCGGTATTGTTGGCCCGATACTGATTACAAGCTTCGGTACAACGAACAATCCTGACTACGGGACGCCGCTCTACATTATCGCAGGCATCATGCTGGTGAGCGCACCCTTGCCACTGGTCGCTCGCGCGCTCGCCCGGCGTCGAGGTGATGTTGTCGAGGTCACCGCAGGGTCCCCCGGGACTGCTCGATAGTCAGCGATGCCGATCTCACTTCGCTCAAAGAAGCATTGGGGCTCGGTGAACAGCAATGGCAAGCCTGCGAGTCCAAAGTCCGACCCGAACCAGCATAAGCCGGTGCGCCAACGTCAGGTTTACCCTGCATGCAAAAGTAGGCCGAGCCCTACACCGGCCAGTGTCCCAGCAGTAACCACAACCAGAAATTCGAGGCCAGCCCGCACAGGACTCTGATGGGTATAGCGGGCTTTGATCACACCCAATAAGAGGGCGGTGAGCGCCGTGAGTCCATATGCCCACCATCTGGCCTGCGGCAGAGAGAACAGCACCGGCACCGTGGGGATGAGGCCGCCCACCGCGAAGGAGACCCCAATCTGTACGCCTTCCAACCACGGGTTAATATGGGTGTCTTCGACGACTCCCAACTCGTCATGCACCATGGCCCGGTGCCAGCGTTCCCGGTCGGCCGTCAGATGCCCAACCACCCGGTCGAGCAGGGGACCGCTCAAGCCCTTGTCCTGGTAGATAGCGCGCAGTTCGGCCCGTTCCTCTTCCGGTTCATGCTCAATTTCATAGCGCTCGGTGGCGATGCGCTGGTCCAGAATCTGCCTGGCGGTCCGTGCCGAAAGATAGCCTCCAAGGGCCATCGAGACCCCTCCGGCCAGCACCTCACCCAGCACGATCAGGAGAAGCCGTGCGGGCGCAATCTGACTCACGGCCATGATGAACACCAGGGTGGTGACCAGGCCATCATTGAGTCCAAAGACAATCTCGCGCAGCCAATCACCCCGATGTGGATGTTGTTCATTGATCTGCTCCAAAGGAATCGGTTCTCCTTTTCTTCCCGTCACATGCTTATCCTATGAGTATAGCGGAGCCAAAGCGGGAGCGCAAGGGGAACCAACGGCCTTTCAGGGCCATTTAAAAGTTGAGGCATTCTATCGCTCACGTCCTGTTTTTCGTGTGTCGCCTCAGGCGACACACGAAAAACAGGAAAAAAGAGTTTTTGCGAGGACACCTCGCGCTCCGGCAAGGGGCCTACTGCCCCTTGCAACCCCGCTTTCGCGACTTTTAAATCGCCCTGTCAGCCCTTTTCTAAGGGTCTCTTGCCCCTGCGCATAGTGCAAGGGCAAGGCCTGGGCAGCCGCTAGGTCACGGGTAACAAACGACCGCTCTTCACATCGTAAATAAAGCCGCTAATGTCCACGTTCTTTGGGATGAGCGGCGATGCCTTGAGCTTCGCAACGTCATCACGGACAGATTGTTCCAAATCTTTAAATGGAAGAAAGTCGATGTGGTCGGCGTCGGCCTGAAGTTCCTGCTTGACCAAGGAAAGACCTCTGGATTGAGATTCTAACTCCGTATAAACGCCAGCACTTCGTCGCGCTTCTGCTCCATCAACTCTTTATTGTCGGCCTCAACATTCAGGCGCAGCAGAGGTTCTGTATTGGATGGGCGCACGTTAAACCACCAGTCGCCAAAGTCCATCGTGATGCCATCGGTGTGATCTATCGACTGGGCTTCTTTGCCAAAGTGCTCCTCCAGGGCGCGCATCTTGCCCTCGACATCACTCACCGTGGTGTTAATTTCGCCACTACGGCAACGTTGATCGAGTGGCTTGAGAATTTCGGAGAGCGGCTTTCCCTCAACCGAAATAAGTTCTAGAATAATCAGTAAGGCGATCAGGCCGGAGTCGGCAAACCAGTTGTCACGAAAGTAGAAATGGCCGGAGTGTTCGCCACCGAAGATGGCGTTGGTCCGGCGCATTTCGGCTTTGATGTAAGAGTGCCCGACGCGGGTACGTATAGCCTTGCCTCCCAGCCTGGTGATGAGTTCAGGTACGCTCTTAGAGACGATCAGGTTGTAGAGAATAGTTGAGCCAGGATATTTTTTCAGGAGGCTCTGTGATACGGCCGCTGTCACCATTGACCCATCCACCAGGTCGCCGTGTTCATCGACCGGGAACATGCGGTCAGCATCGCCATCGAAGGCCGCACCGAGGTCGGCTCCTACCTCACGTACCTTGCTCTGTACATCTACCATGTTCTCGGGCTCGATGGGGCTGGCTGGATGGTGAGGGAAGGTGCCGTCGAGTTCAAAGTACAGCGGCACGAGTTCGCAGGGGAGATGGAGAAAGACCCGTGGTACGATCATTCCTGCCATACCATTGCCCGAGTCGATAACTACTTTGAGGGGTTTGATCTTGCTCACATCGATAAACGAGAGCACGTGATTGACATAATCATTGGTAATATCGAGCTGTGTTACCACGCCTTTATATTCTGGCTCTGTGAAAGCTCCACTCACTGCCAGGTCACGGATATCAGCCAGTCCTGACTCCAGACTGATGGGAAAAGCCTGCGCGCGGCAGAACTTCATGCCGTTGTATTGAGCGGGATTGTGCGACGCGGTAATCATCACACCAGCTGGATAGTTGAACTTGCCCACGGCGAAATAGAGACCATCCGTGGTCGTCATGCCCAGATCAATCGCGTTGACGCCCTGATCGATAATGCCATGCAGCAGAGAATCGGATAACTGTGGCGATGAGGTGCGCATATCGCGCCCCACGGCAATTTCTGGCACGTTCAAATACTGGGCAGCAGCGCGTCCAATGCGATAAGCAACCGGTTCGGTCAAGTTCTGGCCGTAGATGCCGCGTACATCATAGGCCTTAAAAATGGAGGGATCGACCCTGACATTGGCTTCATTCATCTTGTTGAATAGTCCTTCCTTTTCTTCCAGATTTCTAAAAGTACCCAGGGTTCACCTGAGCTGCGGGGATCATAGATTTGGCCGACCTCGACAAAGTGAGCTTTGGCGAAGGCGCGGCGTGCCGGTCGATTAGCGGCGGCTGTCTCTGCATAAACGCGTGCTAATCCGGGAAGAGTAAAGAGGTAGTGTACCAGTGTGCGGATTGCCTCTGGTCCATATCCTTTACCCCAGCGATTTTTATCACCTAAACCCAGCCCAATTTCAACTTGCCCACTCCGGTAATCAAGATTGAAATACGTGATGGTACCGATAGGAATATGCTTTTCATCCTCGATGATAAACCAGAATTGCCGCCCATTGCCGTTTACATAATTGCGCTCAAAAATGGGGAGGAATTCTGCCATGCTCTGTGAGAATGGGCGATGAGGATCGTAATGCCATACCTCATCGTCACGTTCCCAGTGGAAAATCCTCGCAGCATCGTCCATGGTGGGAGGCCGTAGATATATCCGTTCACCTCCGAGTAACATCCCCTGTGGGTGTCCTTGAGGATTATGGCGTTGTGTTTCAGTCATAATAGCCCTATCTCATGTGCAAAACTACTTCCAGCCGCCAGGCGTCCAACATCAAAGGTCTGTGCCAGCGTTTGACCCAGGTCTGCATAAGTGGGACGTACGCCAAGATTCACCCCTGCTCGAATAGGTTCACCATATGCCAATAAGGGCACTTGTTCGCGTGTGTGATCGGTGCCCCGGTAGGTGGGGTCAACGCCGTGATCAGCAGTGAAGAATATAGCATCTCCCTGGCGCATGGATTCTTGTACCTGTGCAAACCAGCTGTCTACCTCTCGCAAGGCCTGCGCGTACCCCTCACTATCTCGACGATGGCCCCACAGCATATCGAATTCTACCAGATTCACAAAGAGCAGACCTGTAAAGTCTCGTTCAAGCCAGTGCAGCGTGACTGCCATCCCGTCGCGGTTCGTTTCTGTATGGTCGCGTAGAGTCAGACCGCGTCCTGCAAAAAGGTCTTCAATCTTGCCGATGCCGATGACATCTTTGCCGTTATCCTTGAGTAGATCGAGCAGGGTTGTTCCCAGCGGTGGAAGCGAGAAGTCGCGGCGGTGTTCGGTACGTTTGAAGTTTCCGGGCGTGCCTATAAACGGCCGGGCAATGACTCGCCCAACCGCGTGGTCACCAGTGAGCATACCCCGGGCAGTCTCACAAATGCGGTACAGCTCCTCTAATGGAATCACCTCCTGGTGTGCGGCAACTTGAAAGACGCTGTCGGCAGATGTATAGAGAATAGGGTATCCTGTACGCATGTGCTCCTCGCCGAGTTCTTTGATGATCTCGGTACCGGAAGCGACCTTGTTACCGATTACTTTTCGGCCAATAGCCTGTTCAAACGCTTGCACAAGGTCCGCAGGAAACCCATGTGGATAGGTGGGTAAAGGTTTTTGCAGGACAACTCCCGTCATTTCCCAGTGTCCCGAGATACTATCTTTGCCTGCCGCAGCTTCGGTCATGAGTCCATAGGCTCCCCTTGCTTGACCGGTTGGAGGTGTCCCTTCGATGGGGGTAATGTTTCCCAGACCGATGCTCCCCAGGTGCGGGAGAGCCAGACCTCCAATTGCCTGAGCACAGTGTTCCAACGAACTGGCGCCATCATCACCATAGGCATGTGCATCGGGATTAGCCCCTGCGCCTACCCCATCGAGGACGACAAGAATAGCTCGTTTCAATGCCGTCATATGTGTATCCTCGTCATTTCCAGCTTTTCGTGCTGTGGTAATGGTCCGCCAATCAGAGGCAGCGCATAGTCGTAAAATGCTTGCGTCACCATGGTTTTACTTTCGTCCAGGTAAGCAGCGGGCACCAACTTTTGCGCGTTGGCAACCTTTACCAGTTCCACCAGGCCCGAGCTGCAAGAATAGGCAGGTTCCGTATGCCTGATGAGCGTTACCATCTTATCGCTTTCGCCCTCCAGGAGCGCCCGTACTCCTATCTTTCCTACCAGGTAGGCCTCGTCCCGGTCGGTAAGTGAGATACAATTTGATGCCATGCGCTGCAGGTCGCCAGGTTTGTCAAAACGTGCTCGCAACCGCAGATGCTGCTTTACTAATTCTACCAGATATTGCGCGGCGCCGCTCAAAAGAGGATGCTGGAAGGCATCTGTTCCTACCTGTCCAGTGACCCCGAGTGCTTGTCCTTGTTCATCGCGGATTGCTTCAGCTGCAACAACGATGACATAGCCTAAACGCTGGTAGACTGCCTGGACCTGTTCCAGGAAACGCCCGGCGTTGAAGGCGTGTTCTGGCATCAGAATGATATGCGGCGGGTCAATTTCATTGCGTTTTCCCAGTGCCGATGATGCCGCCAACCAACCTGCATCGCGCCCCATTGTCTCTATCACTTTAACAGGATAATGCCAGGGTATGGAAATGGTGTTCATGGTCGAGTCTATCGTTGCCAGAGCAATAAAGCGTGCCGCACTGCCGTAGCCGGGACAATGATCGGTAAAGGGAAGGTCGTTATCAATGGTTTTGGGTACGCTGATCGTTTGCAAGTCATAGCCGAGATGCTGTGCGGCCTGAGCCAGGTGATGGGCCGTATCAGCCGAGTCGTTTCCACCGATGTAGAGCATGTAGTGAATATCATAACGGCGCAAAATAGCGACAGCTCGTTCAAGATCATCCTCTAACAGTTTATAGCGGCACGAGCCAAGGGCAGCTGAAGGCGTGACAAGCAGCTTCGGCCATAAGCCGGCGGGCTCTTGTCGCAGGTCAATGATATCTTCTTTGAGCAGCCCCTCGATGCCGTGCAGCATGCCATAAATGCCAGTGATACGTGTATCTTTCATGGCCGTCTCGACGGCTCCAACAAAGCTGGCATTAATGACAGCCGTGGCCCCCCCCGATTGTCCAATAATAAGATTGCCATGCGTGTTTAATGACAAGGAATGTCTCCTCACATATTATTTAAGTTGACTCAGCAGAATATAGTATCGCAGCCCGTACATCTTCATAGGTAATATGTGGATGGGCGTCCAGAATCTGCTCAATGGTTCTTCCTCCAGCCAGGTGCTCCAAAATGTACTCGACAGTGATGCGTGTCCCAGCAATAACCGGCTTGCCCATCATAATATTCGGATTTGAGATAATCTCCGGTTGTGGCATTTTTACCTGCCTACCTTTCTTGCCTATATTGTATACTTCATGCCAGGAGTATACCTTATTCAACTCATGACAGCTGCATTCTGCGTAATCTTATCCCAGATCATTATACCAATAGCAAGCTCAGGCGTCGAGGCACTCGTTAAATATGTTCTATACGTCTCTACGATACATTGCAGTTAACCCTCGGTTAAGAACATAAAGTTTCCCTGACAATGATCCTATTTTCAACATGTACCGTATGATGAAGATAGCAAGACCGGACAAGCACCCGACGTGCATCGTCTTGCTAACTTGTATTATCATTCCAGTACTTTAGGGAGGAAGCTCTTCTATGGCAACACAAACGACTTCAAACAGGACTGGTGCAACCTCAACACGCTCTCTGGCCTTCGAACAATTTGCCGGTGTGTGCGCTCTCATTGTGGGAATTGGCGGCCTCTTGTATGCCATCTCCTTCATTATCCTGAAAGGGGCTCTGCTCAGCGATCTCTTTCTCATGCTCGGAGGGCTCTTCTCCACCGCTGTCCTGGTCGCCCTATTCAACCGTCTCCGCGAGACAGATGCTGCCTTCGCCCTCTGGGGTTTGCTTCTGAGTATTACCGCTGCGCTTGGCTCAGCAATACATGGCGGCTACGATTTAGCTAATGTGCTTCACCCAGTCTCACAGGTAACGGATGCTGCCGCTGCCGGTGTGCCCAATGCTGTCGATCCGCGTGGTGTGCTGACATTCCTCATCGGAGGTATTGGCCTGTTCGTCATTGCCTGGCTCATGGGGCGCAACGAACGCTTCCCAAAGATGCTCAGTTACCTGGGCTATCTTGCGGCAGTGCTGCTGATCATCCTCTACCTGGGCCGCCTGATCATCTATACATCAACGAATCCAGTGATTTTGATTCCCGCTTTGCTCAGCGGCTTCCTGGTCAATCCGATATGGTACATCTGGCTGGGTATTAGCTTATGGGGTGGTCGCAAGGCTGGGTGAGTTGAGTAGGGGCAAGGAGAGATCCTTCGCTGCGCTCAGGATGACAATTAAAGAGAGATCCTGAACGTAGTGAAGGATGACAATTGGGGTCGCTCTGTTAGCTTGAAATGAATGTCTCTGCATGCTACCATAAAGCAACATTATGAGCTTCGTTGCTCTATGGTAGCTATTTTTTGTAGGGACGACCTTGGCGGTCGTGTAAAGGTAGAATAAATGAATCACAAAATTATTCTTGACTGTGACCCCGGCCACGATGATGCCATTGCCATTCTGCTCGCAGCCCATCATCCTGACATTGACCTGCTGGCAATCACTACTGTTGCAGGTAACCAATCGCTTGATAAGACAACCCTTAATGCTTTGAAAGTGTGTTCGCTGGCAAATATCCGTGATGTGCCGGTTGCCAGGGGCATGGACCGGCCGCTGGTGCGCCCGGCAAGGCATGCAGCTAATATCCATGGCGAGTCGGGTATGGATGGACCAGATATTCCAGAACCTAATATCGAGCCTGTAGCGCAGCATGGTGTTGACCTGCTCATCGACCTGCTCATGAACTCGGATGGAGACATAACCATTGTGCCTACTGGCCCGCTTACGAATATCGCAACGGCTATCCGCCGCGAGCCAGCTATTTTGCCCAGAATCAAGGCTATCTCATTGATGGGTGGAGCAATCGGCGTTGGTAATAGAATGCCTGGCGCTGAGTTTAACATATGGGCTGACCCGGAGGCGGCTGCCATTGTGTTTGAATGTGGCCGACCTCTTACCATGTCTCCCCTGGAGGTAACGCACCAGGCCCTGGCAACTGGCGAGGTGTTAGATCGTTTGCGAGCCGCCAATCGCCCCGTGGCTAGCTTTGCCGCAGACCTGCTCATCTTCTTTGGTGGCACCTACCGTAAGGTCTTTGGTTTCCCTGCTCCACCAGTACATGATCCCTGCGCGGTAGCCGCGGTCATTGACCCTGACATACTTCAAGCGCATACAATACGTGTGGAGATCGAGACGGAAGGGGAGTGGACATCTGGGCGAACAGTCTGTGATATCTATGGCGTATTGGGTAAAGAACCTAATGTGCGTGTTGGCTACGC
>WNGQ01019635.1_pt1 | contig 11836 bp, 10 predicted proteins | sample 5407661 | NCBI WGS metagenome assembly WNGQ01 (sample SAMN13153382, study PRJNA577476) | soil metagenome | isolation source: 60 cm soil or saprolite under Garry oak tree replicate 2 | place: USA:California | collected 2016-06-15
TGCTGGATCGCAAATGTCAAATGTTGGGATGTCCCATGAACGATGTCATATGTAGCTGTCAAATGACTCAACTACCAAATGACCAGATAGTTCAATTGGGTTATTGGGTCGTTGGGTAATTACGTCGTTTGACAAGTGCATATGACATCGTTCATGGGACATCCCAGCATTTGACATTGAAGAGCCCTAGCGGCCCCCTCGCGCTCCGCCTCCACTGCCTCGTGCTCCGAATCCAAAGGGCCCAAAGCCGGGTCCGCCCGCCGGAGCGGTATTTGCGGCCTGCGTGCTGTCGCCAATGATTACGGAATCACCGGGTTGGAGTTCCCCCGAAACAAGTTCGGTCGCCGAACCGTCCGTAATCCCAAGTATGACCTTTCGCAGTTCGGGCTTGCGTTCCGCATTCAACACAAACACCGCACCGGGACGCTGCACGGTTCGCTTCGGCTGAACGAATCTAATCTTTTCAGAAGGGTCCCATTTTTGGCCGGGAGCAAGATGCGGGGGCGCGGCCTCGTTGGCTTGTCTTCTCTCGGCCGGCTGTTCAGGCTCGGTGTGGCTAACCCCGGCAAAGGTGCCGCGCTCCGGCCTCAAGTCTTCCCGGTGCGTCCCGGGCGGGGTATAACGCAGGGCCGCACTCGGTACTTTGACGGCGTTGTCGCGCTGGTCTACGGTGATGGTGATGTTTGCCGTCATCCCGGGTTTCAGTCTCTTTTGCCTCGGAATATGTCATTCGGATACGCGTCGACTGTGAACTTAACGTCGGCCTGGTCCGAAATGTTGCCGATATCCGCTTCATCTACACTCGCATTTACCTGCATCCGCGATAAATCGTTGGCGATGGAAAAAAGGGTCGGCGACTGTAAGCTTGCCGCGATCGTTTGTCCAACATCGATGTTCCGCGAGATCACAACTCCGTCGACGGGAGAGTAAATGTTGCAGTAATCCAGATTGAGCTGCGCGCGATTGAGGTCGGCCTGAGCTTGCTGGAGCTGCGCCTTCACCTGCTCGAGTTGAGCTGCCGACGCATTACTCTGTGCTTCGACCTGGGCTACTGCGGCCTGACCCTGTTCGAATTTCGCCTGAGCGGAATCCGCATTGGCTTTGGCGTTGTCGTAATCGTTTCTGGAAACAACTCCGCTCTTGCTTAACTCCGAGGCCCGCTGAAACAACGTGGCGGTATTGTCGCGGGCGACGCGGGCCGCTTCGAGATTGGCCTTGGCGCTCTGCAAATTCGCGGCCTGAGTTTTCAGTTCGGCTTCCGCGCTGCGAACGCGTGCCTGGCCGGCCGCCACGTTCGCGCGCGCATTTTCGACCTGCGCCTGAAAATTTCGTGGATCGAGTTTGGCCAGAAGCTGCCCGCGTTTCACAACGGAATTGTAATCTGCATAAAGCTCTTCGACCTGGCCAGATACCTGACTGCCTACTTGAACAGTGACCACGGTCTGCACGACTCCGGTAGCATTCACCACGTTGCGTAGAGCTCCGGCTTCGACCCGGGAAGTAAAGAACTCAGCCGACGACGACTTCTGGCTCCTCATGGAAAACGCCAGAATCCCAGCAAGCATGACAAGGCCGAATGCAATGAGTGCTGTCTTTCTGGTCAGTAATTTTTTCATATGGTGGAATACGATATAGCTGCCGGATAATTACGCCGGCTAGTCCGCCTTCATCGGCTCGGCCGCATCGCTATAGATGGCCGCTGGTTTCTTAAAACGGACAGCAAGGTCGTCGAAGAGCGAATAGGCCACTGGCGTAAACAGCAGGGTCAGCAATAAACACAACAACTGTCCACCGGTCACCACAATGCCGATGGGAGCGCGGGATCCGGAGCCCGGTCCGCGGCTTAACACGATCGGTAGCATACCGGCCACAATTGCCAACGTCGTCATCAGAATTGGACGGAGCCGGGCGTGATTCGCCGTGATGATGGCTTCATGCCTTTCCATCCCCCGCGAGCGTAAAGTATTGGTGTAGTCGATTTGAAGAATGGAGTTCTTCTTCACGATTCCGAACAGCAGCAGGATGCCCAGACCGCTGAATAGATCCAGCCGCGAATGGCTTATCCAGAGTGAAAACAGGGCAAACGGAATACTGAGCGGCAGCGACAACATGATCGTGATCGGGTGCAGGTAGCTCTCAAATTGCGCCGCCAACACCATGTACATGAAGATGGCAGAGAACAAAAAAGCCAGGATGAAGCTCCGTTGCAGTTCGTTGAACATTTTGGTCCGCCCCGTGAACTCGAGGAGGTACCCGGGTTTCATCTGGATCCCGGCCAGCTTCGCCTGCAAGGCCGCGGTTGCGTCACCAATACCGACGTTGTTGTTCAAATTTGCGACGAGCGTGACCTGACGCTCGCGGCCCTGGCGCTCGATGGTTGTGGGACCGATGTTTTTTTCGAGCCCGGCGAAATTCGCCAGCTGCACCTGTCCAAGGCGGTTCGAGGGAATCCAGAGATTCTGGATCTTCTCCGGACGGTCGCGGTCTTCGGGCAGCAGTCGTAGTCGAACCGAGTACTGTTCGTCACCATCCTTGAACTTGGAAACCTCTTCCCCGGCGACCATGGTTCGAAGTGCCGTGGCCACATCGGCCGCACGAACGCCAAGGTCGGCGGCCTTAGCGCGATCCAGATGGACATGTACCTCGGGATTACCGATGCTGAAGGTCGTGTCCTGGTCCACCAATCCCGAACTTGACCGCATCAATTCGAGGATCTGACTCGAATACTTTTGCAGCTCCTTGAGATCCGGACCCCGGACATTCAATATGACCGACTGAGCGCGGAAGCTGCCTCCACTCACTCCCTGGACGGGCTGAATGGCGACTCGCAGGTTCGGAAACTTCACTTTCATCATCGCTCGGGCATCGTCCATCACTTCAAATTGAGTGAACTTACGCTCGGTGAGGTCCGAAAGCGCGATGTAAACTGATCCGTCTGTCACACTCGAGCTGCCACCCGAATTGATGGTCGACAGGACATGCTTCACACCCCGGAGTTTCCAGGCTTCCTTCTCGATGTTTTGAATAACGGCGTCGGTACCCGCGAGCGACGTGCCATCGGGTGTCTTAATCACGATTTCAAATTCGTTCTGATCGTCGAATGCAAAGAAATCCTTTCCGACAAGCATCGCCATTGGAACAATGGACAAAACCGTGAGAAGAAAGAACCCCACCATGATCGCGCGGTGCGCGAGCGCCCAGTTGAGCATTCGCCCATAAGCGCGGTCGATGATCCGATAAAAACCGGAATCTTTGGATTGGTGCTGGCTGTTCTTCCTCAGAAAACGCGAGCTCAACATCGGCGTAAGTGTAAAACTGACCAACATCGAAACCATGATCGAGACCGCCATGGTCAAACCAAAGCTCTTTAGAAAGCGGCCGGCAACGCCGCCCAGAAACACGACGGGCAGGAAAATGACAACCAGCGATAAGGTGGTGGCCATAACGGCAAGTCCGATTTCCTGTGTTGCCGAGACAGCCGCACGAATTGGTGGATAACCCTCTTCTTCAATGTAGCGATAAATGTTTTCCAGAACGACGATCGCGTCGTCGATGACGATACCAACCGCCAGCGTGAGTCCAAGCATGGTGAGGTTGTTCAGCGTCATGTCGAGGCCGACCATGGCGGTGAAGGTCGCAATGATTGAAATGGGCACAGCCACGGCGGCAATAATAGTGCTGCGGAAATTGCGCATGAAAACCAACACCACAATCGCAGCGAGCAGACCGCCAATGATCAGGTGCTCATTGATGGCGTCGACTGAAGCTTTGATGAAGCGAGATTGATCGCGAATCACCTCCGCATGAATATCCGGGGGAAGCTGGGCGCCGAGCTCCGCCAGCCGCTCCTTGATTGTGTCTGCGACGCGAACCGTGTTCGTTCCCGATTGCTTCCGCACGAGCAGAGACACGGCTGAAGTTCCATCCTGCCGGGCGAGACTACGCGGCTCTTCGAAACCATCTTCGACCTTGGCAATGTCCCGAAGGTAAACCGGCGTGCCATTGACAGCCGCAATGACCAGCTTTTCAAAATCGCGAACATTCTCAACGCGTCCGAGGGTTCGTAGAACCAGCTCGTTCGGACCTTGATCGATGCGTCCACCCGGTACTTCGACATCCTGAGCGCGAATCGCGTTTCGCACCTGGTCGATGGTCAAGCGATATGCCTGGAGCTTATCCGCATCCAGCCAGATCTGAATTTCCCGCCGACGGCCGCCCACGATTTGAACCGACCCGATGCCGCGCACGGATTCGAGCCGCTGTTTGATCTGCTTATCTGCGATTTCGGTCAGCTCTCGAAGTGGACGGCTTCCGTAAACGGAAATCGACAGGACGGGAGCTGCGTCAAAGTCGACGCGCTCGATCACCGGAGTATCCGTGTCACGCGGCAATTGACCGATAATCGTCGCGACCTTGTCACGAACTTCCTGGGCCGCAACGTCAGCGTTCTTGTCCAACACGAACTGAACCACAACCAGAGACACACCTTCCAGCGTGGTCGATCGGAGTTCGTCAATGCCGCTCACCGTGTTGATTACTTCCTCGATCGGCTTTGTGATCTGGGATTCAACCTCCTCCGGACTGGCGCCCTGAAGAACCGTTCGCACGGTTACCGTGGGGAGGTCGATCTTGGGAAACTGATCGATTCCGAGCTGGGTATACGAAAAGACACCGAGAACGACGAATGTCAGTACCAGCATCGTTGCGAATACAGGCCGTCTGACGCAAACTTCTGCGAGCTTCATCGAACGGAGACCTCCCGCCCCTGCTGCAAATTCTCGATATTCGACGCCGCTACCAGTTCACCTTCTTTTACACCCTCGACGATTTCAACCTGGCCGTCCAGCCGTGTCCCAGACCGAACAATTCGCTCCGCGACTTTTCCGTTCTCAATGACGAAGAGCTTTTCAAGACCAGAGAAGTTGAACAGAGCCGCTGACGGAACCACCAGGACTCTGTCCCTGCGATCGGTTTGAATGGTCACGCGGGCGAAGAAGCCGGGCTTGAGGACGCCGGCCGGATTGTCCGCCAGGGCTTCGATCTTCAAAGTGCGGGACTGCTGGTCGACAGAAGGCGAGATTCGCGAAATCCTTCCTTCGAACGTTCGGTCCGGAAAAGCGTCAACATGGAACTGAACCGGCCTGCCCGCGCGCACAAACGCAACGGCACTCTCCGGCACATCGACTCGAAGTTTCAAAGGGCTGTTCTGAACGATGTTCACAACCGGGCTATTCGACTTCAAAAACTGACCCTCTGAAACGAGCCGGTCTTTGATAAAACCGCTGATGGGTGCTGTAACCCTCGCATCCGCCAGTTTCTTTTCAGCGAGCGTCAGAGAGGCCTTGCGCGCAGCGATTGTCGCCCGGATGTTTTGGACAGTTTCGCGCGAGGAACGCACCGCCGCCTCGGCGACGTCGTACCGGGCTTGCTGTTCGTCGAGTTGCTGCTTCGCCAGGACCCCTTGCTCGGCTAACTTTTTCGTCCGATCCAGCCGGAGCCTTGCCTCTTCAAACGTAGCTTCCGCCTGGCGAACCTGGCTGGTCGTGGCTTCATCCACCGAAGCGTTCGCGTCCGCCAGGCCCAAGCGCGCGAGCTCCTGCTGGAGCGCCGCCTGTTGTTGGTGCACGGCCAGTTCAAGTTCGCGCGTATCGAGTTCCGCGATCACCTGCCCAGTCCGGACTCCGTCTCCCAGGTCGACGAACAATTTCTCAACTGTCCCTTCAACCAAACTGCTGACCGTCACCTCTTCGTTGGGATCCAGTGTGCCGACGGCGTCGACGGATCGCTGCAGTTCGCGCCATCCCACCTTGGCTGTCTCAACGACTAAAGCCGGTGGAGGGCTCGCGGCTTCGGCCTGCTGGGCATTTTTCGGATTGGTACTGGAACATGAGGGAACAAATGCGAGAACTAAGAGTAAGAACAAGATCACCATGATTTATTCCTTCGAAATTCCCGATAAAAAAATGGAAACGAACGTACGCACAACCTCTTCCCGGTCGTAAGAGTGCGTCTGCTTTTGACCGAAAACCTCCTGCCACAAGACAAAACTGGCAAACATCCCAAAGAGCGCCCGGGCCGCAAGCTCTGGATTCATTGGCCGAAACGCGCCTTCATCGATCCGACGCTGAATGTATTTCGCGATCGGCTTTCGGCCTGACATGTTGGCCACAAACATCTCCGAAAGCTGATGCCCTTCGAGCGCACTGAACAGCAGAAGCCTCATAAACGTCGCGTCGTGGGCGTGCCCCTCCAGAAACGTCCGGCCTACGGTCTGGAAAAATTTTTCATCATCCGTGCCGGTAGCAAGCCGATCGATTTCCTCAGAACGCGTATCCCGGTTCTCGCACGCCTTGTGCTCAAGAATGGCGCTGTAGAGTTCTTCTTTCGTACTGAAATGTCGAAAAATGATCGCTTCATTCACGCCCGCCTGCGCCGCGAGATCGCGCGTCGTGGTCCCTCGAAATCCCTTTTTGGCAAAGAGTTGCATAGCTGCCGTCAGGATGTCTTGTCGTCTCTCATGTTTCATAAGTAAGTACTTACTTACAGGAAAACCTGTTGGGATGCAAGGGGGAATGTAGCTCGGGGACAGGGCGCGGGCTAAAGCCCGCGACTACGTGCCCCGTCGCGGTGGGTCTTCGGTTCCTGTGCCAATGGAATGCCGTGAGTGCGGACCCGTTCGGCCCATTGGTCGACGTCTTCCGGCCGTCGCACCACGAAGCCGATATGATGGACGGTCTGGACGTTGCCGCGTTCGGTTCCGGCAGGCAGCTTATGAAGGGCAAGATTGTCCTGTCCCGAGGTCAGGTACGCGTTTTCCTCGTCGGGCATCCATTCTAATTTCATCCCGAGAACGTTAGAATAGAACTGAAGAGATTTTTGGACGTCTCGGACATTCAGCGCGACGTGTCGCAGGCCCAGGAACGTTCGTTCCATTGACTAGACCCCGTATGAATACCTACAATGGTCTGACTTGCGTCTGGAGGCGAGTGTAACACAACTCGGGGAGCCGCCCTGGACAACCGTCACGGTTGAAAAATACATAACTGGTATGACCAGCTCGAAGGTCAAAAAGCCTATTTCCCTCCAGCACATGAATGCTTGGCGGCTGCACCGCCAATTTTTGGACCGTCCTTTCCCATCGAAGAACATTCTCGACCTGATCAAATCCATCGGATGGCTGTATTCGCCGGGCTGTTCGACTCCTTACCTGTCGCTGTGGGCGCGGATGCCTTCGTTCAAAGCGGAGGACTTGAATCGGCCGGTATTTGAGGAGCGGAAGCTGATTCAGCTGGAGACATTGCGGGGCTGCACGATGTTGGTTCCCCGCGACCAGGCCGCTGTGGCGTTGCGAATCAGGACCAGGACCTTCACCGAATTGAGCAAGCAGGCACGACAGCAGATGCCGGTCAGTGAAGCGGAGATGGAGCAGCTGAAGCTGGCAATTCTCAAATCGCTTCAAAACGGACCGAGAACGGCGGAACAGCTTCAACAGGCTGCACCCGCCTCTCTGATCCGTGACTTCAGCCACGACCTCAAACGTATCGGCTTCACGAACAGTCTCTCTCTCGCTATCAATCTTCTTAAAGAAGAAGGAAAACTGATCAAGCTGCAATCCAGGAAGCGGCTGGATTCCACCATATACTCGCTCGTGCTCACATCCAGCGTGCTGCCCGAAGTCGATCCGTTCAACCTGCGAATAGAGGAGGCCTGCGCGCAGCTTGCAGCGCAATACTTCAGGGCGGAATCTCCGGCGCGGGTGAAGGATTTTGCGTGGTGGGCGGGCATCAATGTCACGGATGCGATGCGGGCCGCTGCCGAGGTGAAGCCGAAGCTGGTTCCAATCTCAGTTGAAGGGACAAAGGACGAATTTCTCATGGTCGAAGCGGAACTTGACGAGTTTCTCGCTTTCGAACCGCAGGAATCCGCCATTAACTTCATTCCATATCGCGACACCTTCCTCAAGGGGCAACGCGAGATCGTCAATCGATTCGTGTCCACCGAACACGCCGACAAACCTTTCTCTCGATGGAAGGGCAAACTGATTAACGATCCGCTGGCGACGATCATCCAAAACGGCCGTGTGATTGGAGTATGGGAATGGAATGAGGATGATGAAGAAGTCGACCTGCTACTGTTCGATCCCTCCATTCCCAAGAGCGTGGAGAAAACCGTCCGCAAGCGCGCCGGCGAACTCGCGAACTTCATCAGAGCGAATCTCGGCGAAGTGCGGTTGCAAGGTTTGGATTATGGTCCGCATCAAATGACGGGCATCCACGACCTGAAGATGTTTTGGGGCAAGGGAGTGCAGGTGGATGTCCGAGTCTAAAACGCCGTGGGGGACCGGCCGGTGGGCCCGGCGGTAAATGGAGATTTCCCGTATTGAAGCCAACTATTGGTGGCGGAAAAACCAACCAGTTGGAGCTCTCCTGAATAGTCTGATGTTCCTGTTCATCGTTGTCCCTGTCGGCTTGGTGTTCAAAGGATTCTACGCGCTGAGTTTCGTTGTCTTCGCCTTTATGATCCCGTACGGTCTGTTTGTGCGATACCTTGCCGTCTGTGCCGTCCGGCAGCACCTTGCGAATCATCCTCAAGCGCGTGAGGAATTCGAACAGGATGGCATCATTTCCTGCTGACGCCAATCCCCGGTTGTGACTAGAATCTTCTTGGCAAAGTTTTAGGGTAGCCGCGAATTGCGCGAATGACGCGAATGAGCCTATGAAAAACAAGTATTACGCCAGTGGGTTTGGTCTCGCGCTGCTGGTCACCTTGTCGGCAGTCCTCCTGAATTCGGTGATTGCCGTACAGCCGGTCCGATCAGCGGAAAGCGCCGTCGCCGATCTTTCGGCCGCACGATATCTCGAGCGCGTCACGTATCTTGCTCGTGACGAGATGAAAGGGCGTGGCGATGGATCACCCGAACTGGATCAGGCGGCGGATTACATCGCCTCGCAATTCCGCACCTTCGGCTTGAAAGGCGCCGGAAACGATCATACGTACTTCCAGAATTTCGAACTGACGACGGGCGCTAATTTCGGCTCAAAGAACCAACTTCAGCTTAGCGGGGAGAACCTCAGGATCAACGAAGACTTCGTGCCGATTGCGTTCTCGAACACAGCGGAATTTGAGGGCCCGGTGGTTTTCGCCGGGTACGGGATCACGGCTGCGGAGCTGCACTACGACGACTATCAGGGCATCAACGCGAACGCCAAGGTCGTCGTGATTCTGCGGCACGAACCGCAGGAACTCGACGCCGCGAGTCCATTCAATGGAACAAATTTCACGGTTCACGCTTCGTTTATCAACAAAGCGATTAATGCCAGGCAGCACGGCGCAAAGGGAATCGTTTTCATCACCGATCCCAACAATCATGTCTCTGAGGCAGACACCGTGGGAGAAGCCACTCGTATCGAGGAAAGTACTGATTTTGGCATCTCCGCTGTCCAAGCGCGGCGCGGTCCCGTCATGAAGTTGTTCAAGGATGCAGGCAGAGACCTTGCGGCAATTCAGAAAAAGATCGATGCGAACCTCGAATCACAATCTTTCGAATTGCCGGCGGTTCGGATTCGGATCGCGACTGAAGTCAATCGCACAAGAAAAACAGTGCGGAATGTCGTCGGAATGCTGCCGGGATCCGACCCTGCGCTCCAGAATGAGGTCGTCGTGGCCGGAGCCCACTACGATCACCTTGGCCTCGGCGACCGCAATTCGCTGGCGCCCTCCCAGATCGGCCAAATCCATCACGGCGCGGACGACAATGCGTCAGGAACCTCGGGAGTATTGGAGCTGGCGCGACTGGCTTCGAAAAACAAGCAAGCGTTCAAGCGATCGATCGTGTTCATGACCTTCGCAGGAGAGGAATTGGGGTTGTTGGGATCATCCTATTTCGTCAATCACCCCACGATTCCGCTGGAAAACATAACAGCAATGATCAATATGGACATGATCGGCCGGCTCACCAATGACCGCCTGTTTGTTGGCGGCGTCGGCACTTCGCCCAATTTCAAGTCGTGGGTGGAAGATTTCAACAAGTCCGTCGGTCTGAAACTGGATTATTCGGACTCCGGTTTCGGAGCGAGCGATCATACGTCTTTCAATGCCAAGAAAATTCCTGTTCTGTTCATCTTTTCAGGCCTGCACGCGGACTATCACAAACCATCAGATACCTACGACAAGATCAATGCTCAAGGCGCCGTCAAGGTTCTGTCGCTGGTGTACCCAATGCTGGCCAAAGTCGCTAACGAGCCCGAGCGGTTGCAATATACCCAGGTTCAAGAGCCGCAACCGCAGGGTGGCGGCGCCGGAGGTTATGGTCCATATTTCGGATCGATTCCGGATTTTCGAGACGATCTCAAAGGTGTTTTGTTTTCCGACGTGCGTCCGGACAGCCCGGCCGCAAAGGCCGGCCTGAAGGCGGGTGATCTCATGGTTCAATTCGATGGGAAACCGATTCAGAATCTCTACGACTTCACCTATGCCCTGCGCGCAAAGAAGCCGGGCGATGTTGTTTTGGTTGTTGTGAAACGGAACGATCAAGAGGTCAAGACCAACGTGACGCTGGAAGCGAGGAGATAATCAATGAAGCCCAGAAGTGTTCTCACCATAGGGGTCCTGGCGACACTTGCGCTTGGCGCGATCTACTTCGCGCGGGAACAAACGATACAACCCCATCCCAAGGAAGTGCACCTTCGCAACATTCACCAGCTCACATCCGGCGGAGAGAACGCTGAGGCTTATTTCTCCCTGGACGGGAAGCAGATCATCTTTCAGTCGACGCGTGAACCTTACAAATGCGATCAAATATTCACGATGAACCAGAACGGATCCAACGTGCGGCTTGTCAGCACGGGGAAGGGCCGCACGAGTTGCGGGTATTTCACACCCGATGGAAAACGGATCATCTATGCGTCAACCCACCTCGGATCGCCGGATTGTCCGCCGCCTGCCGACCGCTCGGAAGGTTACGTCTGGCCCATCTATCGAACATTCGACATCTTTTCCGCGAAAGTCGACGGTACCGATTTAAAGCGGCTCACCACAACGGATGGCTATGACGCGGAAGGAACGATCTCACCCGACGGAAAGAAAATTGTCTTCACCTCCGCGCGGGACGGCGATCTCGAAATCTACGACATGAACCTGGATGGAACCGAGCAGCGGCGGCTCACCAATGAACTGGGTTACGACGGAGGTGCATGGCATTCGCAAGACGGCCAGTGGATCGTCTGGCGAGCCAGCCGTCCCAAAACGCCTGCGGAGATCGCAAAGTACAAAGACCTGTTCTCGAAGAATCTGGTGATGCCCGTGAAACTCGAAATCATGGTGATGCGCTCCGACGGCAGTCAGAAGAGACAACTGACGTCCAATGGCGCCGCCAACTTTGCACCGTATTTTCATCCCAATGGACGCCAGATTATCTTCGCTTCGAACGTCAACAACCCCGACCCCCGCAGCCCGAATTTCGATCTGTTTCTGATCAACCGCGATGGAACGGGACTGCAGCAGATCACTTTCGATCAGGGTTTCGATGGATTCCCGATGTTTACGAATGACGGAAAGAAATTGATCTGGGCGTCAAACCGCCACGGAACTAAGGAAGGCGAAACCAACGTCTTCATTGCGGATTGGGTGGAAGCCGGCTCGTCGGGCGATAATTGATCAGGAGAAGTAACGACCTATGCCAATCTTCGAGTACCTCTGTAAAGACTGCGGGCAAGCTTTCGAAAGAATCGTGCCGAGATACGATTCGTCCGCAGACTGCGTTCACTGCAACAGCGAGAACGTGGAGAAACAGCTTTCCGTGTTCGCCATCGCCGGATCATCCAAAGACTCTGCGGCC
>WNGQ01021910.1_pt1 | contig 11836 bp, 15 predicted proteins | sample 5407661 | NCBI WGS metagenome assembly WNGQ01 (sample SAMN13153382, study PRJNA577476) | soil metagenome | isolation source: 60 cm soil or saprolite under Garry oak tree replicate 2 | place: USA:California | collected 2016-06-15
CCCCGTGAGCGAATCCACCCAGGCGGACAGATCTCCGGCCGACCGGTGGCTTACCGACAGGCCTACCCGCATGCCCACCCTCCGGGACCCGGACCTGTCACCATGTCGCCGGGCGGGAGTCGGTAAAGCTCGCTTACCGGCTCGTTCGGGTCAGATGGGTGCCACACGGCATCACCATAGCGGCCTAGCCCGGCCCGGCCTCGCCCGTCAGCCGGCGCGCCACCCAGCATTCACCGCCTGAGCCGGCAACAATGCTGCCCGTTATTGGTCTTAAGCAAATCGGAGCTCTATAGCCCCAGACATGCCGAAGGCCCCCAACTAGGGGGGCCATCCACGACACCTGAACATTCCTCATCCGAGTCCTGCGACTGGGCGCCAACCTGAACCGCAGGTTCGAACGAAAGCCGATCGATCCGTGGCCACGATAACAGGCCAGCGGGCTAGATCAACATTGCCCGCGTGCGACACGCCGCGCGATGCGGACGGATTTTCACCGCGTCGTGACGAGTTCCCGCATGCCCCAGAACCGGCGCAAAGCGCTAGGGCAGCGTGGTGTGCTGTCACGCTCCGGCTAGCCGACACGTCGCACGTCAGAGTCTCGCGCGACGGCGGCCGCACTTATCCGGCGAGGCACGCCCGGCCACTCCCGGATGACCCGCCGGGCCAACCGTGCACGATCCCGGTTTACGATCCCGGCTCGGCTACAGGCCGAATGCTGGCGCTTGACCTTGACCCTGGCCCTGTCCGCGGGGACGTTCATGATGGTGCTGTCCGGTACATGCGGACGAGTTAACGTATACTAGGCCGTGGAGGTGGTCACGGTGGACAGACCTAGGGCGATCGTCGCGGCACGTCTCAGCCGGAAGCAGGCCAACGGAGACGACGGCATCGGTATCGAGACGCAAGACGAACGGTCCCGTGAATACGTAGACCAAGAAAACATAGAACTAGTGGCGGTCGTGGCCGACACTAAATCCGGCACCGTGGCGCCATGGGACCGTAAGAACCTGAAGCCGTGGGTTACCGATCCCGCCAAGATGGCGCTATATGACGCCATCGTGGCGTATAAGACGGACCGTCTGTCGCGCGGAACGCAAGAAGATTTCACGCGGATTGAGCATTGGGCCACCGAACACGGCAAGCGTCTTATCATCGTCAACGGCCCGCAATATCCGGCGCGTGACGATTCGGACTACTGGCAGTGGACCGCCGAGAAACGGCAGGCACGCAAAGAACTAGAAGCGATCCAAGAACGTACCGGCCGCGCAATCGGCCAGATCAAGGCGTCCGGTTATATGACCGGACGTCCGCCGTTCGGCTATGCCGCCGATGGCGTCAAATACCGTAAGACGATGGTGCCGACCGACGCGGGACGTATTTACGTCCCGGAAATCTTCCAACGCGTATCCGACGGGATACCGCTAGTCAAGATAGCCGCGTGGCTAGATTCGGAACACGTCAAGCCGAACAGCCAGAACGGCGTCCGGTGGTCTCCCAAGTCGTTGTCACAGATGATCCGTTGCCGGACCTACGTCGGTGAGAGAAAAGACGCCGCAGGATTGACGGTTCTTGACGTTGAACCGTTGGTGGACGCGAAACTATGGCTAGCCGCTAACAAGCGTCTGGACAACGCGCCGGTTGGCCGGCGCAATCCGTCTAACGGAGAACCGGCGCTATTGACCGGTGCGCTACGGTGCGGCCGTTGTGATTCACCGATGTACCGGATTCGGTCACGCGGACGGCAGGTGTATTACCGTTGCCACGGCCAAGGGCCGCAACCGAAGGGATGCGGCGTCATGGTGGCTATCCCGTTGCTAGACGCCATCGTGGACGACATGATGACGGACGACGGTTCGTGGGTGATGGAATCCACGTTCGTTCCCGGTAGCAACTACGACGCCGAGATAGCCGAGATCCAACTAGCCATCCGTGATCTCGGGACGCGGAATCTGTCCGATGACGAATACGACGCCGAGCTAGTGCGTCTCCGCGCCGAACGTGACCGGTTGCGGGAACTTCCGGCGACGCCGGACCGGTGGGACGTCATACCGGTCATCAAAGACGACGGAACGCCGCTCACCGAGGCCGAACGGTGGCGCGATGCGGACAACGCCGGAAAACGCCAGATCCTCAAGGATCACCGGATACATTTCTCTTGGACCGACGACCAAGAACCGCGCGTCATCATGGCGCCGTTGTGGGCGTCTGAAACCGACGCTACGTCTCCGTCGTAGGCGCCACAGAGACGACAGAACCGCCGGTCCGATTCTACGGACCGGCGGTTCTTGGTTATGCCGTCTATGGCCATCCTGGCGCCGTCTAGACGGCGTTCCGCCGTCGGCTAATCCAGGCATGAGAACACCCCCGGACGGAGATCCCGTCCGTCCGGGGGTGTCTTGGTTATTCGGTTGTAACGCTACCGACTAATTCACCGAGGACAGCGTGTCCCAGTTCCTTAGCCTGCGCGCTGCTGAGCATCACCAACGCGGCCGGATGATCGGAATCCGGATACATGACCCACAGATCCGTCGAGCCGTCTTCCTCGTCACGATGCACTTCGACTACGCTGCCGGTCGCTCCCGGCGTCTCGTAAACCTTCATCGTTACCTCACAGAGCCGGAGTGATCAGACCGGTGCCAGACACGACGCTGATTGCCTTTGGCTGCCGTCCGGCCGCGAACGCGCTATAGCCGAACGCCACCAGGAGCACCTGAAGGTTAGCCGCGCTAGGGGATTCAAACCTTAGCTGGCTCGGCGCGCCGTTGTTATCTTCAAAGAGATACAGATCCGGGAACGCGGCAGCGACGACGCGCGTCTCGTTGGTACCGGCGCCGAGGTTAACCGGGACATTACCGTCAAGAACCACGGGAACGCCGAACAGATAACCGGCAGCCTGGCCGTACTGGAATCCGGAATCGGTCATGGTGCCCATGGGATTCTGCGCCACGCCGGTAGGCGTGATCAGCGGCCGGTTGTTGGTCGTGTCCTTCTGTGCGCACATCCATACCCACTCGGAAGGCGTCATTACCATTGCGGTAGCGCCGGTAAATCGCTGGCTGGCCACCTTGCCGACAGAATCGGCAAGCTTAGGCCAACCGCCAGTGGCGGACGTGAGGTCAGGCGTTGCCTGCGTCCACGTAACGGCGTTGACACCGGAGACATTCAGCACGCCGAGATGCTGACCGGACGACCCGGAACCGTTAACGCACTGGGTGTCCAATCTGGCATTGTAATCCGCTGCCAGGTCGGCGGTAATGACTTCTTCCGTCAATGCGCCACGGTCCAATGCCTGACGGGAGACGGTAACGTAACCGCCAATCGTATTCACATTTACAGTGAGTAGGGTTGACGCTGGGTCCTGCGTGGTTAGCGCCGTGCCTTCTGTAGCCTGTACGCCGGTAGCCGTCGGCGTCGTGACACGCGGAATGTTCACGGTCATGCCTTGGGGCGGCAGCGGCAGTTTCGTGCAAAGGTCGGCTAGCGGCCGTCCCGCTCTTGCGAACTGGGCAAATTCAGAAGCCAGATAAGCAGGCGGGATAAAACCGGGAACGCCGCCGGTACTCACGGCGCGTTGCACGACCATAGGATTATCCACGGTCATTTCCTCGCCGTGGCGCTGGAGACGCGCCATGGATGCGGGATCATTAAGCACCTGAGCGCGGTAAAGATCAACGAGGAAAGTCGGCTCCGCCGACGTCCCGTCGGGATTCCGCGGGGCCTCCGACGGCGACCGGTACGTGTGCGGTTCGCTGCCGATGCGGACAGATGTCGTCCGGTTCGGCACGCGGGACGCCGAACCGGCGTTAGTCGGAATCCGGACGTTAAGACGGGATTCCTGCTCGCGTTCCTCGGCCTGGACCTCACGTGCGCGTACCAGCCGCGCCTCTAGGCGCCGGTTTGCGGCGCGTTTTCTCTCAATATCGGCATACAATGCGTCGGAACGTACATCGTCCGCATGGGACAGGCGGGATTCGCCGTGAGCGGCCGCATTGTCCAGATACGATTCGATCTCGGTACGCTTCCGCGTGATGGTTTCGTCGTTTTCGGCAATCTCGGATTCAAGGTTCTCGACAATTTCATGGATAGTAGGCATGGGTGTACCCAATTCGGTGAGTTGGAAATAGAAACCAACGTCAACGCAACAGGGTTCGCTATGACTGGCGAATGCCACATGGCTACCGGTCTGATTATCGGCTTGTCATCGTGCGATACGTGGACCCCGCCGCGTTTGCCGCTCTGAGGGGACGTCTAAACGCGGCGGAGGTAAAACGCCGTCGGCCGGTCTGATTACCGGATATGTCCAACGGCAGAGAATAAGCAGGCCGGCATGTCGGTCCGCGCAATTGGATTGAACATGCCGGCCGCAAGAAAGTCCTAGAGCCGGCGGAACTCTCTATTTGCGCCGGAAGGTTCGCAAAGAAAGTTCCGCCGGCGTTTACCGGACGGGAACCGGCGGAGTCACGGCCTCGCCGTGGCAGAGACGGCAACGGCCGCTATTTCCGGCGTCCGGCAATCCGGCGGTTGTCAGAACGGCAATTGCGTTGGCTACCATCAAGTGCCGCCAATTGCCGCGTACCGCCGAATTAAGTCATAGATTGGCGCGTCCGCCTTGCATGTGGTCTAGGCGCTTGCCGATGCGTACGCCTTTCTCGTCTGGCGGACGGAATTCCGGGTGTTCGGTGAGCCAACCGGCCAGTGATTCCGGGTATCGCGCTTCGATTAGATGCCACATTTCCAATGATTGCCGGTGGCCGCGATTGGCGAGATATTGTTCCAATTCCGCGCGGAACGCGTGTTTGTCTTCCATTGGAATTTGCCTTCCGGTATTAGCGGCGGTTCCAATTTTCCGCTCTATAGATAATCGGCCCCGCCCCCGGCCGTCAGCGCCGGCCAGCCAGAAAAATCGAACAAACCTGGATCGTCGCACGTCAACGACCGGTAACCGGTGTGCGAACGGCCTGCGACCGGCCTGGCCCGGCCCGAACATGACGACGATTCCGGTCGTTGGCGTGCGGCTCATGCTCAGAAGCGAGGGAGGCTAACCAATGTCTTGCATTCTTTGCACGTCATATCCACGGTGCTATCGCCGTCAACGGCGATCACTACCGATTGATTAGCCTTGCATATCCTGCACCAACGGAAGGCGTTATACGAGATCAAGGCGATACCTCATCGGGAACGCGGGACGCGCGGACAACCCCGCGGATAGCCGCATCGCACCGGGAACAATGGCCAGAGATAATTTAGCAGGCGCGCGCATGTTGCGCGCGGCGGACCGTTCTCCGGATGTAGTACCGCATATTCAACGACGGATGTATTCATTCGCCGTCGTCGCTAATCGCGGCACGAGCCAGCATCATACCTAGCGCGCTATCGCGCGTGGCAACATCGGTGATGCCACGGAATACGCACATCTGGATAAACGATTCTCCGGACATGCCTAGGTATTCAGAGATGATAGCCAGTTGCCGTCGTCGCAGCGGCGACATGCCGATAGAACGGTGAGGCTGATTTCGTCTTGACATCTACTATCCTCTGTAGTTCGCGCGCAACCTAATCCGGACGCGTCGCGTCGCGCCGCTATCCGATGGATGATGAATGAAGATCTGTTAGGCAATTGCGGGCCGATTCGGCCCGCCATCCATGGCCGACACAAGGAGGCCAATGGATTAGTCAACCGCTGGAGGGCGAAGCCCAGCTCTTACCTGTTCTACTTACTCTCGTTCACGTCATCCACGCCGGCGAGATGCCGACGTCGGCGTCATCGTCCGACTGGTCGCCGGACCAACCGGCGACGGTAACATACGGCGTCTGCCGTATGTCCATGTGGCTAGGTTCCGAACAGAGAAACTTATAGTTTCCCTTGCCTGCACCGCGCATCGCAACTTCGGTATTGACCATGACGCATAGCAACGTGGTTCCTTTTTCGCCAACCGGCGCAATCCGTCCCATATCGGCAAGGGTCCGCAAACCACGGTAGACGGCTTGCGTGTCCGCCCTGGACACCTTCCCGCATGCCAACTTGACTAGTTCGTCGGTGTGGAATGCGGCATGTCCGTAGTTGTTCATCCGCGCAACGGAGATCTCCCACAACCGCCACGGCATAGACATCCGCTTTAGTTCGTTCTCTGTTAGCGTCCTGTCCGCGTCCAATGCTGCCCAGCTTTCATAGGTAATGCTTGGCTTGTCCATTTTCTCTCAATCCATAGGTGATTGATCTAGGCACGTGCAAGGGACCATGCAAAACGCATGGCCCCTGGCACTTACGTATAACCGGAAAGGGACGTCGCGGTATTCCGCGCATACCAATCTTTCCACCTATACTTAGTTCTTTTCCCGCCGTTTTATTCCGCCATACGGCCGCGTCTATCTCCGTCGTCACCGGTTGTTTGAAACGCACGGATTCAAGATGCCAGATCCCGGACCGCACGTCCACGACGGCATAGCGCTAACGGTGGCCGGCCACGGACGGCCGTCCAACCGTAATCCGCTACGCGGTCCGGGATACGCCGCGATGTCTCGCCGGTTGATGGACATACCGTGGATGACGCGAGACGGCCTCGACGAGGCGATACCGCCTCCCTATGCGGAATACGTAGGCCATCACATGATGGCGGCAATTCTTGAAAGGAAGGCAGCATAAATTGGCGATCGAACGGGACGACGCGGTAACCGGCGATGTAGTCCGGTCGTGGGAGAGTCTAGTGAAAGAAGGTAAGCAAGCGGCCGGTATGCAATGGACGCTAGGCGATTTGGCTATCGAGGTCAGCAACGAAGCGCGCTATGGCGATCGTGCGCTAGAACGATTCGCAGAAGAAACTGGCGTTGCTTATAAGTCAATCAAAGAATATCAGCGTGTAGCCAGGGCATATCCTGAAAAGTCCATGCGCATGGCCAATTTTGCCATCTGTTCAGTTCTTGCGGCACAGAAAGATCGACTAGAACTGACTAAAACGACAAAGACTTGGAGAGATGCTCTAGAAATAGTCAGAAGTCGCAATCAATTGCTATCCGTCGATGTTGACGACTATTCCCGCATGGCCGACGATATCGCCGCTAAAATCAACGAATGGCTTCGCCCTGACACGGACGTCTGTCAGCAAATCGAGGACCTGATCAGTCATCGCGACGAAATCAGCCCTATCAGCCTGGAAAACCTGGTTAGCGTGATCGGCCTGCAAATGCGGCGTGCGCGGACGCTAGGTCTCCGGCTATGGAACAACGATGAAACCGACCCTGAGCAGCTAGCGATCGGGGGATTAAAATCATGTACGACGAATCACTCGGGGAATACGTCAAGATCGCGCAATCATCGCTCGATGGTCTCGGCCGGGTTTTTCTTGACGAGATCGGGAATGTGTATGTCGAACGGCACGGCATCTCGCGTCGCTGGAGCAAGAACTTGCTTGATGACGTCAGGACGCCGACAGTCAGAGATGCTATCCGGAACGCCCTTGAGCTAATAGGCTGGCGCCTTATCCCGGTAGGCGAATACTACCGCGCCAATCATCTTTATGTTCCGCCGGCGAATATCACGGAGGCTAAGAGATGTCTTGCGCTCGGCCGTAGCCGTCCCATCATCGGTTTCGCCTCCGATGATATTCGCGGCGGGGACCTTCTCTCGGCTGCTTATAATTCGGCAATGGCACGTAACGCGGACGGCAAGAAAACTAAAGCCCTCCGGCGTCTTATCGCCGGATTGAACGACGGCGTTATCAGGCCGGCGCTTTTCAATGAATTCGCCGAGAGGATCAGGCAGGCTAGCGACGAGGAAATAAAGGAGATCGACAACGCTGTCACGATGGCAGTCGAATCATCCGGGAACCTAGCGGCATTAGCCATGTACGCGCCAGACAAATACGTCCGCCGGATCGGCAACATCGGTTCGCCGTTGCCTCCGCCGTTCTTTAGCCTTGAGACGCACCGGATACAATTCCGGCGCGGCGCCACGTCCATGATTGCCGGAACTCCCGGATCATGCAAAACCGTTCTCGCGCTAAAGCGACTCCCTAACCGCGGGGCCAACGGCGAGGTCACCACGGCACGCGCCGACGACCGGACGGCCGCCTACGGCCGTCTCAGAGCCGTACAGACGGCAAAACGAGAGGGAACGCCCCCGCAACTACGGGAACGCTCCCTCTACGATGCGACGTCGAGACCGACGCCGTAGCTAACGACCGGTCGGCCTTCACCTGGACGGCGAACCGGCGCCACGCGTCCGGCGGGAACCGGAGAACGGTTCCCGTGCGGTTCTTGGTATCCCGGACCATCACGCGGCCGTCGGCGTCGGCAATTTCCACGCAATCGCCTCCGCCGTTACCGCTGTACGTGGATTTGCGCCAGATAGGGATTATCCGTTTTTCCATTGTTCCGTTGCCTCCGTGATTAGCGTCCGTGACGCGCTACGCGGCAGCGCGTCGCCTCGGATTAGATCGAATATTACCGTTGCGTGATGGACGAGGGACCGGTTTTCGACGGTGACGTCCTCGACGGCCTCCATGCGGAGTATATCTGGCGCACCATCGGACGACAACAACGCGAAACCGCCGCTAAGTCCCGCGTTAGCGCCGTTACCGGCGGGCACTATCTGAATTGACACGTGCGGCAACGCCGCGCATTCCGCCAGATAGTCAAGTTGTCCGACCATGATTTCCGGCGTTCCGATAAGACGGTGCAATACCGTCTCGTCTAGGACCGTAACCACATGCGGCGGTTCCGGACGGTCAAGAATCGCGCGTCTGTCCAGACGCGCTTTCACCATGTCATCGGCTTTCTCGCCGTCGGCGCCGGCCGACAGAAACAACGCGCGTGCGTATTCGGCGGTCTGGAATAGCCCTGGGACGATGATCGGCTGCCAATACCGTAGCGTTATGGCTTCGCGTTCGGCTTCCAGGTAGGTTTCAAACCACGCGGGAATAGGTCCGTCCGACGACCGCGCCAGTTTAGCGAACCGCGCGAACAGATCCTCGTCTATGCCGCATGTCTCGCACCATGCCGCCAAGACTTCCGGCGTCGGCGGACGTTCTCCGGTCTCTGCCTTGGTGATCACCGTCCGGTCAAACCCTAGTTTGGCCGCTAGTGCCTCCTGGGACGCGTAGCCGGCCGCGACGCGCGCACGCCGTAGCTCGGCGCCGAGGAACGCACGCGGGTCCGTCTCGGGATCACGTCTGGTCATCGTGGCAGACCTCCGGTGGCGGGGTGGCCGATCGTGGCATACGCCGTTGCCACATAGTCAATTGTGCTACGTGGCTGCGAACGTTGGTAGTGCGACCGCGTGTCCGTTGCGTTCCCCCTCATGTACGGCCACGCGCGGATGCGCGGTCGTCACAGACGCCGGATCAACGACGGACGTTAGGACGCAACGTGAACGCGACAGACCAACGGCTACGGCCTCTGTATCCGTTGCACGCGATGACGACATACGAACTCGCCGCGTACCGCCGCGACCTGGAACGCGAGATCACGCGGCTACCGGCGCACGAAACCGGCCGCCTGCAGAACCGTCTGGCCGCCGTGGCGGACGAGGAAGACGACCGGCGTCGCATCCGCGCGAATCTCCCGTGATCCGGATCTGTTCATGCGGCATGGCCACCGACGACGACGCGCGGATGATCGGTCATCTCTGGGACCATCCGGCGCATACAGAACGGGATCTAGCGCGCTACGGCGCGGACAGAACCCCGGTGCCGTAGCATCCGGGATGAAGAACGGCCGTCCGGCGCTCCGTCCCGGACGGCCGTTCGTATGTCCGCTGACGTGCAACGATGCGTCAACTTCTACACGACTCGTAGACGTTAAATCAACCGCTAGTTCTGTCCGGCACGATCGTGAACGTGGCGCCGCCGAGGTGGCCGCGCAGGCCACGGCGATCGGCGAGCTGGTTGCCCGGCTCGGCGGCCAGGTCCTCGCCGACGTGTCGCCCTCCGGCGGCCGCCACGTCTTCATCCTCTTCGGCGCGGCGCTGCCCTGGCGCGAGCTGTGTGACGTCGCCCGGGCGATGGCGGTCAGGTTCCCGTCGATCGACGCGGGGCCGATGTGCTCCCTCGGCGGCCAGATCAGCCCGCCCGGCTCGAGGCACAAGTCCGGCGGCTGGCGGCTGCTCACGACGCCGCTGAGCGAAGCCAGGACGGCCGTCGAGCACCCGAACGGGCCCGGTGTATGGAACGCCCTGCTGGCCGAGTTCACGGCCGAGCTGCAGACACTGGAAGCTGACCCTGGATCGGCCGTCAGTGGCCAATCTGAGGCCGAGCTGGACGATGTCGGCGTCGCGTGGATCCCGCGCCTCGGCGGCCGCGCGCCCCTCGGCCCCGGGCTCGCCGGGACGGCCCGCACGGGGAGGTGGGACCGTACCGCCTACCCGGGCCGCTCTGAGGCTCGCATGGCCGTCCTGGCCGCCGCGGCAGCCCGTGGCTGGCGGCTGGCCGACGTTCTGGCCGCGGTCGGGTCCGGAGCCTGGCGAGGGCTCGCGCAGCTGTACGACGGGTAGCGACCAGATACGTGTAATAGCGCCATCGGGCCTGGTCAGCGGTCATATGGCAGGAGATTGAGGGCTCGTTCGCGGTCGGCGGCGCTGGGGTAGGTGTAGAGGCGAACGGTATCGAGGCGGGCGTGGCCGAGCATGTCGGCGACGGCGACCAGGTCGGTGCCGCCGCGGATGAGGGTGGTGGCGAAGGTGTGGCGGCCGACGTGGGCGGTGATGTGTTCTTCGTCGAGGTTGGCGTCGGCGGCGATGGCTCGGATGATGTCGCTGGCGCCGCGGACCGACAGCCGCCGCCCGCGGCGGTTGAGCAGCAGCGCGGGGCTGGTGCCGGCGCCGGGCCAGCCGGGGCGTTCGTCGAGCCAGGTTTGCAGGTCGGTGCGTAGTTGGGGGTGGATAGGCAGGTCGCGCACGGTGGTGCCCTTGCCGCGGACGCGCAGGTTGCCTTTCCGGGCGGACAGACGCACGTCGTCGGTGTCGAGTGCGACGGTCTCGCTGACGCGCAGCCCGGCGTAGATCGGCAGCAGGGCCAGCACCCGGTCGCGGGGGGAAGGGCGGGTGGCGATGGCCCGCACCCACCGCAGCGCGGTCTTGGCGTCCAGGGCCCGGGGGGCTTGGGCGGGCAGGTCGAGCCGGTCCGCGGCGGCCGGGCCGAGGCCGCGGCGGGTGTAGAAGTCATCGATCGCCGCCAGGGCGGTGTTGATGGTCCTGGGTGCGCGTTTGGCCACGGTGACCAGGTGGGTGCGGTAGTCACGCACCGCCCAGTCTCGCGGCCGCGGCTGGGTGAGCGGATCCCCGTCGACGTCGGCGGCCGCCAGCCAGGTGAGGTAGCCGCGCACCTTCGCCAGCGCTGCGGCCGTGTTCTCGGAAGTGGTTCCCGGGCACTGGGAGACCCGCAGCGGCGGATTCTCGGAAGCCACACCGGGAGTTTACTGCCGAGAATCAGTATTCTCGGAACCTGTTTTGGGGTTCGGTCAAGCATTTCCAGTTCAGGTTGAGAGTTTGTTGCAGGTGGCGGTTGGTCGCGGCGGCGAACGCGGCGGGCCAGGGCACGCGCTCTGGCCAGGCAGCCGGCGGGCCCGGGGCAGGAACGCGCGGGCGGCGGCCATGGCAACGCCTGCCGATCTCGCTCACCGACTCGCCTCCGCCATCGGGGAGGCCCCGGGTGGCCGGCGCCGGTTAACGGGAACGGCGAGCCGGGCATCACCGGTGGCCTCGGGTGGGGTGAGGTCGAGGTGCCAGTCGCCGAAGCGGCGGATCGTGTGGGTGATCAGCGGGCTGAGGGTGGCCACGTCGTCGGCCTCGATGGTCCAGCCGTCGGCGAGGAGCTGGTTGACGGCGGCGGTGAGGTCGACCGCG
>WNGQ01005986.1_pt1 | contig 11835 bp, 9 predicted proteins | sample 5407661 | NCBI WGS metagenome assembly WNGQ01 (sample SAMN13153382, study PRJNA577476) | soil metagenome | isolation source: 60 cm soil or saprolite under Garry oak tree replicate 2 | place: USA:California | collected 2016-06-15
CCGGAGCCGGCTCTTAGCCGACGCTTAGCCAGCCCTTAGCACCGTCCCCGAAGGCTTGCCGGACCGGATGGCGCTCTGTAAGGTCTGACCACCGCGTGGCCGAGGGGACTGGACCACGCATCCCTGGCAGAGGCCTCGTGGAGAGGGGGGTGGAGCATGCAGCTCGACGATCGTACGCTCACGCGCCGGCTCAGCCGCCGCACGATGCTCAAGCTCGGGATGGCGGGCGTCCTGGGCTCGGAGCTCGCCCTGGTGGAATCGCTGGCGTGGACGCCGCAGCGCCTGGCCCTGGCGGCCACCACGCTGCCGGACACCCAGTTCGCGATCGGCGACTTCATCGCGCCGGCGCAGACCTTCGACGGGGTGCTCTTCCGCTTCGGGCCGGTCTTCACCTACTTCGTCCCGGCCAGGCTGACGCGGACGCCGACCAGGGGCGACCAGGCAGTGCTGGCCGCCGCGCTCAACAGGATCGAGCAGAGCTACTCGTTCAGCCCGGCCGGCATCTTCACCTTCATCTCCTACGGCATCCCCTACTTCAATCGGCTCCCGGGCGGGATGACCGGCTCCCTGGTGACCAGCCACCTGCCCATCGGAAAGTACGACCACCTGCCGGTGCTGCAGGAGGCGGTGCCGGGCCCGACCGACGTGTCGAGCCAGAACCCGGGGATCACCAAGGCCACGTTCAACGTACCGGTCCGCATAGAGGGCAACGACGTGCTGCTCACGCTCCGGAGCGACAGCCGGGCCAACCTCGACGACGTCCTCAACTGGCTCAAGGGGAGCGGCCATCTCGGCGGCAACGCCGTGCCCTCACCCGCCTTCGGTGGGCTCCTCCAGTTCCAGTCCACGCGGTTCATGTTCCAGCAGCCGGGGCTGACGCGCAGCGTGGCGGACGCCGCCGGGCTGCCGTTCGCCCCGCAGATCAACCCGCAGTCGCCGATGTGGATGGGCTTCGCCGACCAGCAGGTCGACGGCAGCGGGCCGGCCGAGATCTGCACCTTCGTGGGCAACTCGTCGGCCACGCTGACCAACGCCTCGCCGGGCCAGTACTTCGACAACGGGGCGATCCAGCACCTGTCCCACGTGATCCTGGACCTGGCGCAGTGGTACGCGCTGCCGAGCGCCGCCGACCCGGAGGGCGAGCCGTTCACCGAACGGGTGCAGTACATGTTCCGGTCGAACCCGCTGCCCAGCCAGGGCAACGCGGACCAGTTCACCGACGGCGGCGGTCCGTCCTTCCTGGACAACGTCTTCCAGGGCGTGAACGACGCGTTCTTCAACGCCACCGGCCAGACGGAGACCCGCGAGCGACGGCTGGGGCACCTGTCGTGCCTGCAGCGGTCGACGCGGGCGGGGGACGGCACCCCGATCCACATCCGGATGGACGGCGCCGGGCTCAGCACCATGGACGTGCCGGACGGCAGCCGGCAGCCCAAGCTCCAGTTCACGGTCTTCGTCCCGACCTCGGAGTTCTTCCGGCAGCTGCGCATCAACGCCGCCTCCCTCGACTTCCAGCAGGCCTTCGCGGTCAATCCCGCCGACAACGGCCTGGAGCGGTTCAGCACCGCCACCCGGCGGCAGAACTTCCTGATCCCGCCGCGGCGGCACCGCGCGTTCCCGCTCCTCGAGCTGACCTGACGTCCGCCGCCAAGGGGGCAGATCCCACCCTCCCGGCTCGTGCGGGGAGGGTGGGCCGGCCCCGCCGTCAGGTGAACAGCGTGACGGCGCCGGCGACCAGCAGCACCGGTTCAACGCCAGGTCCAGGTTGAACCAGCCCCGGCGGAGCAGCCCCAGGCCCAGCTTCTCGTAGACCACCACCGCCACGACCGCCATCGTGGCCAGCATCGCCGTCACGTGGACGGTGGCGGCCAGGACCGCGGCGGCGCCCAGCTGGCGCGGGTCCGAGTACTGGTCGGCGACCGGCAGTCCCAGCAGCACCGGAGCCAGCATCAGGCCGGCGCCGTGCGCCGAGGACATGAGAAAGGACCAGGCGGCCAGGCCCGGCGCCCCCACCCGCATCCCGAAGCCGCGCGGGTGCGACCGGGGGCGGAGCAGCGTGCACATTCAGCGGCCCCGAGCCGTCGAGCGGCGCCTGGCCGACGATGCCGCCCAGCCGCACCGAGCCGGTCTCCCTGGGGGCGAAGGGGTCGCTCACGTCGTAGCGCTGGAGCTCGCCCGTGCCCCAGCAGGACACGTACAGCCAGCGGTCGTCGAGCGACAGGTTTCGCTTCCTTCGTGTCCTTCGTGACTTTGTGGAGCCCGGCTGCTCCAGGCACGGACATCGGTCATTGCCGCGACGCGGATCGAGAGCCTGGTTACGGACTTCCGCCGGTCGCCGCTAGCCCAGCGCGAACGTCGCCGTGTCGCTGTCGACCTTGACGGTCAGGGTCAGGCCGGTGGACGACCGGCTCACCTCGTACGTGAGGTAGCCGCGCGCCGACTCCCCGGGGTCCAGCTCACCGCCCTCGAACGACGGCTGGCGGATGGCCAGCGCCTGGTCCCAGGCGAAGCCCTTGGCGTCGGCCAGCCGCCAGTCGAAGAAGGTGCTGAGCGGGCTCGAGCTCACGTTCTCGACCAGCACCTCGACGACGACGAACCGGTTGCCGGGCCGGGGCGCGATGAGGTCGTCCTCGGACCGGGCATCGTCGTCGACCGACGCGACCGTCAGGCGCGCCGCGTTCAGCGCCAGCGAGTCGCCCACCGCGCCCTTCAGGCTGCGCGGCGCCGGCTTGAGCTGGAAGGCGGCCGGCGCGTCCACGCGGCTGCCCGTGTTGAACTGGTCGAAGGCGAAGGTGAACGTGGCGCCGGCGCTGTTGGACGTCACCAGGCGCAGCGGGTAGCCGTCGCGCTGGCGCACCCACATGTCCACCGGGACGGCGCCGCGGCTCGCGCGCAGGTGCCAGGACTGGTCGCCACCCAGCCGGTCCTGGCCGACCAGCCGTGGGCCCGTCGCGTTCTCCCACGTGGGGTCCGGGGGCGAGGTCGAGCTGCGCGTCCACTTCTCGTCCACCCCGGACCGCTGGTAGGTGGCGCCCCCCACCTCCAGCACGTCGAGCTCGGCCGGCATCGCGCCGGACTGCGTCTGCAGGTGGACCGACATCGCCATCCGGGGCCGGAACACGACCAGGCCGTCGCCCCTGAAGGTCACGCCGTTGCCGGCACCCGTGATCGTCGCGTGCGCGTTCCGAACGTCCGAGTGGGCGGGCCGGTCCCAGAGGTCGCCGGGGCTCAGCGGGCCCGAGCACGCCCCGGCGCCGGCGCACAGCACCGCCGCCGGGACGATCAAGCTGGCCCGCGCTCGTGCCCACCTGCGCATGGCCGCCAAGTTTTCAGCCCCGGCCACCGGGAGTCAAGTCACGTGCTGACCTTGAAGACGAAGCCGAGCACGTAGGTGGCGCCGCCGACCAGGACGCCGGCCAGCGTCATCTCCAGGCCCGAGCTCCACCAGCTGCGGAGCGTGAAGAGCGACTTGGCCGCCCCCACCGCGAAGTGCGCCACCAGCGAGATGGCCGCCGCCCAGACGACGCCGGCCGTGCCGCTGACGAAGAAGAACGGGACGACGGGGATCATGGCGCCGACGCCGGTGCTGACGAAGCCCGCCAGCGCGGCCGTCCAGGGGCTGCCGCCCGGCTCCACGTGGCCCAGCTCCTCGGCCGCCAGGGTCCGCAGCATCGCCTCCGGGTTGGCGGCGAGCTTCTCGACCAGCTCGTCGGCGTCCTTGCGGCTCAGCCCCTTGAGCTGGTAGAAGAGCGACAGCTCCTCCTTCTCCTCCGCCGGGTGCTCCTCCAGCTCGCGGCGTTCGAACTCCAGGTTGGCGGCCGCGATCTCGCTCTGGGAGCGGGTGGCCAGCCAGGCGCCGACCCCCATCGACAGGGCGGAGGCCACGGCGCCGGCCAGGCCGGCCGTGAGCACGAAGCGCGAGCCGCCGGTGGCGCCGGACACCCCGGCCACGATGCCGAACACGGCCGCCAGCCCGTCGTTGGCCCCGTAGATGGCGTCCGACACCCAGCTGCTGCCGCTGGGATGGCGCTCACGGCTCAGGATCCGCCGCAGCCGCGAGTCCGCCGCGGAGTCCGGCTCCTCGACCTCAGCCGCCTGGATGGCCGTCATCTGACCGACGGCACGCGAGTGCGACCGCTCGTCGAGGCGGATCGAGCGCAGCAGCTCGTCGGTCCGGGGATCGCCGGTGGGCGTCCCGTAGACGCCCGCGACCTCGTCGTCCTCGGCCGCCTCCCGTGCCCGCAGCAGCCGGTCCGTCGGTGCCAGGCGCGCCTGGAGCCTGAGCCACCGGGAGATCCGCACCGACGCCTCGTCGGGAATGGCGATCCCGAGCTCCGTCATGCGGGCCTCCAGGCGGGCGCGGTGGGTGGCCTCGGCCTCGGCGATGCGGCGCAGGATGTCCGCCCGGCGGCCGTCCGGCTCGCGGCTGGCCAGCGCGCCGTACACGTAGCGGGCCTCGATCTCTCCGCGCCAGGCCCTGAGCAGGCGCTCGCGCACCGCCGGGGACGGTGCCGCGCGGCCGGTGGTCTCGGCCATCCCACACAGTTTGCCGGAGCCGCCGCCCGGCGCGGGGCGGCCCGGCACGACCGGGCCGCCCCTCCGCGTCAGTTGAGCTCGCCCGGCACCACGGTCAGCCGGGAGATCCGGCCCTCCCGCAGCACCTCGACCTCCAGCGGGCTGCCGATGGCCGCGCCGATCATGTGGTTCTGCAGGTCGCCGGCCCTGCTGGCCGGCTGCCCGCCGACGCCCACGATGAGGTCGCCGGACCGGAGCCCCGCCCTGGCGGCCGGGCTGCCCTCGACCACCTCCATGATGCCGATGCCACCCCGCCGGCCCAGCCGGGCGGCGGCGGCCCGAGGCAGCGGCTGCGTGCCGCCGGCGATGCCCAGGTAGGCGCGCCGGACCCGTCCGTCGCGCTGCAGGGCCGTGAGGATGCGGCGCGTGGTGGCGTCGATGGGCACCGCCAGCCCGAGGCCGATGCCCGCCACCGCGGTGTTGATGCCGACCAGCCGCCCGCGGCTGTCGGCCAGCGCGCCGCCCGAGTTGCCCGGGTTGAGCGCCGCGTCGGTCTGGATCACGTTGTCGACGATGCGCCTGCCGTCGCCCCACCGGGTCGGCAGCGAGCGGCCCAGGGCGCTGACGACGCCGGTCGTCACGGAGCCGGAGTAGCCCAGAGGGTTGCCCACGGCCACCACCAGCTGGCCGACCCGCAGGTGGTCGGCGTCGCCGACCTCGACGGGCTCGAGCTGGGCGGAGCGGGCCCGCACCAGCGCCAGGTCCGACAGGGGGTCGCTGCCGATCACCTCCAGCTCGTACTGGCCGCCGTCGGAGTAGGCGGCGACCCCACGGGTCGCGCGCTCCACCACGTGGGCGGACGTGACCAGCAGGCCGTCGGCCGTGAGCGTCACGGCCGAGCCGCTGCCCTCCGGCCGGCGGCCGTCGCGGCCCACCCGGAGGCTGGCGACCACGGGCAGCAGGCGCTCCGCCACCCGGGTGACGACCGAGGAGTAGGCGTCCAGCGCCTCCTGCTCGGATGGGGCCGGGTCGACCGGCCCGGCGAACAGCTTCGTGGTGGCCGCCATCGCTAGAAGCTCTGGATGTCGCCCCGCCACGACTGCCACGGAGCGCGCCGCCAGCCCCGCGGGCCACCGAACCCGAAGCGCCGCTGCCACTCCATCGCTGCCCGGCGCCGGCCGTGGATCATGACCTTCTTCGCCTCGGCCTCGCCCTCCGCCGCCTGGCGCCGGCCCGAGCCGCCCGGCGTGAACGTCACCGACGTGCCTCCGCAGGTGGCGCCCCACGTCACGTTCAGCTCGTACTTGTGCTCCGCCTCCCGGGCGATGGCGATGCGGTACGGCCGCGTCGACTCCCGGAAGCGCGCGATGCGGCCGGCCTCGGCGCCGGCCTTCAGCTGCTCGGACGCGCCCTCGGGCAGCGCGGGCTCGGTGAGCGTCCCCACCACCAGGATCTGCTTCTCGTCGATCGTCACCGACGGCGCTCCCGTGAACCAGCCGTCAGGGAGCCTTCCGGCGAACCAACCAGCGACCTCGTCGTGCTCTACGTTTGCCATGATTACAACATTACCTCGCAAATCGAGAGCGAAACATCGATCTTGCCGTGGCCGCGAGCTCGTCCCTCACGCCGTGCCGGCCGCGGGCACCGCCTCCCCCGCGGTCACCTCTCGGGCGGCGGGGCGGCGCGCCAGCGCCGCCTCGATGGAGCCGGCCAGCCGGTCCCGCTTCTGCCGCTCGCGCGCCTCGTGGCGCTCGGCGAACTCGGGCCTCACCTCCGACGCGAACAGCTCCAGCGACTCGCAGATGTGCTCGTGGCGGTTGCGGCCGGCCTGGCCGACCAGGATGACCTGGTCGACCCCGGCCTCCTCGTAGCCGCGCAGGAACTCGCGGAGCTGGCCGGGGGTGCCGATGGCGCCCCGCAGCGAGCCCAGCTGCTCCTCCATCAGCCGGGCGGCGAGCGGTTCGCCCTCCCTGGCGGCGACCCGGCGGTCGAAGCCGTAGCCTGCCCGCCGCTCCTCGAACTCCCCCCAGACGTCGGTCCGCCCCGGCACGTGCTGGCCGTAGACGTAGTAGTGGCCCAGGGAGTAGCCGAAGAAGTGCCCGCCATCCAGGCCCCGATCGATGGCCGTGGCCTCGTCCCGGTGGCACATGAACGGCGTCACCACCGCCACCTGCGGGTTGACGGCGAAGCCGGCCGGCACGCACGCCTCCGAGGCGATCGTCTCGTAGTAGTCGTCCACCCAGGCCCGCGCGGCCTCCGGCTCGATGAACGAGAAGGAGAGCGCGCCCAGGCCCTTCGTGGCGGCCAGGTGGATGGTCTCCCGCCGGCTGCAGGCGACCCACAGCGGTGGGTGCGGCCGCTGGCACGGCTTGGGGATCACGTTGCGGACGGGCATGCGCAGGTACCGGCCCGCGCAGCCGGCGAAGGGCGTCTCCACGAACATGCGGGTCACGGCGTCCAGCGCCTCCTCCCACTGCTCGCGCTTGCTCTCGCGCGGGACGCCGAAGCCGCCCAGCTCCATCTCGGAGGAGGACTCGCCGGTGCCGAACTCGACGCGGCCGTCGGAGACGAGATCCAGCGTGGCGACGCGCTCGGCCACCCGGGCGGTGTGGTTGAAGCTCACGGGCAGCAGCACGATGCCGTGGCCGAGCCGGATGCGCTTCGTGCGCTGGCTGGCCGCGGCCAGGAACACCTCGGGCGCCGAGGAGTGGCTGTACTCCTCCAGGAAGTGATGCTCCACCTCCCAGACGTAGTCGAACCCCAGCCGGTCCGCCAGCTCGACCTGCTCCAGCGCGTCCTTCAGGAGCCGGTGCTCGGCTCCGGGCCCCCACGGCCTCGGCAGCTGGTGCTCGTAGAAGATCCCGAACCGCAAGTCCAACCCTCCTCACACGCCGGCCAGGTGGGTGGCGTCAGCGATCGACCGGACCACCACCTGGTCGTCCTTGACCGCCACCACGGACACGCTCGTGAACTGCGGCATCACCCGGAGCTGCCCCCAGCCCAGGCCCATGACGCTTCCGAGGTAGATGGCGATGGCCGCGTTGTGCGTGACCACCGCGGCCCGGGCCGGCTCCGGGACCGTCTCCAGCTCCGCCACGACCGCCGCGACCGCGGCCGCCATGCGCGCGGCGACCTCCGCCTCCGGCTCCGGGAACGGGTACGCTCCGGGGGGCAGCGGCGTCTCCAGGCCGCCCTCGTCCCAGAAGGTGCGCACCTCGCGCAGCCGCGGGTCGACCCGCACCGCCGCCGGCCGGTCGCGGGCGATCGCCTCGGCCGTCTGCCGCGCCCGCCGGAGGTCGCTCGACCACACCGAGTGGATCGGCACCGGCGCCAGCCTGGCCGCCAGCAGCTCGGCCTGCTCCCTGCCGTGCGGCGACAGCGGCGGGTCGATGCGGCCCTCGCCCAGCGGCCCCAGCCCGGCATAGGCGTCCGCGTGCCGGATCAGCCAGACCTCGCGGACGCCGTCCACCCCGACCAGGTGGCGGGCGTGCAGCTCGTCCAGCATCCGCAGGAAGCCGGCGGTGCGCGGGTCGTCAGCCACGGTGATGAGCGTAGCGTCGGCGCGCCCCAGTACCCTCGTGGAATGGCGAGACGGCCGGACGTGGACACCGACGGCCTCGTGGAGTTCGCTCGGGAGCTGGTGCGCATCCCCTCCGTGAACGATCCCGCGGCCGGCCGCAGCGAGGCCCCGGCGGCCGCCCTGGTCGCCGACCGCATGCGCGGGTTCGGCTGGTCGCCGGTGGTCGAGGAGGTCGCCCCGGGCCGGCCCAACGTGGTGGCGGTGGTCGAGGGCGGTCAGCCCGGGCCGACGCTGCTGCTCGAGGGCCACACCGACGTCGTGACGGAGGGCGACCCCGCCGCCTGGTCCCACGACCCGTTCGGCGCCGAGGTCGTGAACGGCCGCCTCTACGGGCGCGGGGCGGCGGACATGAAGGGCGGCGTCGCGGCCATGGTCTACGCCGCCGCCGCCCTGGCCGGCGCCGGCGCCTTTCCCGGCCGGCTGGTGCTGGCGGCGCTGGCGGACGAGGAGGGCCTGATGCTCGGCGCCAAGGACTTCGTGCGCCGCGGCCACGCCGCCGGCGTCGACGCCGCGCTCATCTGCGAGCCGGAGGGCGGCGAGGTCTGCGTGGCCCAGAAGGGCGCGATCCGGGTCCGGGTCGACGCGGCGGGCCGCATGGCCCACGGCGCCATGCCCAACCTGGGCATCAACCCCATCCTGCCGCTGGCGGAGGTCGTGCGGCGCTGCGGCGAGCTGGAGACCGAGCTCCAGGCCCAGGTCGGCGAGGACCCGCTGCTGGGCCTGCCCTACGTGACACCGACCGCCGTCGAGGCCGGCAGCGCCGAGCAGCTCAACGTCATCCCGGGCGCTGGCTGGCTGGGCATCGACGTGCGCACCACGCCGGCGGTGGACCACCCCACCCTGCTGGCCCGCCTCCGGGCCACCTGCGCCGACGGGCTGGACGGCCTGACGCTGACGGTCATCGACGACCGGCCCGCCACGGAGACCCCGACCGGCCACCCGCTGGTCCGGGCGCTGGTCGAGGGCCACCTGCGCGTGCACGGAGACGAGCCGGCGCTGGGCGGCGTGCCGGGCGCCACCGACGGCACGATCCTGTGGCGCGACGCCCGCGTCCCGATCGTGACCTACGGACCCGGCGACAAGTGGATCGCCCACCAGGTGGACGAGCACGTCGAGCTGGACGACCTGGTCGAGTCGACGCTCGTCTACGTCGAGGCGGTCCGCCTGTTCCTCGCGGGAGCGCTCAGAGGGGCGGCGTGAAGCGGCCGTCGACGGCTGTCCAGCCACCGTCGACGAACAGGCACGCGCCCGTCACGTAGCTGGCCGCGTCCGAGAGCAGGAAGACCACCGCGCCCGCGATCTCCGACGGCTGCGCCCAGCGCCGCAGCGCCCCCTTGTCCGCGTAGGCGCGGTACCAGTCCGGGTCGTCCTTGATCTGGCGGGTCAGGGGGGTCTCGACCACGCCGGGCGCGACGGCGTTGACGCGCACGCCCTGCTCGCCCAGCTCGGCCGCCAGGCCGCGGGCCAGCTGGACCACCCCGGACTTCGTCGCCGCGTAGACCGACTGGCCCGGCTCCACGACCTGGCCGCGCACGCTGGAGAAGACCACGATGCTGCCGCGGCCCCGGTCGGCCATGCCCGGCGCGAACGCCCGCAGGACACGGAAGGTCCCCTTCAGGTTGACGTCCACGACCCTGGCGAAGGCGTCGTCGTCGATCTCCAGCAGCGGCCTGCGCACGTTGATGCTGGGTGTGACCACCAGGCCCTCGAGCACGCCGACGCGCTCCGCCGCGGCGGCCACGCTCGCCGGCAGGCACACGTCCAGCTCCAGGGCCTCCGCCGCGCCGCCCTCGGCCACGATCGCGTCCGCCGTGTCGCGGGCGCCCGCCAGGTCGACGTCGGCGCAGAGCGTGCGGGCGCCGAACGCGGCCAGCGCATGGGCGCACGCCTCGCCGATGCCGCTGGCCGCCCCCACGACGAGCGCCGCCCGACCGGACAGGTCGAAGAGCCTTCGGTACTCGTTCATCGCCGGCAAAGCGTAGCCGGGCGGCAGGCGGTCTACGGGCCGGCCGTTTGGCGCCGGCGCCGGCCAGCGTGCCGGTAGGGGCCGCGGCACCGTTTCGCACTCTGGGGAGACGAGCATTCGCTTGGCCGACCGGACGGAACCCGAGAGCAGCGACTCGCCGCAGGCCACGCCGGTGGACCCGGACCAGGGCGACGCCGGCCGGGAGGCGCTGGGCCTGCCACGTCCCCGCTCCCGGACCGGCGCGCCGTTCCACGCCGGCCCGATCGACCTCGGCGTGCTCGGGGCCACGGACTCCGGCCGCCTGATGCCACCTCGGCCGCCCGGGCTGCCGACGCGGCCGCTGCCGCCGGGGCCGTCGCCGGCGGGGCCGCCCTCCCGGCCGTCGCCGCCGGCGCCGTTGTCCCCGCTGGCCGCCGCCGGGCCCCGCCCGGCGCCCTGGCCGCCCTGGCCGATCCCCCTGAGGCGCTCGCACCTGGGCGCCGGCGCCGCCGTGGCGATCGTGCTGTTCGTCGGCCTGCTCGCGATCCGCGCCGCGGCGACCGCGGACCAGATGCGGTCGGGGGCCGGCACCGCCTCGACTCCGACCGCGACGGCCACGTCGCCCGACGCCTCCCCCAGCGCGACGGCCAGCCCGACCGTGCCCGGCGCCAACCCGACCACGACCGGCTCCCCGACGCCGGCGACGCCCACGCCCGGCCCGACGGCGCGGCCGACCCGACGCGCGACCCCGCAGCCCACCCGGCCCCCGGCCGGCAGCCCGCAGCCCGGAGGCACCCCGCCCCCCACGGCGGTGCCGACGCCCGTCCCGAGCGGCACGCCGCCGCCGACCCCACCGCCGCCGACGCCCACGCCCATGCCGTCGCCGACGTGAGGGCGGCCGGCGGCCGGGCTAGGCCGGGACGGAGCGCTCCTCGCGGTGGACCACCGCGGCGAGGGCCCGGATGAAGACCGGCGAGGTGTTGGGGAGCTCGATCCGGTGGAAGCGCAGGCCGGCCTCCTCGGCCTCCTCCCGTGCCGCCACGTCGATGTCGTACAGGATCTCCAAGTGGTCGGCGAGGAACTGCACGGGGACCACCAGCACGTCCTCGTGTCCATCCTCGTGGAGGCCCGGCAGCAGGTCCTTCAGGTCCGGCTGGAGCCACTCCTCCGGGGTGTGGCCGGCGCTCTGGTAGGCGAACAGCCAGCGGTCTCGCGTCAGCCCGGCCCGCGCGGCCACCAGCTCGATCGTCTCCGTCAGCTGGTCGATGTAGCCACGGTCGCGGTCCACGACCGGCCTCGGCAGGCTGTGGGCGGTGAAGACGACCGGGACGCGGCCGGGATCCGGAAGGCGGGCCAGCGCCTGCTCCACCCGGCCCGCCAGCTCCTCGATGAAGCCGGGCGTCGTGTGCCAGGGGCCGGCCACGTGGACCTCGACGTCCCGCAGGTGCCGGCCCGCCGCGGCGGCCAGCGCCCGGTCGTAGCCGCCCATGATCAGCGGTGAGTACTGCGGCGAGAGCACGATCCCGAGCAGCCGCCCCACGCCGGCGGCCGCCAGCGCCCGGATCGACGCGTCGATGCGCGGCTCCGAGTGCAGCATGCCGGCGGCGACCACGTAGCGGCCGGCCCCCGCCTCACCGTCGAGGGCCCGCTGGAGGGCCTCGCCCTGCTCCAGCGTGATGCGCACCAGCGGCGACCAGCCCACCAGGTCGTACCGGCGCCGGAACTCGGCCACGACCGCCGGGTCGGGATCGCCGCCGCCACGGACGCTGCGCAGGTAGCCGGGCACCTCGCCGGC
>WNGQ01005988.1_pt1 | contig 11834 bp, 11 predicted proteins | sample 5407661 | NCBI WGS metagenome assembly WNGQ01 (sample SAMN13153382, study PRJNA577476) | soil metagenome | isolation source: 60 cm soil or saprolite under Garry oak tree replicate 2 | place: USA:California | collected 2016-06-15
CCTCAGCAAAGAGCTTGGACATCTGGAAGAACACGGTCGTGTTTTTCCATCTGGTCCTTCGCCAGACAACCCGTACACTCTTCAGTTCTCAAGGTGCTCCAGCCATATTCTTCTGGTACAGACGAAAAACGGTCATGCAGGGGCTCAAGCCACAATCGCCTCACCACTGCCTCTTAAGAGGCGTGGCTTGCGGCGGGCTCAAGCCCTGCTCTGTCAACACATTTGTGGGGAGTGTTCTCATGGCAAATGGGTAAAGAATGCGAGGAACAGGATTATCTGGTGAGTTTTTTTGTCGTTAGCAGCCTCGATTTGCACGTGGTGAAGCACAAAGAAAGGGGTGAGAGAGGGGAAACTGCGGAGAGAATGCCGATTCTCTGAGGTCTGGTGATCTTCTTCATTAGCACATCCTCTCACCTTTCGGTGAGCTTCCATCAACGGTCAAAAGAACTGTCTACGGTAGTGGTCAAAAAGGGAATGCGATGATAAAGTAAGGGCAAACCGCATATGAGAGGGAGGAGATCTCATAGTAACAGTCACAGTTCATTGCCCACATTGCGGAAGCGACGAATTGAAGCGGAACGGTCGAGCTCCCAATGGAAAGCAGAAATATCGTTGCAGAACCTGTCAGAGGCAAAGTCGTGAAAATCCGACGCCGCATGCCTACTCAGAAGGACGCCGAGAAGAAATCCTGAGAGCCTACGAAGAGCGAAGCAGTCTCCGAGGGTTAGAACGGACCTTTGGGGTATCACGTACGTCAGTGATTACGTGGATAAAAAAGGCAGCGGAGCTGTCAGACTTGAGCGAAACACTGATCCTTCCTGATGTAAAGGATACCGAGGCGACGATACTGGAATTGGATGAACGGATGGCTCATTTGTGATGAAGAAGACGAATCAAGCCTGGATCTGGATAGCGTTATGCAGAAAGACGCGTCAAGTGGTTGCCTACGCGAGTCGGGAGATCGAAGTGAACAAACCTGCCGTCGTTTGTGGGAAGCCATTCCTCAAGCCTATCGTACAGGCCATTGCTCCACCGATTTTTGGAAAGCGTACCAGGCGGTGATTCCCGAAGAGCAACACACAGCGGTCGGCAAAGAAACAGGAGAAACCGCTCATGTTGAGCGCTGGAACAACACATTGCGACAACGTTTAGCTCGTTTTGTTCGCAAAACGCTCTCTTTCTCGCGCATCTCTGTTCATGCATGAAGCAAGGCTCTCACCTTTTTCTCCATCGCTACAATCGTGAACGGGCGGCCATGCTCATGTGAATCACTACCCTATTTTCTCCCTTTGACAGAAGCCAGGGGTCAGTATCTCGTGACGACTCCTGCGTGATTCCACACAGGGCCGGAATATGGCAAGGAGAAGGAAGGAGTTCCGAGATGTGGTATACTTTCTGTGGACCTTTTCGGCTCTTGATGTTTTCCCTTTCCTCTGTATTGTAAGGAGGCGCAGGATGCAAACCGCTGTCAGGACGCGCCAGGGGGCTGTGCATGGGAGCGCAGTTGATGGAGTGGCGGCATTTAAAGGAGTCCCTTACGCGGCACCACCGTTTGGCCCCAACCGCTTTCAGCCGCCACGGCCAGCGGAGTCATGGGATGGCGTACGCGAAGCGCTCACCTATGGTCCGACAGCGCCCAAGGCGCCATCTGTTCCGCCGTACGACGTACTCCTCCCGGAGATAGCTATCGAAGGTTCGGACTGCCTGAACCTCAATATCTGGTCCCCCGATCTGGGACAGGCGCGGCTGCCGGTCATGGTCTGGGTTCATGGTGGCGGCTTTGCCAACGGATCGGGATCATGGCCAACGTATGATGGCACGCGTTTCGCCCGTGATGGAGTCGTCTGCGTCACCTTCAACTATCGTCTGGGAGCCGACGGCTTCCTCTCCCTGGGGGACGGCATTGCCAACCTCGGTCTGCTCGACCAGATCGCCGCGCTCACCTGGGTGCAGGAGAACATCGCCGCCTTCGGAGGTGATCCCGAGAACGTCACGGTCTTTGGCGAGTCGGCTGGCGGCATGAGCGTCGCCACGCTGATGGCCATGCCCCGGGCAAAGGGTCTCTTCCGCCGAGCCGTCGCCCAAAGTGGGGCGGGCCATCACATCATTTCACTCGCAACAGCACAGCGGATAGGCCAGTACCTGGCAGAGAAGCTGGGTGTCGAACCGACGCGCCAGGCCATCGGGACGGTTCCCGTCAACCGTCTCGTTCAGGCCCAGCAGGAACTGAGTAGTGAAATCTCCGCCAAACCCAGTCTGGCCCGCTGGGGAGAGGTCGCGGCCAACCTGATGCCATTCGAGCCGGTAATCGATGGGGACCTGCTGCCGGCGCGCCCCATCGATAGCATTGCTGCCGGGGCTGGTGCCGACATCGATGTTCTGATTGGAACCAACGCCGACGAGTGGCGATTCTTTCTGGTTCCCCCAGGTATGCTCAACGCCATCAACGAGGAGATGCTGAGCAGGGCTGTCGCCGCGTACGCACTGCCGGTCACGGAGACGCTTGCCACCTACCGTGCCACACGCAAGGACGCCACGCCGGGCGACCTGCTGGCGGCCATCGGCACTGACTGGTTTTTCCGTATCCCAGCCATCCGCATGGCCGAGGCCCATGCGCAGCAGGATGACGGAGCTACCTTCATGTACGAGTTCGCATGGCAGCCACCAACATTCGATGGACGCCTGGGCGCCTGCCATGGCTTGGAGCTTCCATTCGTCTTCGACAACCTCGACAAGGAGGGCTTCGAGGGGCTCGTGGGAAGCAATCCTCCGCAACAGGTCGCTGATGCCATGCATGCTTCCTGGGTCGCCTTCGCCACCAACGGCAATCCCGGTTGGCCGCAGTTCGATCTGAAACGCAGGGCAACGATGCGGTTCGATACCACCTCGGAGCTGGTGGAAGATCCGCTCCCGGCGGAGCGCCTCTTGTGGGAGGGTCGGCGCTAGTTTTTGCTACTACCCACAGCGAAAAAGGTTCAGGCTGTCTCTCATCGAGGCTTCTCTGGGAACACTGACCCTCCATTGTCCACATTGGAAGACGCAAGGCGCTGGACCGCCAAAGAAACCGGACAAACAGCTCACGTCGAACGCTGGTACGCTCCCTTACGCCAGCGCTTGGGGCTCGCTTTGTGAGCAAAATGCTCTCACTCTCCACATCGCTCGTGATGTATGAGGTGTACGTGCGCCTCTTTCTCCATCGCTGTAACCGGGAGTAGGCTCTCATTCTTATGTGAACCACTACCCTGTCTACAATCTCTTCTCAGAGAGAGAGGTGTGTCCACGAGGAAGATGAGCTGCGATGAGAGGCTATTTCGGCATATGATTGAGCAGAAGCTCTCCATTGATGGGCTAGAGGAGTATGCTTGGACCCTCCTGTCATGATTTGGGTACCTGGTTCACACTCAGGGGGCTACAGCTATTGCTTAACATGACCGAGGCTTCTGAGAGGGATTCGCCGGCGGTATCCTAAAGAAAGTATTCTCAGAATATACAAACGGAGGGAGTTACCCGTTATAGGGAGAAAAATTTGCCGAGAGCTGATGAGCTAGATAGGCGATTGTATGCATCTCGGTAAGGTATTCGCCTTACCGAGATAGCATACAAGGAGCAGGTGGTGCCGTATCCAGCTAGCTCGCCTGCCAGATCTGCACGTCATCTCCCACCGAAGCAATCCGCTTGCCATCGGGTGACCAGGTGACAGCAGTAACGATATCGGCATGGCCGCCATAGGTGAAGACCCGGAGCCCGGTGGTCGCATCCCAGATCTGCACTGTAGCATCCCAAGAGCCAGAGGCGATGCGCCTGCTATCGGGCGACCAAGCAACAGCTTGCACTCCGTTCGAATGACCACGATAGGTCAGGACGTGGTTGCTCGTGGCTGCATCCCACACCTGCACTGTGCCATCCGTGCTTCCGGAGGCGATGTGTTTGCCATCGGGCGACCAGGCCACTGCCCACACATAACTGGTATGACCTCGATAGGTCAAGGTGTGCCGGCCTGTCGTTGCATCCCACACCCGCACGGTATGATCAAAGCATCCAGAGGCGATGCGCTTTCCATCGGGCGACCAGGCTACCGCCGATACCGTATCGGGATTCCCCCGATAGGTGTAAACAGGTTTGCCACTTATTGCATCCCACACCTGTACCGTATTATCGCTACTGGACGAGGCGATGCGCTTGCCATCGGGTGACCAGGCTACGGTAAACACCAGGTCCGTATGGCCGCGATAGGTCAACAGGCGCTTACCCGTAGCGGCGTCCCACACCTTCACGGTCTGATCCCAGGAGGCCGAGGCCAGACGCTTGCCATCGGGCGACCAGGCCACCGCCCACACATGATTCCTGTGGCCAAGCACGCTGAAGTCGATGGTTCCCTTCACTGCGTCGCGAACCTCCACTGTGCCATCATCTTCTCCCAAAGCCAGCTGTTTGCCATCGGGTGACCAGGCGGCGGCAATCACACTGAAGGGGGCTCGATAGCTCCGCAATGTGGTTCCCAGCCGAAGAGAAGTGGCGCGAGGAGCAGAGCCCACCGCAGGATGAACAAAAGAGCAGGCAGTCAATAGCAGGACGAAACAGCCGATAGCAAGGAACCATTTGCTAGCACGAAGTGTATGCATGAACTTTCTCCTTCCTAACAAAGCAGTAGAGGTCTACTGCATGCCACGATGAGTTATCTGCTGCTTGCGATGCTTTGCTTGTTGTTGCAGTCTCTTGCGGAGCTGTCTGAGGAATAGTGCCGGTACCGCTATAAAGTGCCGGAGGACACGGTGATCAGGGTGTGACAATTGTGCCAACAGCCGCTCGCGCTCTGCCTCACGCAGGAGGTTCTGACGATGGGCTTGAACAAAATGCTCGTGGTCGTGATATCCTGGAATCATGATTGTTCTCCTTTCAGCGCGCCCTCGTCGTGGGCGCCTGTGTCGTGTGCTTACTTATCCATCCACAAGTGTGAACTTCATGCTTTGAGTCTAATGGTTTACAGGCCCCGGTACATCTGTTGAAAAACTCATTCTGATCACCTATTTGTAGGTGTGTGTATGTAACCAAAAAGGGGCCGTTTCAAGAGAGTAATGAGTTGAATCACCCATACGAGTATGCTGTATATGCAGGAGAAAAGGGTGCAGCCAGAACTCAGATCAAATCCGCATAATCACTATCAAGACGCTAAGCATATGAACTTTTTTCGTATGGGTTTCTCCTCAGTTGTGCCGATTTGAATGATAGCTATAGAAGCGGATTTGATATCATTTGCTTGACTTGCCTGGATGTATCCTCTACAATACATGTATTGTTACTGCTAAACGAAAAATCGACCTGCGAGCATATCCTGTCCTGGCCGGGCGTAAGGAGGTCGAAGGTGGCGGACCGTCTTGGACAACAGTTTGGCAATTACCGGCTGGTCGCCCTGCTAGGGCAAGGCGGCTATGCGGAAGTGTATCTGGGACAGCATGTGCGACTCACTCTGCAAGCCGCCGTCAAGGTGCTGCATGGCTATCTGACCGACCAGGAAGCCGAACACTTCTATCAGGAAGCCGAGACGATCGCGAAGCTTACTCACCCTTGCATTGTGCGCATCCTCGATTTTGATGTGCAGGACGGCGTGCCCTTTCTGGTAATGGATTATGCCCCCAATGGCTCCTTGCGGCAGCGCTTTCCCAGGAGCAGCCTGGTACCACTCCCCCAAATCATCTCCTCGGTCAAGCAGGTGGCCGACGCCTTGCAGTATGCGCACGAGCAGAAGTTCATCCATCGCGATGTCAAGCCGGAGAATATGCTGCTGGGACGGCGGGAGGAGGTACTGCTCTCGGACTTTGGCCTGGCGGCCCTGGCGCATAGCACCTCCTCGCTCAGTGCGAGTGGGCAGGGAACCGTTGGCACCATTGCCTACATGGCACCCGAGCAGATCGAGGGGCATCCGCGGGCAGCCAGTGATCAGTACTCCTTAGGCGTGGTTGTCTATGAGTGGTTGTGCGGCGAGCGGCCCTTTGAAGGCTCGGTAACCGAGGTGATGGTCAAGCACTTGAGCATGCCGCCCCCATCACTGCGGGAGCGCGTGCCGATGCTCCCAGCCGAGGTGGAGCAGGTGGTACTGCGGGCGCTGGCTAAGGATCCCAAAGCGCGCTTTGCCTCGGTGGCGGACTTTGCCGAAGCACTTGAGCGCGCCAGCCAGGTTGCTCTCTCTCCCACGATGCGGCTTCCCAGCGGGCAGACCCCTGTTGGGATGGCTGCTGCCCCACCCTCTAGCGTGGTCGGTGTCCTGGCTAGTCAGGCTGGCACACCCACCGAGGCGACCCCATCGGCTGATCAGGCAGCATTCCCGCAACTAGCTGGATCACCAGGCTCATTGCAGCCGCCAGCAGACCAGGTCACTCCACCTCGCCAGCCTGGCGAGGTGGCCCCCGCACCAGACCCGGTCGTCTCACCAACGTCTGCGGCCAGGCCAGAGCCTGCAGACGTGCCACTCCTCCCAAAGTCAGTGATTCCCGTTCATAAAAAGGGCGTTTCTCGAACCACTGTAGGGCTGCTTATCGGATTGGTGGTGCTGGTTATTGCAGGAGGGATCCTGAGCAGCCTCAGCCTGCTCGTTCACTTTGGTGTGGTTCGCGGCGGGACCTGGACGGACGTTATTTATGACGATCCAGCTTCACTCATTCCCAATGTCGCTTCAAGTTGGCTCGATCAGGCGCTGTACTTGCCACTCTTCTATGGTGACTCGCAAGGCGTGATTCATCCTGGCGCGGCGGTCGAGGTTCCTGCCTTGCAGAATGGGGGGATTAGCCCAGATGCCAAAACATGGACCTTCCATCTGAGACCACACCTGGTGTGGTCGGATGGGCAGCCATACGATGCCCGCGATGTGGACTACACCTGGAAACTCTGGCTCAACCCCAAGTTCGGTGCCGATTCTCTCAATGGTTTGAACCTGATCACCTCAGCTGACGTCTCTACGGACCACCTCTCCATCACCTTCCACCTCAAGCAAGCCTTTGCTCCGTTCCGCTCGCTATGGGTGGATGGCTCCATGGCTCCGCTGCCGGCGCACCATTTCAGCCGGGTGGCGCCCGAGCAGATTCGCAAGTCGCCTGACAACCTGAACCCCAAGGTCACCAGCGGACCATTCATAATGGCTGAGAGCAAGCCGAGTGATCACTATACGCTGGTACGCAACCCCAGGTACTCTCGCGCCAGCGAAGGGCTACCTTACCTGGACAAGGTAGTGTTCATTACCGGCGGCACGGATTTGGACAAGGACTTCCAGGCAGGCACCATCACTTCTACCTGGCGTGGTCACGATTCACAGGATTACCGGCAGTTCATCAGCTATAGGTTCGTCACGCCTCCCGCCAGTAACAACTTCCAGGCGATGTACTTCAACTTCCACAACACGGTGCTGGCTAGCCATCTGGAGGTACGCCAGGCGATCGCGATGGCGATCGATAACCAGGCCTTGATCCAGGTGGCGTTCCATGGCTTCGTCACGCTACTGTGCACCGACCATGGCTCGGCCATCCATCCAGGCTACCAGCCTGACCCCCCCCTGCCCGATCTTTAATCCGGCCGCGGCCAACAAACTGCTGGAGGACTACGGCTGGGTGAAAGGCCCTGATGGGGTGCGGGCCCGGGGTGGGCAGCGTCTGGAGTTCGAGTACTCCACGAATGCACAAGGGCATCCATGGCGCGTGGTTGGCGAAGGGATCCTTCAACGCAACTTGCGAGCGATTGGCATCCAACTCGACATCCAGAACTATCCCCATGATATATTCTTTGGCCCTTTCTTGAACGGGGGGAAGGCGTCCCCGCCCACGGGAGCAGTGGCAGGCCGATTTGACATCGCCGAGATTGAGAACAACCTTAGCTATGACCCCGACGATGCCTCGGTGCTGGCGTGCGACCAGTTCCCACCCAAGGGAGTCAACTTTACTTTCTACTGCAACCATACTCTGGATGCTCTCTACAGGCAGGAACAGGCGACAGTAGATCCAGGCGTGCGGCAACAGATCTTCGATCAGATCCATCAGATCTACCTGACAATTTTCCCTTTCATCGTACTCTACAGCGCGTCGGACATCTACATGGTGCGCAAGGGGACGCACAACTACCAGCCCAGCCCCTTTGAGGGAGAGACCGCCAACATCTGGGAGTGGTGGTGTGATAACGGGAAGTGTTAGGTGAGTCTGCACGGTCTCCATTACGAGTGAGCAAACCTCCCCCACCGGAGTGTTCTCACTCATTCCTACCGGATCATCATGGACTCTTTTTGGCAGTCTAATCATCATGATTCTACTCAGAATCTCCTGGCGATGCATCCTTCTCGATCACATGCACCGGTCCGCAAATAGGTAGTCACAATGAGTTCTTCAACACATATGTCAGGACGCGCAGGCAGGTACACTTGGGGCAGAAGACCACTTCGTGAACGGAGTCACACTCATATATATACATAAAACAAGCTAAAAAGGGAGCCAATCTTATGAGTAATGCCTTCACATATCGACTACACTTTGCTCGAGCCCTTCATTCGCGCTCATTTGCCCTCCTGTAGACAGGTCAAACCATCTCGGCCCTCGGTGATGGCGCATTTGTCACCGCCCTGTCCTGGGAAGCTCTCCAACTCACAGGATCTGCCATGGCAATGGGCATTGTCGTTCTTGCTCGAGACGCTACCCATGACCCTCCTGCTACTGCGTGGGAGTGGTTGCCGACCGCTTTCCACGGCACCAGGTGATGCTCTGGTCAGATGCCAGTTGCGTAGTTGCCATCTTGTTGATTGTCGCGCTCGGTATGATGTAGCTGCTCCAGCTGTGGCATCTTGTCCTGCTGGCACTCTTCTTTGGCACGGTGCGTGGCTTCTTCTCTCCTGCATACTAGTCCATTATTCCACAAGTGGTGGACAAGGGAGATTTACCGTCCGCGAACTCGCTCACGGAGCTCAGCTACCAGTTATATTGCTCATTGGGTCCTATGCTGGGTGCGAGCTGTGTTGCTTTCGCAGGTCCAGCAGCAGCTTTTGCCTTCGATGGACTCACCTTCATCGTTTCGGCGCTGTGCCTGGTTGCGCTGCGGCTCCCGGTAACGCTCTGCCCTCCAATCATGGCTTCAGTGAATCTCCCACGGCTAGGGATACGCGCAGCAATCTCGGAGATGCGTGAGGGACTGCGCTACGTGGCAGGTTCGACCTTCCTCTGGGTCACTCTCGTGCTGGCAGCGCTTTGCACGGTTGGTGGGGCAGGATCCCTGGTAGTCGCGCTGCCCAAGCTCGTCCACGATGTCTACGGTCAAGGCGTCTGGCTGCTGGGAGCCGTCCATGCTGCAGGCGGCATTGGTTCACTCGTCGCTATTCTCCTCGCGGGGCGCCTGAATCGTTTACGCAGGCGCGGGATTACCATGTACCTCATGATGATTGGTATAAGCATGGCCTTCATCTTGTTTGGCCTGCCCTTGCCTCGCGGAGTTGAGCCTGAGGTAGCTTGCCTGGCGATGGTGCTCGTCAACTTTGGCCTGTCCGTCTACCAGATTCTCTGCTCACAGTGATGCAGGAAATCGTGCCAGATGACAGGTTAGGCCGTGTCAGCAGCATTGATCAACCGGGAGGATACGGCCTCTGGCCCGTAGGGTTTGCTCTGGTAGGAGTGATCGCGGATTACATCAGTCCCAGCTGGGTGTTCATTGGTGCCGGGATAGTGAATGCAGGGCTTTACAGTCTCGCTCTGAGCTTCCGCGCCGTCCGTCAGTTGCAATAAGAGGTCATGGCGGTATGAAATAGAGACATGAGCGATTTTTCTGCTCCTCCGATGTTTTGCGTTCGTTTTGGTTTTGCAGTGCTCCCTGCGGCGATAAGGAGTAAAAGAAGTTGACAGAAATCTCCACCCCAAGCGAACAGAGATGGGAACGCATTGCGGCCTGAGTGGCATTTCAGCGCAGGGCAAAAATGGAGAGCCATTAGTCGCTACCGCAAGTAGATTGGATTATCTCTCCCTTTCATGGTCGACTCAAAAGAAAAACTGGCTGAGCTCGTCCTCGGGAATGGGGTAGAGGCTTCATTGAGTCTGTGGAAAAACAGATAAACTGTCAGAAGAACTGTCGATCGGTCTCCTCGGTAGATTTGGAAAACCGTTCAAGCAAGGTGGAAAGGCGGGGCAAATGCAATTCTGAGCAAGTGATGAGCAGGAGTCCCCCCTTCGGCACCACTCAACGCTGAAAAGTAGTTTCCTAAAGAAATACAATGCCGTTTTGCGAGACGAGGGAGAGCATGATACAGTATTCAGTAAGGAAGTGATTCCTGCATCTATTGAGTAAAGTGTGCTTATCGGAGCTATGTTGTAAGCGAAAGACAGGTGTACGTACGGCAGGATGGATCATCCTTATCATGTTCGGCCAGCAAGTCTGTACATTACGGGCCGATTTGCAGTGAAAGGATCTATTTTCTCTACAAACCCGCTACTTCTCACAACGTGATTCATAACCCACAAAAGGTAGTTTCCGACAGCAAAGAGGAGTCGCTATCACCGCTGCTTCAATGGGGTGCCCCACAGCTTTTTGCAAAAGCCTTTGGGCGAGATGGAGGATCTTTTCATCTCTCATCAAGACAGGCGGAATCATCCTTTCCAGTCAGGTGGGGAGTCACCACGCACTATTACCAGGGTAAGACCAAAGATGGGGCGTCCAGATCGCATCCTGCTCCACCATCAAGCGAACCGAGGAGAGCCTTTCGCAGGCTTCTTCACACCAGCAGACTGTGTACTCATCAGGACTGAATGCTTCCCTCTGTCTGAGAGCAAAGTGCCTGTGGCTGGTTCCGACACGGGTTCTCCCTGCACTGCTCCCGCAAGGCTCAAGCAGGCAGAACCGCTTCATGTTCTTACGAAGCGTCCGGAGGGAGTTGTCGTTTTGGTCCATGTGAATACACAGCAAGTTGGTCAATGAAAGCAGAACCCTCAAAATGCAAGATATCGATTGCCAGATCTTTGGCTAACGCTTCACGCAGCAAGGAGACTTTGAGACTATCAGCAGCCGATGGCGGGCCTCCCTGCCAAATGATAAAGCTTTCTGTCCCAGATGTGACCTCTGTGATCTGGACACCGCCGAAGGTGTTCCTCATGGTGACACAATCGACCCATCCAGTCGTGAAGAGGATATTGGCTTGTGGCAGCTGTGGGATCTGCCTTGCACGGATCTCTGGCTTGTCTTCTGGGGAAGCAATCTGTCTCAGGAGACGCCTGCCCAGTTTCACGTCGCCACGCACCCTCATCTGTCCTTGGACAAAGGCCTCGAAAGGAGCAAGAGAGCCTGCAATAATCTCCCGCCAGGTGTGGACGTGCGTCATCAGCTCGAAGTCAGGGTGATCTCGCTTCTCAGCTTGAACCGTCGAGCCATTGGGCGTGAGTTCGAGACACCAGGACTGGGACGTTTCCCCATCAAGCAGTTGGACTTGAAACGTGATCGGTGTTTCATACGTTGCCAGCGCCTGGGCCATCCGACGAAAACTTCCATCCAGTCCCTCCTCGGGTGAATCTTGCGTCACATTGCGCAACCTGAAAGAATAATGTGATAGCCATCTGTCAGCAGAAGTCATGTTCCTCTCACCTTCTAAGAAAATCGCGGTCTGTCTTCAAGATAGATCTAGTTTACCACTTCCTTCTGTTTGGACATCCTCTGTGCAAAAAGCTCTACAGCGGCGTGCTCAAAGATTGAGCCACACTTAGCTCTTCCTTTCGTGAGTGAGAAGGTAGCCGCAATGCTGGAACCATCCCTGCGCATCCTGAGCAGTGATAGTGAGTAACGCCTGAGCAATGGCCTCTTCCAGGGCTTCTCTGGTTCTGGCTCCTGCT
>WNGQ01007557.1_pt1 | contig 11834 bp, 13 predicted proteins | sample 5407661 | NCBI WGS metagenome assembly WNGQ01 (sample SAMN13153382, study PRJNA577476) | soil metagenome | isolation source: 60 cm soil or saprolite under Garry oak tree replicate 2 | place: USA:California | collected 2016-06-15
CTGCCGACAGCGTGATGTCGCGCATCGCGAACCGCAGCGGGACGCTCGGCCTGCTGGTGTCGGACTCGACCTTGTACCGCGAGACCACGCTCACGATGATCCAGCTGCGGCAGCTCCTGTCCGACATCCAGGCCAACCCCCGGAAGTACTTCTCGTTCAGCGTCTTCTAAGGCGAATGCGGATTTCGGAATGCGGAATGCGGAATTGCAGTGAAGGTTCGCTCGCCTCACGACCTTCCCTGTACATTCCGCACTCCGCACTCCGCGTTGGTTGACATGAAACGCAAGCAGCGTCGGGCGCAACGGGAAACGAGCGCCGGCGGCGTTGTCTTCCGACGCCCCCCGGACGGTGCGCCGCGGTTCCTCCTGATCCGCGACTCCTATCGCAACTGGGGGTTCCCCAAGGGTCACCTCGAGCCCGGGGAGCCTCCGGCCGACGCCGCCCGGCGCGAAGTGGCCGAAGAGACCGGGCTCAACGACCTGGTGCTACACTGTGCCGCAGACGGAGGAAGGCATCAGCGATTGTGCGTGGTACAGCCCTGAGGAGGCGCGGCGCACGATCTCCTATGACAACGCGCGCGCCGTATTGGAGCAGGCGACCGCGATGGTACAGGCGCTCGCTCATGTGGCGGACGGCTCCGCCCCGGAGCAGCCCGCATGACGTCCGTCGTGCCGGTGTTCAACCCTCGGGCCGAGCCGCGGCGTGCTGTGAAGCGCGGCTACCCGCACGATGCAGGGACGGTGCGGCTGTGCCGCACCCTCGCCGCGGTCGAGCGGCTCCTGTACCATCGCCTCGTCGACGCGGTGGTGCTCGATGTGAAGACCACACCGGCCGCCGCGCTCGCCCTGCCGGCCCGGTTCCCCCGCATCCCGATGTTCGTGCTGTCGGCCCTCCGGTCGGACGACGGGCCGCTGCTCGCCGCTTGCGATGCGGCAGGGTTCGCCGGGGTGCTCGTCGAAGGCGTGGACAACGCGGTGGCGGGGGAGTGGATCGCGGCCCGGACGGCGCAGGTGGCGCGGCGGGCAGCGCTGGCCGATGCGCCCAAGTTGCTCCGCCTCACCGATCGACTGCAGCTCGCCGCGTGGGAGGAGGTGCTTCGGCGCGTCGGCTTCCCGACACAGACGGGCCACGTGGCGGCGGCGCTGCGTGTTACACGGGAGCATCTGTCGCGCGAGTTCGCCGCCGGCGGCGCCCCCAACCTGAAGCGGGTCATCGATCTCGCGCGTACCGCGTGTGCCGCCGATCTGCTGGGTAATCCCGGGTACACCGTGCGGTCGGTGGTGCACATCCTCGGCTATGCGTCGACCAGCCATCTCGCCGGCGCGGCGCGGCGCGTGGCCGGTACGACGCCGCAGGAACTGCGCACGGTGGGGGCGCGGGGCGTGCTTCAGAGATTCATAAGAGGAAGGACGAGATCGCGGATATGAAGTGCGGAATGCCCAATCAGCCAAATGCGGAATGCGGAATTCGGAATGCGGAATATACAGGGGAGGTCGTGAGGCGAGCGAACCTTCACTGCAATTCCGCGTTCCGCATTCCGAATTCCGCATTGGGTTTCACATTCCGCACTCTTGTGATAACTTTCACAATCTCCTAACCGGCATCCCAATGGCTACCGATTCCATCCTGCGACCCGGCGAGCTGAAGGAAATCCTCCTCAAGGAAATCCAGGCGGCCGATCTCGCCGAGATCGACGTGCGGGAGGTGGGCACGGCGCTCGAGGTGAAGGACGGCATCGCCCGCATCTACGGGCTCACCTCGGCAATGGCCGGCGAGATGCTCGAGTTCACCTCGTCGGAGACGGGGGAGAAGGTGACGGGGCAGGCGCTGAACCTGGAAGAGGACAACATCGGCGCCGTGATCTTCGGCGACTATCTCGTGCTGCGCGAGGGCGACGAGGTGCGGCGCACCGGGCGGGTCCTCGAGGTGCCCGTCGGCCCCGCGCTGGTGGGGCGGGTGGTCGATGCGCTGGGCCGCCCCGTGGACGGATTGGGCCCCCTCCAGGGCACGAAGGCCCGCAAGGTGGACATCGTCGCGCCCGGTATCATCAAGCGCCAGCCGGTCAAGGAGCCGCTCCAGACGGGGATCAAGGCGATCGATTCGATGATCCCGATCGGTCGCGGCCAGCGCGAGCTGATCATCGGCGACCGCGCCATCGGCAAGACGGCGATTGCCGTCGACACGATCATCAATCAGAAGGGCGAAGGGGTCATCTGCGTGTACGTGGCGATCGGGCAGAAGGGCTCGACCGTCGCGGCCGTGGTCGAGAAGCTCAAGGAATACGGCGCGATGGACTACACCATCGTGGTGCTCGCGTCCGCATCGGAGCCCGCGCCGATGCAATACATCGCGCCGTTCTCGGGCTGCTCGATGGCCGAGTATTTCATGTACGATGAGAAGAAGGCGACGCTGTGCGTGTACGACGACCTCTCGAAGCAGGCGGCGGCGTACCGCCAGCTGTCGCTCGTGCTGCGGCGCCCGCCCGGGCGCGAGGCGTACCCGGGTGACGTCTTCTATCTCCATAGTCGCCTGCTGGAGCGGGCGGCTAAGCTGTCGGACTCGATGGGCGCGGGCTCGCTCACCGCTCTCCCCATTATCGAGACCCAGGCGGGCGACATCTCCGCCTACATCCCCACGAACGTCATCTCGATCACGGACGGCCAGATCTTCCTCGAGACCGACATGTTCTACTCGAACGTGCGGCCCGCGATCAATCCGGGTATTTCGGTGTCGCGGGTCGGCGGCAACGCGCAAATCAAGGCCATGAAACAGGTGGCGGGGCGCCTGCGGCTCGACCTCGCGCAGTATCGCGAGCTCGAAGCGTTCGCCCAGTTCGGCTCGGAGCTCGACCAGGCGACACAGAAGCAGCTGGCGCGCGGCGTGCGCGTCGTGGAGGTCTTGAAGCAGCCGCAGTACCAGCCGATGCCGGTCGAGCAGCAGATCATGGTCATTTTCGCCGTAACGAACGGCTACCTGGACGATGTCCCGGTCCCGGAGATCAAGGCCTGGGAGCAGGGGTTCCGCGACTTCATGGCGGCCCAGCATCGCGACATCGGCGAGGAGATCCGGACCCGCCGGGTGCTGGGCGACGACCTCACCGCCCGCCTGCGCGCTGCCGTGACCGCGTATAAGCAGCTCGCCGCGCACTGATGGCCAAGCCTCGCGAGCTGCGTCGCCGCATCAAGTCGGTCCAGAGCACGCGCAAGATCACGAAGACGATGGAGCTCGTGGCGACGTCCAAGCTGAAGCGCGCCCAGGACCGCGTGATCGCCGCGCGGCCGTACGCGGCCGCGCTCGCCGAGGTGATGGGCGATCTGTACGCGCCCGAGCTGGCGGAGCGGTTTCCCCTGCTGCGCCAACCCAGGGCTCCCGAGCCCGGGGTCAGTCGGCGGGTGGCCCTTATTGTGATTACCGCTAACCGCGGGCTGTGCGGAGCGTTCAACGCGAACCTGATCCGCGAGGCGCGGCGGCGCATCGAGCAGCTCGAGGCGGACGGTGGGAGGGTCGATCTGCACCTGATCGGGAAGAAGGGGATCACCTACTTCAAGTTCGCCAAGCGACCGGTGGCGTCGCAGCGGACCGACATCGGCGACAAACCCCGGGCCGAGCATGCGGCGGAGATCGTGGGTCCACTCATGGCGCAGTTCGAGTCGGGAGCGCTGGACGCGGTCGAGGTGGTGTTCGCGCAGTTCAAGAGCGCAGTGAGCACGCCGCCCACCACCCTCCGCATCCTCCCAATCGCCCCTCCCCGGGCGGCAGAGGGCGGCAGAGGGCGGCAGAGGGCGGTCAACTACATTCTCAAGCCCTCCGCTGAAGCGATACTCGAGCAGCTGCTGCCCCTCTACGTGCGGAACCAGATATACCGCGCCCTGGTGGAAACGGCGGCGGCGTTCCTGGGGGCACAGCGGACGGCGATGAAGAACGCCACCGACAACGCCGGCGAGATCATCGAGCTGCTGCAGCGCACCTACAATCGGGCACGGCAGGCGCAGATCACGCAGGAGCTGGCGGAGATCGTCGGAGGGGCGGAAGCGTTGAAAGGCTAGGTGTCGGGTGTCAGGTGTCGGGTGCCAGGTTCGGCACTTCTGACACCCGGCACCTGATACCTGACACCTGAGGAATCAAATGGCGACGAGAATGAAGAACGAACCCAAGAAACCCGCCGGCGAGCCCAAGCAGAACGTGGGCAAAGTCGTCCAGGTCATTGGGCCCGTGCTGGACGTGGAGTTCGAGCCGGAGCATCTACCGGAGATTTACAATGCCGTGGTGATCGACCACCGCGGCAACGGCGCTCCGCCCATCCGGTTGACCGCGGAAGTACAGCAGCACATCGGGCGTAATCAGGTGCGCGCGGTGGCGATGACCTCGACCGACGGCGTCGTGCGCGGTATGGAGGTCGTGGATACCGGCAAGTCGATCACCGTGCCCGTGGGCCAGGCGGCGTTGGGGCGGATCCTCAACGTGCTGGGCGAGCCGGTGGACGAAGGCGATCCCATCCCTGCCGACGCGGAGCGCTGGCCGATTCATCGCGAGACGCCGAAGTTCGTCGACCTGGAGCCCAAGACGGAAGTATTCGAGACGGGGATCAAGGTCATCGATCTGATCGCCCCGTTCGTGAAGGGCGGCAAGATCGGCCTGTTCGGCGGGGCCGGGGTGGGGAAGACGGTCATCATTCAGGAGCTGATTCACAACGTGGCGATGGGCCACGGCGGCCGGTCGGTGTTCTGCGGCGTGGGGGAGCGCACCCGCGAGGGCAACGATCTCTATCTGGAAATGAAGGAGAGCGGGGTGCTCAAGTCCTGCTCGCTCATCTACGGGCAGATGAACGAGCCCCCGGGCGCGCGCCTGCGGGTCGGGCTGACCGGCCTGACCGTGGCCGAGTACTTCCGCGATGTGGAAGGCCAGGACGTCCTGGTGTTCATCGACAACATCTTCCGCTTCACGCAGGCGGGCTCCGAGGTGTCCGCGCTGCTCGGGCGGATGCCGTCGGCGGTGGGCTATCAGCCCACGCTTGCCACGGAGATGGGCGAGCTACAGGAGCGGATCACCTCCACCAAGAAAGGATCGATCACGTCGGTGCAGGCGATTTACGTCCCGGCCGACGACCTCACCGACCCCGCGCCCGCAACCGCCTTCTCGCACCTCGACGCGACCGTGGTGCTCTCCCGTCAGATCTTCGAGCTCGGCATCTATCCCGCCGTGGATCCGCTCGCGTCGTCGTCGCGCATTCTGGACGCGCAGTACCTGGGCGAGCGCCACTACAAGGTGGCGGTGGAGGTCCAGCGGATCCTGCAGCGCTATAAGGACCTTCAGGACATCATCGCGATCCTGGGGATGGACGAGCTGTCCGAAGAAGACAAGCAGCTGGTGGCGCGCGCCCGCCGGGTGCAGCGCTTCCTGTCCCAGCCGTTCTTTGTGGCCACGCAGTTCACGGGCCTCGAGGGCAAGTATGTGAAGCTCGAGGACACGATCAGCGCGTTCGAGCGCGTGGTGGCGGGGGAGTTCGATCACCTGCCCGAGCAGGCCTTCTATATGGTGGCCGGGATCGACGAGGCGCTGGAGCAGGCGAAACGCCTGGCCACGAGCTGAGTGATGCGCGTCACCGTCGTTTCGCCCGAGCAAGCGGTATTCGATGGGTCCGCCGACGCGGTCGTCGCGCCGGCGTACGACGGCCAGGTGGGCATCCTGCCGCGCCACGCGCCGTTCCTGACGTTGCTCGGGACGGGTGTGTTGCAGGTGCGCCAGGGGAGTGCATCCACCCGGTTCCAGGTGGCGGGAGGGTTCCTCCAAGTGGTAGGCGATGCCGTCCGCATCGTGGCCGATCGGGTCGACGCGTCTTGACAGATCTGCACATCGCTTTTAGCGATGTGCGGCTCGTTCCTGTGGTCGCGCCCGTGCACTCTTCCCTCCAGGGGAGGTTCCCATATGCGGAAGTGGATCGGCAGTGCCCTGCTCCTTGCTGCCGTGGCGTTCATCCCGGCACAGCTCGTGGCCCAGCGGCGCCCGGCGGCGCGGCCCGCCGCCCGCGCGCAGCCCCCACAATTTGCGGCGGAGCTCAACTGGAGTAGCGACGCCGATTTCGGAATCGGCGGCCGGGGCGTGTTCGGGCTCCAGTCGCTGTTTCCCAAGGTGCCGCTCGATGGCATCGTCTCGTTCGATTACTTCTTCCCCAGCGCGCCGTCGGGCGTGAGTGCGCATTACTGGGAGATCAACGGCAACGTCGCGTACCGGTTTCGTGTCCCGGCACGCAGCTCCCTCGCTCCATACGGTGGCGGCGGCTTGAACATCGCTCACGCGTCTGCGTCCGCAGGGAGCATCAGTACCTCCGCCACCAAGGCGGGACTGAACCTGCTCGGCGGCACCACATTCAAGCTCAAGGGTTCGCACCTCACGCCGTTCGCGGAAGCTCGCGGGGAGATCGGTGGCGGCAAGACGTTCATCCTGACGGGCGGCGTCCGCTTCTGATTTCAATTGTTCCTCGCGGCCCGTCCACGCCGTGGACGGGCCGCGTTGCCTTGCGGGCGGGGAACGATGCCCGTGCGGCTGGGTACCTGACTCACGTTCGCCCGAAGGCGGCAAGGAGATGAAAATGCGACGTGAGGTGGCGGTGTTGGTCGCGGTGCTGGCAGGAGGGGCCGCCCCCCAAGCGGCCGTGGCGCAGGCGACCGGCATGCCGTCGTTCAACGCTCCCTACCGCGCCTTCCAGCGCTCGGAGCTCGGCGGCGTCTTCAGTTTTCCAGAGGGGGGCGGGACCGCGTTCGAGGGCGTGTACCGCTACGCCAGCGGCAAATTCGATATCGGGTTGCGCGGGGGGTTTTTCGATCCCGGCAGCGGGGCCAAGACCGTCGTGCTCGCCGGCGTCGAGGCGCGCGAGCGCGTGATCACACACACCGTGGACTTTCCCCTGGACGGAGCGCTGATGGTGGGCGCGGGCGCCAACCTGGTGAGCGGCGGGTCGGCGCTCATCATCCCGGCCGGGCTCTCGCTCGGTCGACGCCTCGATCCGAAGGGATCGACCGTGAGCATCGTGCCATACGTGCAGCCGACGTTCGCGTTCATCGTGGGCGACTTCCCGTCCGATCTCGTATTCGGGTTCGGCGTCGGCGCGGACTTCCGGTTGTCCCGCGTGCTCGACGCGCGCGTGTCAGGCGGGCTGGGCGACCATCCGCTCACCGGTGTGTCGATCGGCGCCGTGTGGGTGCACTGAACTGAAGTAGGTTGTGGAGGTTATGGAGGTTGGGGGAGGTTGGAGGAGGTTTTCTCCGAGACGCCACAACCTCCCCCAACCTCCTCTAACCTCCGAAACCTCCACCAACCTCCCCCGAAGGGGTACTTATGCGCGCAGTGTTGACGCTGGGATTGGTAACCTGTCTCGCGACGCCCGTGGCGGGGCAATGGCTCGGGATGCCGGTGTGGAACACCCCCAAGGGGGGAACCGGCCTCACGATCTACGGCGACTACGGCGGCCCCACCGACAGCGCGGGTGGCGGGCACGCATGGGGCGGCCGGGCGGCGCTCGGGGTCGGCACCATCACCCTGACGGCCGGAGTCGCCTCGTGGAAGCCCCAAGGTCAGAACGCCCGCGCGACGTCGTACGGGGGCACGGCCGCATTCCGGCTCATCGGCGGCAGCCTCATCCCCGCGTCGGTCAACATTCTGCTCGGCGCGGCGCACAACAGCAGGGGCACATCGGGCATCGACACCATCCCGGCGTCGACCACCGTCCTTGGCGCCGTCGGATTCAGCGTGCCGCTGCCGACGCCGGGGATCAGCATCGAGCCTTACTTCTCGCCGGGCATCCGGTACCACAAGTTTTCCGACGTGCCGGTGGGCGTGAAGGACCACGAGACGAACTTCGGTTGGGTGGTCGGGGGCAACTTCAGCTTCGGTCTGGTGGGCATCCATCTGGCCTACGATTCCGAAAAGTTTGATAACGGCACGCATGGTGTGTTCGGCATCGGGGCTGACGTCGGGCTCCGACTCCCCATGGGCCTGTAGTACCTGTGCTCCATCTCCGCCGGACCGTGCGCCCTGGTCCAGCACGGTTTCGTCCAGGTGATGAGAGGGACCTATGAAACGCGCAGCGTTGACACTCGGATTGGCATTGCTGGCGCCGCCCGCCGCGGCACAGTGGCTCGGTGAGCCGACGTGGAACGCCCCGACAGCCGGCTCTGGCTTCACGATCTACGGGGACTACAGTCGGCCCAATACGGACGCAGGGGGAGGCAACGCGATCGGCGGCCGGATCATGCTCGGGGCCGGCACGTTCACGCTGACCGGCGGGGTGTCGTCCTGGAAGGCCGACCTCGTCAGCCAGCGGATAACCACCTTCGGCGGCGCGGCCGCGTTCCGCTTGATAGGCGGCAGCCTCATCCCGGTCGCGGTCAACCTGCAGCTCGGCGGCGGGCACAGCCTGGAGATCACTTCCAGCACCGTGGCCGCTCCGGTGCAGACGATGCTGTTCAGCGCGGTGGGGTTGAGCGTGCCACTGCCCACGCCGGTCGTGCGCGTCGAGCCGTACGTCTCGCCCGGGATCCGGTATCACCACTATGCAAGCGTGGCGCCGGGCGCTGCGGACCACGAGACCAACTTCGGGTGGGTGATCGGGGGCAACCTCGGCTTCGGCCCGATCGGGGTGCACCTTGCCTACGACTCGGAAAAGTTCGCCGACGGGAAGACGCACGGAGTGTTCGGCGTCGGCGCCAACATCGGGCTCCGGTAGCGGGAACGGTAACCACTGGTTCACAACCCGGACTGGAGCCGCTACCTTTGGGGCGCGCCAATCCGGCGCGCCCCGTCCGTTTCCAGGAGTTCTGTGATCCGTTTTCTGGTTATGCGGGGGTCGGTCCTCGTGCTGGCCCTCGTGGTGAGCGGCTGCGCGCTCACGCTGGACTCGGCCCATCTCGGTGTTCCGGTCTCGCTCGCCGGCGCCGCCCAGCGCCCCGACTCCGGGGTGCCGTTCCGGGTCACGAAACACGCGGTCTACATGCTCCTGGGTCTCCTGCCCGTGGCGCAACCAAATCTCGAGGACGTGCTGGCGGGACAGGTGGGCAAAGGAACGCGCATCACCAACCTGCGCATCAAAGTGCGGAGCCGCTGGAGCGATCTGCTCGTGACCGGGCTGACGCTGGGGCTGGTCGTGCCGCGCTCCGTCACGCTCGAAGGGGTCGTAGTGGGACAATAGAAGGTTAGGGGAGGTTAGGGAGGTTTCGGAGGTTAGGGGAGGCTGGCGCGTATGCGTAGCAACCTCCTCTAACCTCCCCCAACCTCCTCAACCTCCTCCAACCAGTTTTTTCACCAGCGCCGTCGTCCGCTCCGCCGCCCCCCGTCCCTCCCGTACCAGCCGCTTCCCGGCCGCGCCCGCCTTGGAGCGGGCCGCCGGATCGTGGTGCCACACGAGCCACTGTGAATGCAGCGGGTGCCGCCCGTCGGCGCTCAAGGCCACGGCCCCGCCCCGCTCGATCAGGAGTGCCGCGTCGCGGCTCATGTGCCAATGCGGACCCACCGTCACCGGCGCGCCGAACACCGCGGGCTCGAGTACCGAATGGAGGCCCGCGCGGTGGAACCCGCCCCCGACGAACGCGACATCGGCGAGCGCGTACAGGTCGGCGAGGATCCCCACGCGATCCACGACGATCACCGGCGCGGTGGATGTGTGCTCCACCTGCGACAGCCGGACCGGACGCGGCAGGCCGAGCCGCCCGGCGGCTTGCGCGATGCCGGCGAGGTGATCGGGGTTGGGCTCGTGGGGGGCGAGGACGAGCCGCGCGCTCGGCACCTGCGCGAGCAGGTCCACGAATGCCGGGAGAACCACCGCTTCGTCGGCGGGCCAGGTGGACCCGGCGACAATGGTGAACGTGCCGGCTGGTGCGATCGCGAGGCGCGCGAACGGGTCGCGCGTGCGGTCGAACCGCTCCGCCCGCTCGGCGACGCTGTCGTAGCGCGTGTCCCCCGTCACTTCGATGGCCCCGGGGCGCGCGCCCAGCTGCTCGAGGCGCCGGCCGTCCTCCGCGCTGATCGTGCCGATGCGTTCGAGCGCGCGGTAGGCCGGCTGCGCCCAGCCGCGCGTCGGCCAGCGGAGCCGCGAGCTGTGCGGCGCGACGGTGGCGGAGATGAGGCCCAGCTTCACGCCGCGCTGCGCCGCGGCGAGCGTCAGCTCGGGCCACACGTCGAGCTTCGAGAATACGAGCGCCGCGGGCTGGAGCGCCTCGAGCACGGCCTTCACCTCGGCCGGGCGGTCGAGCGGCAGGTAGTCCGCCACGTCGACCGGCAGCGTGCGCGCCAGCCGCTCGGCCGAGGGGGAGAAGAAGGTATAGGCGAGCTGCCAGTGCGGTGCCTCGGCACGCACGGCTTCGAGCACCGGCTTCGCCTGGAGGCCCTCGCCCACCGACGAGGCGTGCACCCACAGCAGCGGCCGCTTGGGATCGCGGTGGGCCCGGGCCCAGGCAGACAGCCGGTCCGTCACCCCGCGTCGCGCGTCGAGACCGCGGGCCAGCTTCTTATCGAACCGGGCGGCGAAGGGGAGGGCCCGGTGGGCGAGCCCGATGCTGAGCCGATATATGAAGGAAGGCCGCCCCATCAGCGGGGCGTCGCCGTCTTGCTCTGGTAGATCGAGTCCAGCACGGCCCGGAAGACCGTGATCGGTGCCGCGCCCTCGAGCAGGGCGCCCTCGATATACTGAACCTCCGCGGCGGCGGCTCCGGACGCGACGCATTGGGTCAGCCGGGCGGAGTCCAGGCCCGCGGAGTCACCCAGCGCGCGGAGATACGCGCGGGGGGAGCCGAGGGCGGACCACTGGCTCTGGTGTCGGAACAGCAGATCGTGCATCGGCCAAAACCGTTCCTGCCGGGCGGCGCATACCGCGACTTCCGCAGCCGTCGCGGCATTTTTGTGCACGCTCGACAGCGGCAGGTTGATGTAGACGAAGCGGACCTTGCCTGCCTGGACGTACTCGCGCTCGAGCAGCGGCAGCGTGCCGAGCGCGAACTCGCGGCAGTAGGGGCACTGAAAGTCCGACATCTCGTACACGGTGACGGGCGCGTCGGAGCGGCCCCTGGTCCGAGCGGCGAGGGGGTCGGGCGCCTGGGGGGACCCCGGGGGCGGGGGCACTGCGGGGCCTGGTACGATGACGCACCACGCCGTGGCGGCAACGAGAAGCGTGCGGATCATGAGGGTTTTCTGGCGACCAACCATAGTCGGTCCGGTGTAGCGGCGCCACGGCGCCAGCGTTCCACAATGGAACATGCTCCGGGCTCCGGTTTGCTCTAGCGCGTGGCTGTAAATGGTGATATAAAAGCGGCGTTAGCCGTCGCCGTCACCGCGCGTTGTGCGCTCTCCCGGTCGTCATCCGTCGTGCGGAGCGCGCGGTTCGTTGAGCGAACAATTGATGTCCACCGGACCGCCAGACAGGCGGCGCCGGTGTGCGTGTCACACTACCTCGCAGGAGGGGACATGCAATTCACACCCCGTCGGTTCATTCCCTTCATTCTCAGCGCGTTTCTCGCGCTACCGGCCCTGCTCGCCGCGCAGGGGCCGGTGACGATCACCGGCAAAATAACGAGCGACGCGGGCCAGCCGCTGGGGCAGGTCGAAGTCGCCATCCCGACGATGGGACTCGGGGCTCTCAGCAAGGACGACGGTGGCTACACCCTCGTCGTACCGGGCGCGCGGGTCTCGGGCCAGACCGTCACGATGGTGGCGCGGCGCCTGGGCTACAAATCGCAGAGCGCTCAGGTCACTCTGGCCGCGGGCGGCGTGACGCACGACTTCGTGCTCGCGGCGAACCCGCTGCAGCTCGGCGAAGTGGTGGTGACGGGCGCAGGCACCACGACCGA
>WNGQ01009066.1_pt1 | contig 11834 bp, 6 predicted proteins | sample 5407661 | NCBI WGS metagenome assembly WNGQ01 (sample SAMN13153382, study PRJNA577476) | soil metagenome | isolation source: 60 cm soil or saprolite under Garry oak tree replicate 2 | place: USA:California | collected 2016-06-15
TTTTCCCTGCTCGACCAGGCAACCGCAGACGGCAGCCCCGGCTATCCGCCTTACAACATCGAGCGTACCGGTGAGAACACCTACCGCATCAGCGTTGCGGTCTCCGGCTTTTCGCAGGGCGAGCTCTCCATCGTCGCCAAGGAGAACACGCTGACGATCAAGGGCGAAAAATCCGCCAATGAAAACGGCAAGGACAAGTCCGAGGTGCTGTATCGCGGCATCGCGGCGCGCACCTTCGAGCGCGCGTTCCAGCTGGCCGATTTCGTGGTGGTGAAGAACGCTTCGCTTGAGAACGGCCTGCTTCACGTCGATCTCGTTCGCGAGATTCCCGAGGCCAAGAAGCCCCGCAGCATTCCGATCGCGACCACGAGCGCAGCCGCTCCGCAGGTCGTCGACGGCTCGGCCGCCAAAGCCGCCGCGTAAGCGCGGTTCGGTTTCGGCCAACATCTGCATCCGACAATTGCGAAAACGCCCCGGGAAGCCGGGGCGTTTTTTGCGCGCCGAGTTTATTTGTTGTCGTCTGCGCGAACGTGGGACGACTCGCGGATATGCGGCGCCTCGATCGAGCTCCTGCTTTTTCCAGTTCGCACGAATTGCCGGGATCACCGAGCCGTGAATCCCTTGCAACGCGGAAGGCTGCAAACATTTATGAGGCGCAACGCTTCACCCAGAAGATTTAATCACGGAGTTGGTTCGATGAAGATAGCCCGGGTCATGATCGCACTCGCCGTCGCCGCGGTCACAGCGGCACTCGGCGCAGTTGAGGCGCAGGCGCAGCCGGCCGCGCCGATGGCGGCGCGCAACGTCGTGCTGGTGCATGGCGCGTGGGCGGACGGCTCCAGCTGGGCCGAGGTGATCCCGCTGCTTCAGGCCGCCGGACTGAAAGTCACCGCCGTGCAAAATCCGCTGACGTCGCTCGGGGATTCTGTCGCCGCGACACGCCGCGCATTGGCGCTTCAGGATGGCCCGACCGTGCTGGTCGCCCACTCCTGGGGCGGTACCGTCATCAGCGAGACCGGGATCGATCCCAAGGTCACAGCACTTGTTTATGTTGCCGCGCGGGCCCCGGACGCGGGAGAGGATTTCGTCGCTCTCTCCGGGAAATTTCCCACCGGGCCGGTGCGGGCGGGCATCCAGGAACACGATGGCTTCACCAGATTGTCCGAAGATTCGTTTCTGAAATATTTCGCAAATGGCGTCGAGCCCAAGGCAGCACAGGTGCTTTATGCCGTGCAGGAACCTGCGGCCACAGCCTTGTTCGGCGGACGAACCACCGCGGCCGCGTGGCACTCCAAGCCCTCATGGTATGCGGTGTCGAAGCTCGATCAGACCATCAATCCCGACCTGGAGCGATTTCTGGCGAAACGCATGAATGCGACCACGGTGGAGCTTGAGGCAGGTCACCTGTCTCTGGTGTCTCATCCCAAGGAGATTGCCGATCTGATCCTGGCGGCCGCCGGCCGCAAGGAATAGCCGTCTACCCGGCCAGCGAAGTTCGATCGTCGGAGCGCCTTTTAGCGAAGCCTCAACACGGGATGCCTCAATCCAGCCCCTGCGCATTCGGCATCGCTTGCGTCGGCTGAATCTGCGGCGCGGGCTTCGCCTCGACGGCAGCCGGCGCGACGGCCGCGGGTACGGCGGCCTGCGCATCGGCCGGTTTCGGCTGCGTCGCCGCCGACCGCTGCACCGGCTCGGGAGCAGGCTGGGCCGCTAATGGCGCCGGCCCTGCGGCGCGCGGCGGCGATGCCTTCGGCATCGGCACCGAAGGCGTACGGCTCGCAACCCTCGGTATTGACAGCGGCGGCCGCGGCGCTCCCCGAACCTGGCTGATCGGCGGCAACGACCCCACCGGACCGTCGGTCATGCTCAAGTCGTCATTGGGATTGCCGCTCCTCCGGTACGCCTGCATGAAACGGATGATCCGCCCATTGCGGGCATCGATCACCAGCCGCCCGTCATCGCCGCGGCGATCGATCACCGCAATCGTGTAAACCACGCCGCGCAGCTGCGGAGCTCCGAGCGGCGAAAATCCGTTTTCGCGGAGGACGGTGTAGACCTCCGGTGCCGGCAGCAGTGTTGGCCCATAGCCAGGCGCCGGCACGCCCTCCGGCACCGCAGCATAGGGACCATCGACGTCGGACACGGCGGTATAACCCGAACTGCCGGCTCCGTGTGGCACCAGAACTTGCGCGTCCGCGGCCGTGGCCGCCAGAGCCAGCCCGGCCGACACGACCCATGTTGTGAACAGCTTCATCGCCGTCGCTCCTGTAACGCCCCGAGGCCCCGAGCGTTTTTTCCGCTCTGTTAATCCCCGGCGGCAACTTCGTCGCTGAATCCGGCGGTCCTTTGGCCGTATCGCGGCGCGCCTGCCTCAAATCCGGCACGACTCTGCCGTTCTCTACGCACGTGGCATGCGGCCGGCGACTTCCGCGCGCTTGTATGATAGAAAAAAGTTTGGCATGGTGAGAGTTAGGACAGTATCACTGTCTCAATTGCGGTTGCAAACCCGGCACAGGGATTGCAACGAAAGTCGGGCGCCAGGCGCCCGGAAAGTGCAGGCAAGGCCGTTCGTCGGGGACGCTGAACGCCCAGGCCTGAATTTATGAAATTGCGGCTCGCGGAGGACGAGCGGTGGCCCGGTGGGTACCGCAAACGCCCAAGGTGCGCCAACGACGGTTGAGACCCTTGCCTGATTGAGAGGACTTAAGATGAGCGGGTCGGAGTTCGAGCGCGAAAACATCGTGATGGATGCGCTGTCGGCGGCCCCGGCGTCGAAACCGGATGAAGCCCTGGGCGAACAAGGCTTGCGCGAGCACAGCTGGCGTCCCCCCGCCGAGGGTCTCTACGACCCCGCGCTGGAAAGGGATTCCTGCGGCGTCGGCTTCATCGCCAACATCAAGGGCAAGAAATCGCGCCAGATCGTCTCCGACGCGATCAACATTCTGTGCAATCTCGAGCATCGCGGCGCGGTCGGCGCCGATCCGCGTGCCGGCGACGGCGCCGGCATTCTGGTACAGATTCCGCACGCCTTCTTTTTGCGCAAGGCCGCCGAGATCGGCTTCCAGTTACCGAAGCCCGGCGACTACGCGGTCGGCGCGCTGTTCATGCCGAAGGAAACGGCGTGGCGCAAAGTCATCACGAGCATCATCGCCGACCAGATCAAGGCCGAGCAATTGACGCTGCTCGGCTGGCGCGACGTGCCGACCGACAATTCCTCGCTCGGCGAAACCGTCAAGCCGACCGAGCCCGCCAACATGCAGGTGTTCATCGGCCGCGGCGATCACATCAAGAGCGACGACGAATTCGAGCGCCGGCTCTACATCCTGCGCAAGTCGATTTCGCAGGCGATCTACCTGCGCCGCGACCGCGGCCTCGCCGGCTATTATCCGGTGTCGATGTCGTGCCGCACCATCATCTACAAGGGCATGTTCCTCGCCGACCAGCTCGGCAAATACTATCCCGATCTGAGCGAGCCCGATTTCGAAAGCGCGCTGGCGCTGGTGCATCAGCGGTTTTCGACCAACACCTTCCCGGCCTGGTCGCTGGCACATCCGTACCGGATGATCGCGCATAACGGCGAGATCAATACGCTGCGCGGCAACGTCAACTGGATGGCGGCGCGGCAGGCCTCGGTGCATTCGGAACTGTACGGCAAGGACATCAGCCGGCTGTGGCCGATCTCCTATGAAGGCCAGTCCGACACCGCCTGCTTCGACAACGGCCTCGAATTCCTGGTGCAGGGCGGCTACTCGCTGCCGCACGCCGTGATGATGATGATTCCGGAAGCCTGGGCCGGCAATCCGCTAATGGATGAAACGCGCCGCGCGTTCTACGAATATCACGCCGCGATCATGGAGCCCTGGGACGGCCCGGCCGCGATTGCGTTTACCGACGGCCGCCAGATCGGCGCCACGCTCGACCGTAACGGCCTGCGCCCGGCTCGCTATCTCGTCACCAGCGACGACCGCATCGTGATGGCATCCGAAATGGGCGTGCTGAAAATTCCCGAAGAACACATCATCACCAAGTGGCGGCTGCAGCCCGGCAAGATGCTGCTGGTCGACCTCGAACAGGGCCGGCTGATTCCCGACGACGAGATCAAGGCACAGCTGGCCAAGAGCCATCCCTATCGCGAGTGGCTCGACCGCACCCAGATCGTGCTGGAGGAATTGCCGGATGCCCCGACCAAGGGCATCCGCTCCAACCTGCCGCTCCTGGATCGGCAGCAGGCGTTCGGCTATAGCCAGGAAGACATCACCATCCTGATGACGCCGATGGCGTCGACCGGCGAAGAGGCCAACGGCTCGATGGGCAACGACACGCCGATCTCGGCGCTGTCGGCCAAGCCGAAGCCCTTGTTCACCTACTTCAAGCAGAATTTCGCGCAGGTCACCAATCCGCCGATCGATCCGATCCGCGAAGAACTGGTCATGAGTCTGGTCTCGATCATCGGGCCGCGGCCGAACCTGTTCGATCTGCGGGGCGTGGCCGGCACCAAGCGGCTCGAGGTGCGCCAGCCGATCCTGACCGACGGCGACCTCGAAAAGATCCGCTCGATCTCCGAAATCGCCGACACCCATTTCAAGTCGCGTACGCTCGACACCACCTTCCACGCCGGCTTCGGCGCCGCCGGCCTGGAGCAGGTGCTCGACGAACTGTGCGCGCGCGCGGAAGCCGCCGTCCGCGAAGGCATCAACATCGTCATCCTGTCCGACCGCATGGCCGGTTCGGACCGGATTCCGATACCCTCGCTGCTCGCCTGCGCCGCCGTGCATCATCATCTGATCCGCACCGGGTTGCGGACCTCGGTCGGGCTTGTCGTCGAATCCGGCGAGCCGCGCGAGGTCCATCACTTCGCTTGTCTGGCCGGCTACGGCGCCGAAGCGATCAACCCCTATCTGGCGTTCGAGACCATCATCGCGATGAAGGACCGGCTGCCGGCGGCGCTCGACGACTATGAGATCATCAAGCGTTACATCAAGTCGATCGGCAAGGGCCTGCTCAAGGTGATGTCGAAGATGGGCATCTCGACCTATCAGTCCTATTGCGGCGCGCAGATCTTCGACGCCGTCGGATTGAAGGCGGATTTCGTCTCCAAATATTTCGTCGGCACCCACACCCGCATCGAAGGTGTGGGCCTGGCGGAGATCGCCGAGGAAACCGCGCGCCGCCATACCGACGCCTTCGGCGATGCGTCGATGTACAAGACCGCGCTCGATGTCGGCGGCGAATATGCCTATCGCACCCGCGGCGAGGATCACGCCTGGACCGCGGAGTCGGTCTCGACGCTGCAGCATGCCGTGCGCGGCAATTCGCTGGAGCGCTACAAGGCGTTCGCGAAAATCCTCAACCAGCAGTCCGAGCGGCTATTGACCCTGCGCGGCCTGTTCCGGATCAAGACCGCCGAGGACGAGAAGCGCAAGCCCGTGCCGCTCGACCAGGTCGAGCCGGCCAAGGACATCGTCAGGCGCTTCGCCACCGGCGCCATGAGCTTCGGCTCGATCTCGCGCGAAGCCCACACTACGCTTGCGATCGCCATGAACCGGATCGGCGGCAAGTCCAACACCGGCGAAGGCGGCGAAGAGAGCGATCGCTTCAAGCCGATGCCGAACGGCGATTCGATGCGCTCGGCGATCAAGCAGGTCGCGTCGGGGCGTTTCGGCGTCACCACCGAATATCTCGTCAACGCCGACATGATGCAGATCAAGATGGCGCAAGGCGCCAAGCCCGGCGAAGGCGGTCAACTGCCCGGCCACAAGGTCGACGCCGTCATCGCGCGGGTGCGGCATTCGACGCCCGGCGTCGGCCTGATCTCGCCGCCGCCGCATCACGACATCTATTCGATCGAGGATCTGGCGCAGCTGATCTACGATCTCAAGAACGTCAGTCCGGACGGATTGGTATCGGTGAAGCTGGTCTCGGAAATCGGCGTCGGCACGGTCGCCGCCGGTGTCGCCAAAGCGCGTGCCGACCACGTCACCATCGCAGGCTTCGAGGGCGGCACCGGTGCCTCCCCCCTCACCTCGATCAAGCACGCCGGCTCCCCCTGGGAAATCGGCCTTGCCGAAACCCACCAGACCCTGGTGCGCGAGCGGCTGCGCAGCCGCATCGTGGTCCAGGTCGACGGCGGCTTCCGCACCGGACGCGATGTCGTGATCGGCGCGCTGCTGGGCGCCGACGAATTCGGCTTCGCCACCGCGCCCCTGATCGCGGCCGGCTGCATCATGATGCGCAAGTGCCATCTCAACACCTGCCCGGTCGGCGTCGCCACCCAGGATCCGGTGCTGCGCAAGCGTTTCACCGGCCAGCCCGAGCACGTCATCAACTACTTCTTCTTCGTTGCCGAGGAAGTACGCGAGATCATGGCCGCCCTCGGCTACCGCAGCTTCAACGAGATGGTGGGTCAGACCCAGATGCTCGACCAGTCCACGCTGGTGGCGCACTGGAAGGCCAAGGGACTGGATTTCTCAAAACTGTTCGTGCGCCAGAAAGAACTGCCGGGCCAGAAGATCTATCACGCCCAAAGCCAGAACCATCACCTGGAAGCCGTGCTCGACCGCACCCTGATCGAAAAGGCACAAGCTGCGATCGACCGCGGCGCGCCGGTCAAGTTCGAGATCGAGATCAACAACACCAACCGCAGCGCCGGTGCGATGCTGTCCGGCACCGTGGCCAAAATCTACGGCCATGCCGGGCTGCCGGACGATACCATCCAGGTGGGCTTCAAGGGCACCGCGGGCCAGGCGTTTGGCGCGTGGCTGGCGCGCGGCATCACCTTCGATCTCGAAGGCGAAGGCAACGACTATGTCGGCAAGGGCCTGTCCGGCGGCCGCATCATCGTCAAGCCGCCGCGCAATTCCGGTATCGTGCCGGAGGAGTCCATCATCGTCGGCAATACCGTGATGTATGGCGCGATCGAGGGCGAATGCTATTTCCGCGGCATCGCCGGCGAACGTTTCGCGGTGCGTAATTCGGGCGCCGTGGCGGTGGTCGAGGGCGCCGGCGATCATTGCTGCGAATACATGACCGGCGGCATCGTCGTGGTGCTCGGCAAGACCGGACGCAACTTCGCGGCCGGCATGTCGGGCGGCGTCGCCTATGTGCTGGACCAGGCCGGCGACTTCGAAAAGCTCTGCAACATGGCGATGGTCGAGCTTGAGCCGGTGCTGTCGGAAGAGATGGTCAACCAGAACACCTATCACCACACCGGCGATCTCGAAGCCCATGGCAGGGTCGACGTGTTCGCCAATCTCCTGGAGTCCGATGTCGAGCGGCTGCACATCCTGATTTCGCGCCACGCCAAGCTGACGGGCTCGAAGCGCGCCGCTGACATTCTGGCGAACTGGAAAGGCTATGTGCCGAAGTTCCGCAAGGTGATGCCGGTGGAATACCGCCGCGCGCTGAAGGAACTGAAGGCCAACGCCGACGCCGAGCCGAAAATCGCGATCGGGGCGTGAATTCTTCGCCTCATGGTGCGGAGGCGCTTGCGCCGTCTCGAACCATGAGGCCAGAATGCAAATCTCATCCTTCGAGACGCGCGCCGAATACCGGCGCGTTGCTCAGGACGATGAGGAGAAGAGAAGCAGAGTTTCAGGGGCGCTGGTTTTAATGGGCAAGATTACAGGTTTTCTCGACATCGACCGGCGCGAGCGCAAATACGCGCCGGTTGCCGAGCGCGTCAAAAGCTATCAAGAGTTCGTCATCCCCTTAAGCGAGAAGGATACCCGCGACCAGGCCGCGCGCTGCATGAATTGCGGCATTCCCTATTGCCACGGCACCGGTTCGGTGGCGCCGGGCACGCCGGGCTGCCCGGTCAACAACCAGATTCCGGATTTCAACGACCTGGTCTATGCCGGCAACTGGGAAGAAGCCTCGCGCAATCTGCACTCCACCAACAATTTTCCGGAGTTCACCGGGCGCATCTGCCCGGCCCCGTGCGAAGCCTCCTGCACGCTCAACATCGACGACAATCCGGTGACGATCAAAACCATCGAATGCGCCATCGTCGATCGCGCCTGGGACAATGGCTGGGTCAATCCGGAAATCCCGACCACCAAGACCGCCAAAAAGGTCGCGGTGATCGGTTCCGGCCCGGCTGGGCTCGCCTGCGCGCAGCAGCTGGCGCGCGCCGGCCACGACGTGCATCTGTTCGAGAAATTCGCCAAGGCCGGCGGCCTGCTTCGTTACGGCATTCCCGACTTCAAGATGGAGAAGCATATCATCGACCGCCGCGTGACGCAGATGGAAGCCGAGGGCGTCACCTTTCACTACGGCGTCCATGTCGGCGGTACGTCAGCCGGTGCGCTCGATCCGCGCGAGATGCTGAACGAGTACGACGCGCTGGCGCTGACCGGCGGCGCCGAAGCCGCGCGCGACCTGCCGATCCCCGGCCGCGAGCTGTCGGGCATTCACTTCGCGATGAATTTCCTGCCGCAGCAAAACCGCCGCGTCAGCAATGAGCCGCTCGGCAGCGCCCCGGACATTCTCGCCGGCGGCAAGCATGTGGTGGTGATCGGCGGCGGCGACACCGGCTCGGACTGCATCGGCACGTCGTTCCGGCAGGGCGCGCTGTCGGTGACGCAGCTCGAGATCATGCCGGCTCCGCCCGAGCATGAAAACAAGGGCGTGACCTGGCCGAACTGGCCCTTGAAGATGCGGACCTCGTCGAGCCAGGCCGAAGGCGCCAGGCGTGAATTCGCCGTGCTCACTGAAAAGTTCTCAGGCGCCGACGGCAAGGTGGAAAAACTGCATTGCGTGCAGGTCGACGACAAGTTCAAGCCGATTCCCGGGACTGAATTCGTACTCGACGCCCAACTGGTGCTGCTGGCGATGGGCTTTGTGCATCCGGTGCATGAGGGCCTGCTGAAGACGCTCGGTGTCGACCTCGACCCGCGCGGCAACGTGCGCGCCAACGCCGCAAACTACCAGACCTCGCGGCCGAACGTGTTCTCGGCCGGCGACATGCGCCGCGGGCAATCCCTCGTCGTGTGGGCGATCCGCGAAGGCCGCCTCTGCGCCCGCGCCATCGATGAGTTCCTGATGGGGACGACGAATTTGCCGAGGTGACGGGATGTCATTGCCGGATTCGACCCGGCAATCCGTTCTCTTCATGAGACTCTTTGCGAAGATTAATGGATGCGTGGGTCAGGCCCGCGCATGACGGTTGTCCTTACCCGCCGCTCAGCCCCAGGGACCGCGCGACGCCGCGCGATTGCCCGCCGCACCCAAGGGACCACGTCGAGGCGGCGATTCCGCCCGCGCCGCAGGCGCAGCACCCGGCCGAGACCCAAGTTCGGCGGCGAGCCGCTGCAGCTCGGCGATCCGGTTCTCGGTCGACGGGTGCGTCGAAAACAGATTGTCGATACCGTGACCTGACAGCGGATTGATGATGAACATGTGAGCCGTCGCCGGATTGCGTTCGGCCTCCATGTTCGGAATCTCGAGGATCATCATCGCGATCGAACCGATGAGGCCGGGGCCGTTGTTGTTGTCGCGATTGCCCCCGAAGAACATGCCGAACTGCGCCACCATTGAGATCGCACCTGCGATCGTCGCGGTGATGGTCATCAGCAGCGTGTCGTGATTTTTCACATGCGCGAGTTCATGGGCAATCACCCCACTGAGTTCCTCGCGGCTGAGCGACTGTACCAGCCCGGTGGTCACGGCAACCGCGGCGTTCTGCGGATTGCGTCCGGTGGCGAACGCATTGGGCTGCGGATTGTCCATCAGGAACACCCGCGGCATCGGCAGCCCGGCCCGTGCGGCGAGTGCGGCCACGATACTTACGAGTTCGGGCGCAGTGCGCGCATCGACCTCGTGGGCGCCATACATCGACAACACCATGCGATCCGAGTTCCAGTAGGCGAACAGGTTCGTCGCAGCCGCGATCACCAGTGCGATGGTCGCGCCGCTGGCACCGCCGATCAAATAGCCGACACCCATGAACAGGGCCGTGAGACCGGCCAGAAGGATCGCTGTTCGGAGGTAATTCATCACTCTCTCCTTGATAGGGACGCAAGGCGCCGCGACATACTCCGACCAGGTAAGGATCGCCCCTCGGGCGGTTCAAGACCGGCCGGTGCGTCGCCGCGTCGCGGCGTGGCGATCCGCACAGGCCTCGCTGCGCGCGAACGCCGCGCGAACGCCGCCTTGCCGTCGGCCGATGGTAGTCTTACGCTCCCCTTCAATCTGGCGTGGTGGTGGCAGACCACGCCAGCAAACAAAAGCCATGGGAGGAAATTGTCATGACCACGCGCCGTGATTTTCTCAAAGCCGGCACCGCTGCCGTTACCACCGGCATTGTCTTCTGCAGCTGCGGTCTGCTGCAAAGCGCGCACGCCCAGCAGCCGGCGCGCCAAAAGCTACCGGTCACCGTCGGCGGCAAACGGGTCAAAACCATCGACGTGCACGCCCATTGCCACTTCCGCGAAGCCGGCGCGTTGCTCGGCGCCGAGGCCGCCGCGGCCCAGCTTCCGCCGGTGAACAATGCGGCCGAGGCTTTCATCGAGATCGACAAGCGGCTCGCCGCCATGGACGCGCAGGCGATCGACCTCGAGGTGCTGTCGATCAATCCCTTCTGGTACAACCGCGAGCGCGACCTTGCCGCCGAGATCGTGAAGATCCAGAACGAAAAGCTCGCCGAGCTTTGCGCCTCAAAGCCCGACCGCTTCGCAGCCTTCGCCTCGCTCACTTTGCAGGCGCCCGACCTTGCCGTGCAGGAACTCGAGACCGCGGTGAAGAAGCAGGGATTGAAGGGCGCCGCGATCGGCGACATCGTCAACGGCGTGGAATTTTCCGATCCCAGATTCCACCCGGTCTGGGCCAAGGCGGAAGAACTCGGCGTGCCCTTGTTCATTCACCCGCAGGGCCTGCCCGAGCTGAGCAAACGCATGTCCGGCAATGGCTGGCTCGCCAACACCATCGCCAATCCGCTGGGGACGACGATCGCGCTGTCGCACCTGATCTTCGAAGGCACATTCGACCGCTTTCCGGGATTGAAGGTGATCGCTGCCCATGGCGGCGGCTACCTGCCCTCTTACGCCGACCGCTCGGACCATGCGTGCCTGGTCGGGCCCAAGGGCTGCAACCCCGACATCAAGCTCGCGAAAGCGCCGACCGAGTATCTCAAGCAGATCTATTTCGATTCCCTGGTCTTCACGCCGGAGGCGATCCGCCATCTGGTGGCCCAGGTCGGCGCCAGCCAGATCGTGCTCGGCAGCGATTATCCCTTCCCCTGGGAGCTTCATCCGGTAGACCCGATCTTCGATACGCCATCGCTGACCGATAGCCAAAGGGCCGATATCCTTGGGCTCACGGCGGCAAAGCTTTTCAATATCAAGATGGGATAGCGGCCGTTATTCCCGCTTGTAGCGGTAGTTGAACCGCTCGCCATCGGCGATCAGTAGGCCTGCGGTCGGCCCCGGGAAGTGGATCGGCAGGATGAGCGTATCGGTGTCGGCGACGGAGGCAAAAAACTTCCGCCGCGACACCGCCGACTGCTTCGGATCCCAGTCGGGCTTCGCCGACCAGTCCGGCTCGCGGCACTGGATCGCGTGGTGCATCAAATCGCCGGTCACCACCGCGCGCTTGCCTTTCGAGAAAATATTGACGCAGCAATGACAGGGCGAATGTCCGGGCGTCGGTGACAAGGTGATGGTGTCATCCAGCGCGTAGTCGTCATCGACGAGCAACGCCTGCCCCGCTTCCACGATGGGCAGGCAATTGTCGCGGAAGACCGTGCCGGGCGGATTGGCGCCTTTTTTGTGCTCCGCTTCCCAGACCGCATATTCACCTTTATGAAAAATGTACTTCGCATTCGGGAATGTCGGCACCCA
>WNGQ01005989.1_pt1 | contig 11833 bp, 12 predicted proteins | sample 5407661 | NCBI WGS metagenome assembly WNGQ01 (sample SAMN13153382, study PRJNA577476) | soil metagenome | isolation source: 60 cm soil or saprolite under Garry oak tree replicate 2 | place: USA:California | collected 2016-06-15
GACGTTCACGCCGCTGGTGATCAGCGCCGCGTCCGCCCCGAGCGCGACGATCCGCTGTTGCGCTGCGGCTCTCCTGGCCGCGTGAATCTCGGGCATGGCACGAACTGTACGGGTCATCCCATCCGGCGTCCAAGGCCGGGCCCAGCGGAGTTGGCGGGCCATAAACTGTCATCGCCATGAACGGCTCAGAGCACCTGATACCTCTGCTCTACCGTGCCGACTGGACCAGGTGGTCGGTCAGCGCCAGTGTCGTCGTCCGGTGGAGCCGCTCCCTGACCACGCCTTACCGGGCGCAGGCCACGTCACGGCTCCTGATCGCGCCCGCGGGGCGCTACCGCTATGAGCCCGTCGGCGGCCGTGGGATACCGGGCCTGGCGGACGAGGACCAGGTCACGCTCATCGTCTGCGACGGTCATTCCTGCTGGGTCATCCGCGGCCGGGAAGGAACCGTTTACTCCGCTGACCACTTGTGGACTCCGATGGACGACATCGTCCGCCCGTCGTGGCTGCTGGCCGGACTGACGCTGACGCCGCAAGGCACGACCACGCGAGATGGCCGCGCCGTCCACCAGGTTCGCGGCCTCCCGCGGCTGCCACGCGGCGGGCGGGCACTCCGGACCGCACCTTGCGACTACGTCGACATGCTCGTCGACGCGGAACTCGGCCTTGTGCTGCGCCTGGAGTCGGTGTTCGGCGGGCGGACGCGGAGAGTCGTCGAGCTTCGAGACCTCACCGTCGATCCGCCGCAAGCCGACGATCCGGCAGCCTTCCGCCCGCCGCCAGGCACCGACATCGACGGCGAATTCGGAGGCGGTGGCCCGCCTGACTTCGGATTGGAGGTGGATGCCAGCGAGCGGGATCCGAGTCGTAGCTGGCCAGGAACGACCGACGTGCCGTTCGGCATGGGAGCGCTAGCCCGGTCCTCCGCACATGCCCATAGATCAACTTTCTGACTTTGCGATCGCTGGCGGACTGGCCCGCTCGCTCCCGGCGGCCGGCTATCCCTGCCCGTCAAAGTTGCCGGGATCCGCGCCGCTCCCTGCACTATCGAGGTCAGCTGGACTTACTGGCCGGTAACCGGTAGAACTCGTTCGTGGCCTCCTGGACCCGCGAGCTGACGGTGCGGCCGGTGCTGCCCGGCGAGATCGCCCGGTTCCAGGAGTTGCTGGCGGCCCATCACTGGCTCGGGGCGCGCCTGTTCGGGTCGGTGGTCCGGCATGTCGCCGTCCTGGACTGTACCTGGGTCGCGTTGCTGGGGTACGGGTCGGCGGTGCTGCGGTGCACCGCGAGGGACCGGGTGATCGGCTGGGCGGATGCCGACCGGGTCGACCGGCTGCCGATGCTGGCCGGCAATCAGCGGTTCTGCATGCTGCCCGGCCCGCGGCGCCCGCATCTGGCCTCGGCGGTGCTGGCCCGGTCGCTGGCCCGGCTGCCCGGGGATTACCTGCGGTTCCGCAACCAGATCGTGCTGGCGGCCGAGACATTCACCGATCCGGCCCGCCACAGCGGGGCGTGCTACGCCGCGGCCGGGTTCACCTGCGCCGGGTCGACCCGCGGGTATGCCCGGGGAGCCGGGGGATCGGGGTATGCCTTCCACGGGCAGGTGAAGCAGTGCTGGCTGCGCGAGGTGGCACCTGGTGGCCTGCCCGCGCTGGGGGCTGTGGCCCCGTCGGCGCTGTTCACCCCGCCGCCGCCGGCGGCGTGGCTGGACCTGAGCCGCGATCAGGTCGTCTCGCTGCGCGACTGCCTGGCCGCGGTGCTGGCCGATCCCCGCCATGCGCGCGGGATCCGCCACGACCACGCCACGACGGCGGCGATCGGCGCGGCCGCGCTGCTGGCCGGGCATGCCGTCCCCGCGCAGATGGCCGGGTTCGCCAGGTCCCTGGGACCGCACGCGCTTGCGGTGTTCGGGGCAGGCCGGGCAGGCGGCGGCGCGCCGCCGTCAGAGTCGACCTTCCGCCGTTTCCTGCACGCCCTGCCAGCTGGTGCGCTCGCCGGCGCCGTCACCGGCTGGCTGGCCGGCCAGGCCTCCATCGGTGCCCTCGATGCCCGGCTGGCCCGGCGTCTTGCCGCCCGCCTGCCCGGCACGGCGGCGGCCGCGGCGGCGCGGTGATGCCCGGCGGGGCCGCACCGCAAGAGATGGTCTGCGCCGATGAGGCCGAGCGGCAGATCAAGATGCTCGGGTCCCTGCCCGTGGTCGTCTCGTTCTGCCGGCGGCTGGGCATCGCGCAGCTGGTCGACGACGCGGCGCCAATCCGTGACCTTGCCACCGTCACCGCAGGGCAGGTGGCCGAGGCGTTGATCTGTAACCGGCTCACCTCCCCGGCCCCGCTGGTGCACGTGCAGGACTGGGCTCGCGCCTGGGCGGTGGAGGAGATCCTCGGCATCGCCCCCGCCAGCCTCAACGACGACAAGCTCGGCCGCACCCTGGATGCGATCGCCCCGCACCTGGACCAGATCACCTCCGCGGTCGCCGTCCGTGCTATCACCGCCTTTGATATCGACATATCCCAGCTGCACTGGGACATGACGAGCTTCTCGCTGCACGGCGCCTGCGACGAGACCGATGAGGACTACCCCGAGCCCCGCTACGGCCACCCCGAGGACCGGCGCCCGGACCTGCTGCAGATCCAGGCCGGGATCGCGGCCGCCGGCGACGGCGGGATCCCCGTCTACCACCGCGCCTACGACGGCGGAGCCGCCGAGGTATCCCAGGTGACCGGGGCGATGACCGCCCTGAAGAAGATCGCCGGAACCCGGGCCTTCCTGCTCATCGGCGATTCGAAGCTGGTCAGCTACGACAACGTCGCCGCGGTCGCTGGCAAGGGCTGCACGTTCCTGGCCCCGGCCTCCAAGACCTATGTCAAGGCCGCCGAGCTGGCCGCCTGCGACCTCGCCCAGGCCACGCAGGTCAGCTACACCGCCCAGCGGGACGCGCACAAGGACCCCGGCCAGCGGGGCCGCTGGCACGTCCTCGAAGACAGCCGGCCGTTTCAGATCCGCAACCCCAAGCGCAAAAGCGACCCGCCCATCACGCTGCGCCGTATCTTCGTGCACTCCAGCGCCCGCGCCACCGCCGCCGCCGCCAGCCGCGCCAAGAAACTCGCCCGCGCCCGCGACGACCTGGACCGCCTGGCCCGCGGCCTCGGCGGCCGCTTCTACCCCGACGAGAAAGCCGTCACCGAACGGCTCCGGCAGATCACGGTAGCCCGCAAGGTCGGCCCCTACCTGCGCTACACCGTCAGCACCACCCCGGCCGCCGGCGCCGCCGGGCAGGCCGGAGGGGCCGGCGCCGCCGGCCGCCGGGAGGATACCGGCAGCAGCGGGCCCGGGAAGCCAGCCCTGACCTGGCGGCTCGATCAGGACACCATCGTCGCCGAGGCCGCCACCGACGGCTGGTACGTGCTGCTCACCAACCTGGACGCCAGCATCACCGCCGGAGAGGTACTGCTGCGCTACAAGGGCCAGGAAGCCGTGGAACGCCGCTATGGCAACCTCAAGGGCCCGCTCGCGGTCGCACCGATGTTCCTGCACAGCAACCGGCGCATCGCCGCCCTGATCACCGTGATCAGCCTCGCCCTGCTGGTCTTCTGCCTGATCGAGCGCGAAGCCCGCCGCGGCCTGGCCCCCGAAATCAAAATCGACGGGCTGTACAACCGGCAGCCCGCCCGGCCGGCCGGCCGGCTCATCCTGACCACCCTGGCCAGCCTGCACCTGATCCCGGCAACCGCCACGGCCCCAGCGCAGATCATCCGCCCGAACGCGGTCCAGGCCCGCCTACTGGAACTTCTCGGCGTAGACCCGACCCGCCCGCCATAGCACCGAGCCGCCACCGTAGATGATCTACGGCCACGTGCGAATTGCCCGGCTAGCTGTGCGACTGCTCGGCTGGCAGATGGCCCGCCCCGAGCCACCGCGGAACACCAGTGCCGACGACGAGGCCGCGATGCCTGATGCCGATACCGCGCCTGATCACGGCGAGCCACTTTCGGACGAGCTGCTGAACCTGATCGCACGCACTGGGCTGCGTCCGGTGAACCTGGCGGCCGAGGCTCACGAGTGGACAGACGGGCAGGTCGCCCGGCGCGGCCTCCCGGTGGTAATCTTCAGCCCGCCGGATTTCCGCCGGTCAGCGACGCTCGGCTTCTTCGGGGTCAGCAACCACCAGGCGTCCCTGCACAGCTCGCACCGATCCGCGCTGCTCCGGGTCGCGATGCTAGGCAGATACCGGGTCGACTACCGGCGCGACGGCCGGCGCGGACAGCCGCTGACGGTCGCGTGCGACGGGAACCAGATGCGCAAGGCGTACCACAACCGGGTCGTCGCCTGCCCCGCTGAGCCGCTGCCGCGCGAGTTCGCCCGCTTCTTTGACCCGGCCTGGCTGCTCAGTGGCTGGCAGCTCGCGATGACAGGACAGGCTTCGGTCAACGGCCGCCAGGCCATCGGCGTCGTCGCTCGGCCGCTCGTGCACAAGGTGCTCACCTGGGCCAGGGAAGAGACCGACCCGTCACTGCGGATCGCCGTGCTGCTCGACGCGGAACTCGGAATCGTGCTGCGGCAGATCTCGTTCGTCGACGACCTGCCCGCGGTCCGCTTCGAGCTGCGCGACGTGACCGACCGCAGCGGCGAGGAGCCAGCCGACTTCAGCCTCGACCCCGGGCCCGGTATCCCGCTGATCGAATCGGACGGCGGGCCGCTCCACGACCTCGACCTTCCTGAACCGGTCAGGGCGGCCGGCGAGGCCGTGACCACCGTGCTCGGCGGCGTGCGATCCGGCCTGGGCCCCCTGTCGGACAAAGTCACAAGGATTCGGACAAAGTCACAAGGATAAGGAACGCGGCCGGCGGACCGCCCTAGTCCATGATCGTGGTGGGTTGACGTCGCATAGGGCCACGCGGCAAATCCGAAAAAATCACCCCTGCTAACCACAGCCCGCGCCTAGTCATCGAGTGGACAACCGACATACACATGGGCCGCCATCCATCCAGCGGAGCATAACCACAGTCAGCCGAGCCAAGCAGGCCGCGCGGGCAAACCCACCACCAAGGCGCACCCGCGCGGCCACCAACCGAGGAACCACGTCCAGCGACGATTCCTTACCTCGACAGTGAGGATCTGTTCAAGCTGAATCCGGAGATAACGAAGTTCATTCCCCCGCTAACTAAGAGAGACGCTGCCAAGTACTATGTTGAGCCGGTCTGGCTACTCATGGCCTGTTCGGGCCAACTGTACGGATTCAATGGAACCGTCGCTGTTTCTGACACCTGGCATACCGCCCGAGGCTCTGTCAGACGTTCCAGTGCCACGGCTAGGAGTTGTGGAGAATGAGATCGCGGATCGTATCGAACGGGCTAGCGCTATGCGGGTGAAGGCTGATCAAGAAGAGGACAGCGCCGTGGCGCGCCTTGAGCAGGACTTGGAGCGGCGACTCCATCGCTAGTCGCGCCGGGCTAGAGGTCGGGAGCTAGCACAGACGCTCAACAGCGGCCTTCGCGCCGGCTAGGTCAAGACCATCCGAGCCTCGCGCTAGCGGGGGGAAACCGGGCGCCGAGCCTCGCCCAACCAGCCACGTGGCCTAACCTGGACACTAAGAGTCCCGCGAGAAACGGGGTCCACGCCATGGCTGCAGACGACATTCTCGGAGCCCGCCTCCGCAAGAGGCGGAGAGAGAGTTCCCTTACCCAGGAAGGGCTAGCGGCCATTTCAGGTGTCAGTCAGGTCATGATCGCCAAGATCGAGCAGGGACGGCGCCAGCCCCGCATGCCAGTCCTCTTCCAACTTGCCAACGCGCTTGACATCCCGCTGTCCGAGCTAGTCGACAACCGCCCCCGCATCGAAGGCCGCAGCGAGGGAGCAAGCATTCTCGCCATCCGCGATGCGCTGCTCTCCCCGTCACTCCTGCCCGGCATCGATCTTGACGCCGACGACGGAGAGCCCACGCCGCTGCCCGAGCTTCGCGACGCTGTTGCCCACGCAGCCGGCCTGTATTGGGCCGGCGAATTCGCCAAGCTCGCCGCCATCCTCCCCGCACTCATCAGCGAAGCCCGCCTGACCGCCCACTCAGCAGGGCCGCGCGCACACAGTCTGCTGGCTCAGGCTTACGACCTCGCGGCAGCGCTCATGGTTCACATGGGCAAGGACGACCTCGCCGCCGTCGGAGCCGAGCGCGCCATTGCAGCCGCAGCAGCGAGCGGCGACGAACTGCTGCACGCCGTCCTCCACGGCACGTACGCGTGGGTGCTGCTCCATCAGGGCAGGCTGGCCCAGTCCGAGCAACTTGCCGTCACCGTCGCCGAGGCCATTGAACCGTCGTTCTCCGCACCACCCGCACGCGTCGCAGCCTGGGGCAATCTCCTGATGACCGCGCTCGCCCCTGCAGCAGCCGCCGGGCGTGACTTCGCGGACTACATCTCGCTGGCCTCGGCAGCAGCCGAGCGGATCGGCGCCCCGGCCAAGACGTACCTGGGCCAGTCGCCGTTCGGCCGCGCCAGCGTGGCGATGCAAGCGTGTCACGCATACGCCGTCACCCGTGAACCCGCCAAAGCGCTCACCGCAGCCCGCAAGATCAACCCCAGCGACTTGGCAGGCATCTCCTACGGGCGGCACCTTCTCGATGTAGCCCAAGCCCACGCCGATGCACGGCACCCCACCGCCGCAACCGCAGTGCTTACGCAAGCACGGGCACTGTCACCGGTCTGGTTCCGTCATCAGGGCATTGCGCGGTCACTGGTGAATGACCTTTACGAGCAGGAAAAACGAGTATCGCCCGCCTTGCGGGATCTAGGTGCATCCGTTGACCCCGCCTGGTACGCGCCGTATCACCGCCGCGAAAATTAACCGGCCGCCTGATACCCGCCGTACCTGGTCGAACCCGCAGCGCGCGCACATAATTGCCGCTTGTGGATGACACTGCGCTGAGAACCCCGCGTATACAAGCGGACTGCCCCTTAATTCTTCCGCTTTGCCTTTCCCGGTGCAGCGGCACCGCCTATACGATCCGGCGAATCCCCGGCCCACGCAATGCACCGTGTCTGCCTCAGTCAACCGCATCGGGCGCAGGGCGGGCTCATTGCCCATCGATCATGCCTGACCACTCAGGCGCGGTGTCTGGCAAATACCGCGGCCATCACGCGGCACGTCCCGGGAGCGAACGGAGATCAAGGGCCGATGTCTGAGAACGCTCAGAGTGGCCCCCAGGCGCCCAGCACACCCATCCTGACCAAAGCGGAGGTCAGTCGCAGGATGCTCCTGCTCGCCGACCTGCAAGTCGCGCTAGCCGCGCAGGAGATCCACTCCGTGCTCGCCAGGAACCACCGCCTCGTCCTGCAATACAACCGCGTCCCTTGCGGGCCGTCCGGCCTGACCGACCCGCAACTGCACATCTTCGCCCCGGACGGCACCTGCGTCGCCACCACAGACGGCACCACCTACCGCCTCCCGAGCGGCCAAGAATGCCCTGCGGACGACGCTGCCGCAGCGGCCGCCCTCATACGACACAGCCAGGACGCCGCACCGCGAGCATGACCACAACTGTGCCAGCAAACCCCGGCCCCGCGTACGCCGCCCCAGCGCAAGGATGGTGACCCCATGTCCAACAGCAACAGCTTCGGCACCGGCCAGGAGAAGAACATGCCCTGGTGGCTGGCCGTGACCCGGCTCCCGAGACTCCCCGGCACGATGAACCGCGCAGCACTGTGAACGCTCCCCGCCGTTCTAGTCCGGGCGGATCGGCCCCGGCCCGGCGTGGTGCTGGCTCACCCCGGCGGGCATGCGGGCAGCCGGGCCGCGGTTCCCGGCCCGCCGCCCGCCGCTGGCCAGGCTGCGACATATCCGCGCCGTGCTGGCAGCCCGGATCAGCCTGGAGGCCAGCGACGCGTTCGCGGCCGGAGCGGGCTGGTGGCGCGGCGAGCGGCGGATCCGCGAAATCGAAGCCCTCACCCACGCCGACGCCAGCCCCGCCGCCATCACCGCCCTGCGGACCCGGCTCATCCACCGGTTCAGCATCGAACTGCTGTACAAGCACGGCATGCACCTGGGTGTCCCCCGCTTCTGAGGACGTCCACGTGGTGGCAGGTTCCCGTCACTGACGGTGTCGTTGCGGTGTGAGTTGCGCTATGTGACGGGCGGTGTTTGGTGGACGGCGTCACCGTGGCCATGTCGGCGATAGGCAACGGCCCTCCCTGAATCTTTGACCTGATGCCGGGAGGGCCGTCCGAGTGGCACCCGGAGGCACCACGTTGGTCACGGTACGAGGTTCACAGGAGTCTGTCGAGGCCCGGCTCAGATCCGGGCTGCTGGCCTGCTGGTGCGGCGGGACGCTGCGGCCGTGGGGGCATGCCCGGCCGCGTCAGGTCGTGACGTTCGCCGGCCCGGCGGAGGAGGTGCCGCGGCGGGGGATCTGCAGGGACTGCGGCCGGTCCCATGTGCTGCTGCCGGCCTGGCTGCTGTCGCGGCGAAGGTACGCGGCGCCGGTGATCTTCGCGGCGCTCGCTTTGCGGGCGGCCGGGTCAAAGGTCGCGGCGGTGGCGGCGCGGCTGCGGCTGGCGGTGCCGGGCCGGGCGGGTGCTTCCTGGAGCGTCCCGGTGTCGACGGCCGGCTCGTGGCTGTCGCGGTTCGCCGGGCGGGCCGGGTGGCTGCGGCAGGAGCTGCTGGGGCTGCTGCCGCTGGCCGACCCGCAGGCCCGGCCGGTGGCGGCGGCCGGGTCACCGCCGGCTGATGCGCTGGCCGCGCTGGATGCGGTGACCGCCGGACTGCGCGGCCGCTTCGGGCTGGACAAGCTGGCGGCGCATGAGGTGGCCGCGCACCTGACCGGCGGGATGCTGCTCGCCCCGGCGCTGCCGCCGGTGGCGGGCAACACGACCCTGGCCGCGATGGCCGCCGTTTCCCCTTCCTGACCGCCGGGCGGGCCGGCCAGGGTCGCCGTAAGTCCTGTTTACGGCGAATCCGGAGGTGGAAGCAGATGACGGCAGCAGACCAGGACGCCGCCGCAAGGCGGCAGCGGGCGCAGACCATCGCGCTGTGGCGGTGGTCGCTGATCGAGCCGGCGATGGACCCTGCCCTGACATCGCGCCAGCGCGGCCAGGTCGTGCGGGAACTGGCCGGCCGCGAGCACGCCGGCCCGTCCGGGCGCACGGTGAGCGTGTCCCGCAAGACGATCGACCGGTGGATCACCGCCCGCCGCGCCGGGGGGTTCGACGCGCTGGTGCCCGCGCCGCGGCAGTCCTCGCCGCGGACCGACCCGCAGGTGGTGGGCCTGGCGGTCGGGCTGAAGAAAGAGAACCCGGCCCGGACCGCCGCGCAGGTCCGCCGGGTGCTGGCCGCGCAGCTCGGCTGGGCGCCGTCCGAACGCGCCCTGCAGCGGTGGTTCGAGGCCCGGGAGCTGACCACCCGTCTCGGCGGGCGGCCGCCGGCCTCATACGGCCGTTTCGAAGCAGACCGGGTGAACGAGATCTGGACCGCGGACCTGATGAACGGCCCCGGCGTCGGCGGCCGGCCCTGCCACCTGGCCGGCATCATCGACGACCGGTCCCGGTTCCTGACCGGCCACCAGTTCATCCGCCGGCCGGACGCGGTCCGGTTCGCCGGGGTGCTGCGCGCCGCGATCGAGCGGCACGGCATCCCCGCGACCTTATATACCGATAACGGATCCTGTTTCGCCGATTCGTCGCTGGCCCGTACCTGCGCGGTGCTCGGCATCAAGCTCGTCCACAGTCAGCCCGGACGCCCGATGGGCAGGGGCAAGATCGAGAAGGCGTTCCAGACCATCCAGCAGCAGTTCCTGGTCGAGGTCACCGCCGCCGGCGACCCGGCCCGGCACCCGGTGGCCAGCCTGGAGGAGCTGAACGACCTGCTCGATCACTGGGTCCGCGGCGTTTACCACCAGCGGGTCCATTCGGAGACGGGGGAAAGCCCGCATGCCCGTTACCAGGCCGCCGGCCCGGCTGCCCTGCCAGACGCCGCGCTGCTGCGCGAGGCGTTCGCCTGGAGCGCGGTACGGCTGGTCCGCAAGACCGCCACCGTCAGCGTCGAAGGCAACGAGTACTCGGTTGACCCGTTCCTGGTCGGCCGCAAGGTCGAGCTTGTCTTCGACCCGTTCGACATGACCGAGCTGACCGTCTGGTGGGGCGGGCGGAAAGTCGGCCGCGCCGTACCGCAGGTCATCGGCCGGCACGCGCACCCCAAGGCCCCGCCTGATGAGGATCACGAGCCGGTCACCTACACCGGCATCGACTACCTGCAGCTGGTCGCCGGCGCCGGCCAGGCCGCCCTCGGCCAGCGGCTGCACCTGGCCGCCCTCGCCAGCCAGGACCACCCCGCCGGCCGTGACGGCCATCCCGGACAACAGGAGGAAGAACAGTGAACGCCGAAGTCATCCCCGCCCGCCAGCTGCTCTGCCTGCTGGAAGACACCGCCGCCGGGCTGTGCGCCGACACCGCCGCGATCGACCTGCTCGCCCGCCACGACCACTTCCTGCACCAGCGTGCCTTCCGCCGGTTCGTCGCCACCAGCACCACCATGTTCGGCGGCCAGCCCGCCGCCGTGATCCGCTGGGTGCCCGCCGTGAACGCCCTCGACGCCGGCTTGCTGCCGGCCTCCACCTCAGAGCAGGCGGTGCTGCGGATCGCCGCCAGCCTCGGCGACGACGACATCGCCGTGCACCTGCGCCAGGTCCTGGGCAGCCTCGACCACACCAACATCACCCTGGTCACCCGCGCGATCACCACCGCCAACCGCTGATCACTACCGCGACAGGAACCCGCGATGATCGAGAACCTGCAAGCCCACTGGGGCTTCACGACCATGCCGTTCGGCTCGGCCATCCCGGTGGCCAGCCTGTTCGGCTCCGCCGCCCACAACGAAGCCGTCGCCCGGCTGCGCTGGCTGATCTCCGCCCGCGGCCTCGGGGTGCTGACCGGGGAAGTCGGCTCCGGGAAGACTGTGGCCGTCCGCGCCGCCGCCAGCGGCCTGGACGCCTCCCGCAACACGCTGATATACCTGGCCAATCCGCAGGTCGGCGTCCGAGGGATCCACGGCGCGGTCGCCACCGCGCTCGGCCAGGCACCACGCTTCCACCATGCCACCCTCATCCCGCAGGTCGAGGCGGCCCTGGCCGCCGAGGCCGACGAGCGCAACAGGCACGTCATCCTGGCAATCGACGAATCACACCTGATGTCGGGCGACCAGCTGGAAGCCGTGCGCATGCTGACCAGCCATGACCTCGACTCCCGGTCCCCGCTGACGATCCTGCTGATCGGCCAGCCCACCCTGCGGCGCCGGCTCCGCGTCGGTGACATGGCAGCCCTGGACCAGCGGATCCAGCTCCGATACCACATCCCCGCGCCCGCCCTCGGCCCGGACGAAGCCGTCGGGTACCTGCGGGCGCACCTGTCGCTGGCCGGCCGGTCCGACACCCTGTACTCAGACGACGCCGTCCGCGCCATCCACGGCCAGGCCCGCGGCCTGCCCCGCGCCATCAACCGGCTCGCGATCACCGCGCTCCTGGCGGCCTACGCCACAGGCAAGAACATCGTGGACGAATCCTCCGCCCGCACCGCCATCAGCGAGGAAGCCACCGCCGCGACAGACTGACCACCACGCCGCCACCGTGTCCACCAGCAGCCCCGCCCGGCCACCACCGGGCGGGGCTCCCCGCGCTCCGCCATCCTCATCCTGAATGCCGCCGTCATGGACATCCTGAGCGACGGCGAACAACCGCTCCTTCTGACGCGGACCCGCCCCATGCCCCCCGGCCACAGGCCGGGGTCACGCGAAGGGATGAATGCAGCCAGCGGCACTGCCCGCACCGGATAACACCGGACATGGGACGGACCTG
>WNGQ01010256.1_pt1 | contig 11826 bp, 14 predicted proteins | sample 5407661 | NCBI WGS metagenome assembly WNGQ01 (sample SAMN13153382, study PRJNA577476) | soil metagenome | isolation source: 60 cm soil or saprolite under Garry oak tree replicate 2 | place: USA:California | collected 2016-06-15
TGGGCGGCACCGACCGGGCTTCCAAGACGGCCGACAATGAAGACACGGCGGCGCCGCTGGGCCACTCCGAAGTATTGAGCGTCCAGCACTCGGTAGGCGAGCCCATACCCGAGTTCCGCCAGCGTCCCCAGCACGGCGCCCATGTCCCGTCCGTTTCGAGACGACAGGAGGCCGGGGACGTTCTCGATGACCGTCCACGCCGGCTTGAGCTCGTCGATGACACGGGCGAACTCATAGAAGAGACGCGACCGCGAGCCTCCGAGGCCCGCTCTCCCGCCGGCGACGCTGAGGTCCTGGCAGGGAAATCCTCCGCAGAGGAGATCGACTGGAGAAAGCTGAGCAGCTCCGACTTCACGTACATCGTTGAATCGCTCCACGTTGGGCCAGTGGCGTCGCAGAACGCGCTGGCAGGCGAAGTCGATCTCCACCTGCCACGCGCACCGTCTCGGCCAGCAGGCGCGGCGGCAGGGCGCCCTCCACCGCGACCTCGGCCGCCTGCAGGCGGTCGGTGAGCGAGGTCAGCTCCTGCACCAGCGCCACGTAGGCGGCGAGGTCGCGGTCGCGGAACTGGCGCATGAGCGGACCCAGCCGGCGGAGGTCGGCCTGGAGCACGACGAGCGTCTCGTGCTCGCGGTTGACCGGCGCCGCCTCGTCGAGGAGCTCCAGGTAGGAGCGCACCAGGTCGTCGCCGGCCGGCCGCCGCATCTCGTCCTTGAGGTAGCGGGCGGCGTCCTCGCCGGTGTCCGGCAGCGTCCGCTCCAGCACCTGCAGGCGCGTAATCGGGCTGCCCGAGTCGGCCATGCTCGCCAGCACCTCGGCCCAGCCGCCGACCAACTGGTGCTGCTCGGCGTCGTCGCGGAGCGCGAAGGTGCTGCCCTGCGCCCGCGCCACCGCGGTGTAGGTGCCCGCTCGGCGGTCGCGGATGATGCCGATGCCGGCCGGGACGCCAGCCGGCAGCAGCGCCCGATCGGTCACGGTCACGATGGACAGCCCGCGCAGCGAGGGCGGCGGCACGACGGGCGCCTCCAACACGCGCGCGCGTCCACTTTGCCTGATGAGGCGATGGCCGTGCGCTGGCGCCGTCGATGTCCAGCGGTGGCGGCCTGTGGCGCGGCGTCCGGCGTAGCGCCCGACCACCGGCGCCCACTGCTGCACGGTGCGGCCGGCGAGGGGCACGAAGGCCACGGCCAGGACGACGACGCCGATCACGATCGCCACGACCGGCCGCTGGATCGCCACGAGGATTCCGAAAGCCGTGGTCACTCCCGCCCCGAGCAGCGCGACCTGGCTGCCGCGCAGGCCCATGAGGAAGCCGTGCTGCTCGAGCGGTCCGAAGCGGTAGCGCGGCTCGTCAGCCACCTGGCCGTCCTCCGCTGGGTCGCGGGTTCCGCACCCGATCGCCGGGCACGTGGATGCTGCCGCCGCCCGCCACCCGCACCGTGCGCCAGCCGGCCGGAGCACCGGCGGCGCCTGGTCCGCCCGGGCGCCGCGGCTGACCACCGCCCGCGAGCCGGCGCCCGGCCGCACGTGCGCCCGCCGTGGCCGCGGCTGCCGCTGCAGCAGCGCCAGCGGCGGCGGGCCCTCCAGCGGCGGCGCCGGTGGTGCCCGCGGGCGGCCGAGGCGGAGTGGGCGGCCGCCGCTGGCCGGCGATCGGGAGCGGGTTCCCAGTCCTGTGTGCCCTCGTGGCCGCATTGCGAGTCGTGCGCCAGCCCTGCGTCCGCACCCGGTGCCAGCCGCTCTGGAAGGGCGTGGCCGCGTGGTGCAGCACGCCCGCCTCCATTAGCGGGAGCAGGCGGTAGAACTTCCAGGGCGCCCAGGCCGCCAGCAGCAGGAGCCCGGCGCCGATCAGCAGCGATGGACCCTGGCCCTGTTTCCCCATCGCCCCGATGGCCGCCACGCCGGCGGCCACGATGACGACGATGATGAACTTGGAGACGATCACGGCCACCAGCAACTCGACGAAGCGATGGAGCACGTGGGAGAGCCGCGGCCAGATCGCCGCCGCCAGCAGGACGGGGAAGAAGAGCAGGGCGGCGTAGATCACCAGCGTCCGCGCCAGCAGCTCCAGCCAGATCAGGGCGCTACCCAGCACGATCATCACCGCCGACAGGAAGACGAAGGCCATCGGCAGGGCGGCCGAGGTCGGCTGACCCACCGGCAGCGGGTTCGGGCTCGGGGAGTTCATGGCGACGGTCATGGTGCCGCTGAGGGTGTTGGTGAGGAAGTCGCGGAGGTCGTTCTGAGCGTTGCGCGAGACGAAGTCGCAGAGCTGATCCACGGTGCCGATGAGCAGCTGAGCGATGGCGACCGCGCTGACGGTGAAGATGGCCACGAACGCCAGTTGTGCGGCCATCCGCCCCAGCAAGGCGAGATCGGCGCGGACGATGGCCTGGATGACACCGAGGATGAGAAAGAGCGGAGCCACGACCCAGGCCACGGCCACCATGTCGGCGTAGTGGGCGCGGAACCAGTCGGCGGTGAGCACCGGCGAGTCGGAGTGGAAGACGACGTTGCCGAGCTGGTTCAGCAGCCAGACGGCGGCGTCCACCACCCACTGCGTCAGGGCCCGCTCGGCCTGGTCGGCGGCGAAGTTGGCGGCCGCGCTGGCGGCGTCGCCGGGGAGGCCAATGACGCCCTGACCGACTTGGCACCCGATCGAGGCCACGGGTACAGGGACCGCGGAGCAAGGGTCCGCCGCGCGGGCTGGCACGAGGCCAGGTGACGACGCGGCGACTGCCATCAACGACGCCGCGCCGACCTTGGCCGCCCGCCGATAGCCGCGCCGCGACCGGCGGAACCTACGATGCAACGTCACGGCGGTACGCCTTGAATTGCTTCAGCTGTTCTGGGGTATTGACAGCCTGTGTCGGAGCTTGGCCGGTCGTGGGAACCGGCCCGGCAGAACCACCATCCGTGCTCAGGAGCCGCCAATCGTCGCCGACCCACTTCACGACGTAGACGTCAGTGGCCCAGGTGCTCTGCGCTGGCCTGATTCCATCAATCCCAATCAGGAGCTCCTCCCAGATGCTTACCCGTGCTGTGGCCACGTCGTAGGCATCGATGTGATACGTGAGTGGCATGGAGCGAAACATGACCGAGTGCCCCTGACGCTGGTACGTAATCAAGCCCATCGCGCTCTCGAACGCGGCAGGGCCGCTGTCTCCGTAGGCTCGGAGCTTGCCTGTCGCGTCCGGCGCAACGAAGCGGCTCAACGCCGCCTTGAAGGCGGCCGGCTGAGCAATCAGCGGCCCGTTCATCACCATGTCGAAGTTCGTCGCCGCCGCCACCGCACCCTCGGGCGTGTGCGCGTAGCCGACCGGCACGCCGTTCTCGACGCGCGTCGGGCCCGGGCCGCTCGGCCCGCTCACGGTCGCGCGCTGCTGCCCGCCGCCGGGCGCGGCCGGCGCCGACAGGCGGCCGACCCCGAAGCCGGCCGCCAGCAGCACCACGCCGGCCAGCACGCCGCCGCCGATCTTGAGCCAGCGCGAGCGCGTGCCCTCGTCCTCGTACCCGAAGCCATCCATGACCATCGCCCTCCTCATCACTGCTTCGCGCCCCTCGCGACGCGCCAGTAGATGATGGCGACGACACCGGCGACTGCCAAGACCTCGAAGTAGCGCACCAGCACCACCCGATCCCAGCGGAAGCCGAGGATGGAGGACGGCAGCAAGGTCACGGTCAGCACGGCGAACGTGACCAGGCTCCGTCGCATCGCGGTGAGGTGCAGGCTCTTGAACTCCGGCCGGTGCGCCTGGCCGTCGGCCCACATCCGCAGGGCCCGAAGACCGGGGATGATGGCGAAGACGCCCAGCACGAGAGCGGCCAGCGAGCCTGCGGCCGCGAACGCCACCACGATCAGGCTGCCCATCAGTGCAGCCCCTGTCCGAGGTGGAAGAAGAAGTTGATGATGGCGCCCGCCCCGCCGATCAGCAGGGCGGCGATGGCGCTGACGATGGTCGCGCTTTTGCCGCGGTCGGCCCAGCTCACGTTGCTGGTGGCCGAGCCCACCGCCCAGAACGTGGCGCCCAGCACGACGCCGGCCGCCGCCAGGACCAGCCCCCACGCCATCACGCCGTCGACCAGGTCGTTGAGGGTCCCGCTGCCCGGCAGCTTGCTCGCGTCCGGGCTCAGGCTCACGTCCAGCAGTCGGCTGAACATCGGGATCATCGGTGTATCTCCTCGTGATGCTTGAGGCCGGCGCCGACGGCGACCGGCCGAAACCCGCAGTTGCCGCTCATGCCGCCGCACCCCCGCCATGCGTTGCGCACGCGACGAACGCCGCGATCAGCGCCAGGACGAGCGCCATCACCAGGGCGTAGGTGAGGATCAGGCGCCCGACGCAGCCATGCCCACGCCGGAAGGCTGGCTCGACGACCTCCACCTCCATGCGGAAGCGGCGGAAGGCGGCGAGCGGGGGCCCGGCCAGCGGCGTGACCTCCGCGGCCGTGCCTTCTGCCTGCACCCTGACGGTCCTGGCCCCAGCCGGCGCAGGATCGGCCTGGCGCCCCAGCGGGATCGGCCGCTCGTCCACCAGCTCGGACTCCCGCACGCTCACCGTCCACCCGCCTCCGCCAGCAGCCGCCTGGCTTCCTGGCGCTCCAGTAGCGGACCCTGGAACACCACCGCCTCGCCCCACTGCCAGATGCCGCGCCCTGCATGCGCCGGAAGGTCGGCGCCCGCCGAGTTCTCCTCGCCGAGCACCACCCGGCTCTCGGTGCCGCTCGCCACCTTGAAGCAGACCCGCGCCAGCAGCTGCGACTTGATGGGACCGGGCACCGTGTCCACGGCCGGGCGCTGGGTGGCCGCGATGATGTGGAAGCCGAGAGCGCGGCCCAGGCGCGCCAGCCGCGAGAGCAGCGCTAGCGCCTCCTGGCGCCGCTTCCGCTCCTCCTGGTCGGCCGCCTCCTCCACGCTCAGCTCGGCGAGCTCGTCGATGACCAGCACCACGTAGGGCAGCCGGCCGCCGAGCTCACCGCGGCGATTCCACTCCTGGAGGTCGGCCACGCCAGCGAGATCGAAGCGCAGCTTGCGCTCGTCGAGCGACTCGGAGAGGACGCGCAGCAGCTCCAGGTAGGAGTCGAGGTCCTTGGCCACCGCCAGGGAGGCCGCCTGGCCGTCGGGCGGGGTGACGTGGGGCAGGCCCTCGAAGAGGTTGAGCTCGACGCGCTTGAAGTCAACGAGGGCCAGCTTCACGTGCTCGGGCGAGTAGCGCGTGGCCAGCCGCGCCAGCAGCTGGCGCACCATGACGCTCTTGCCGAACTTGGTCGTCCCGCCCACGAGCAGGTGGGGGAGCAGGACCAGGTCAGCCCAGAGCGCACCCCAGCGCGACTCCCCAATGCCGACGACGAGCTCGCCCTGCGGCTCGTCGTGGCGGTAGAAGTCCTCGAACGTCACGCTGTCCGGGACCGGGGACGTGCCCGCCCGCATCTGGAGCCGGTCGCGGTCGAAGCGCATCTCGACCTCGGCGTCGAGCGCGTCGCCGATGGCCGCCGCCTTCTTGAGCAGCGGCCGCCCCAGGCTGCGGTCGCGCAGCCGCCAGACGATCTCCCAGACCTCGCCCTCCTGCCGGCAGGAGACCAGCCGCGGGGACCGGCTGCCGTCCGGCATCTGTGCCACCAGCGCCCGCCTCGCCTCCGCGACGAAGGCCGACGGCCGCCTGCGCAGCCAGGCCCACGCGCCCGCGGTCCCGACGGCCGCCAGCGGCGGAGCGGCGAGCGCCGCACGCCAGCCGAGGTGCTGGAGCGCCTGGTATCCGAGCGCGACGACGGCGCCCCCGCCAATCGCCCAGACCCGCCAGTCCTGGAACTCGCGCGCCGTCGCCGATGACCGCCTGGTCGTCGCGCTCATGCGTCGAACTCCTCGGCTGTCGCCCACGGGTTGAAATGGGCGCGGGCGCGCTCGCGGCTGTTGCCGGTCGCCGCCTTGCCCGTGATCTGCACGAAGGCCCAGGCAGCCGCGTCGCAGTTGTGGACGAGGATGCCGTTGGCGAAGAACTCAGGCACCCCATCGACCTGAAGGTTGTAGACGGGTGCGCGTCCGAGCTTGGTCACGAGCCTTACAGCTACGAGAGCAGTAGCGTTGGGTGCGGCTGCGCCGGCGACACTGCTTTCCGCAGAGTCGGCACTCCATGATGACCGTCTGCCTTGAGGCCAAGTAGCGACCCCAGCACTTCTTGGAGCAGAAGCGCTGTCTCCGATCTCCCGTCTCGAGTGGGACGCGGCAGAACTCACACGTCCGAGCCACCTTCTGATCGCGCCTCGCCAGGTCCCCGCACCGACGCGAGCAGTAGAAGACCTTGCCTTGGCTTCGGGAACAGAACTCCTGCCCGCAATGCTTGCAGGTGAACGAACGAGGCTCAAGCCGCAGCCCGATGCGCTGGTTGTGCTCTCGATGCCACTCCCGCCCCTCGGCAGAGCGATGCCAGGCGGTTGCGAGCGGACGGATGGCAGCGAGATGCTCCTTCTGCCCCGGTCGCTGGACGCCCAGGTTGTGGTGGCTGAGATGTTGTCGCGAGGGCACGCACGCGAGGTTGTCAAGGCGATTGTTGAGTGGATCGCCGTCGATGTGATGAATGACGTGATCAGGTGGAATCGGCCCATGAGCGTCCTTCCAGACCTCTTGATGAAGGGCCTGCAGGCCATGGGCACGAACAGCCCACTGTTGCGGCCGGTAGTACACCCGATGCTCTCGGCGAGGCGAGTCGGGGTAGCGGAAGTAGCGGAAGCCCTTGAATACGACCTCCTCGCGACGGACACGTTGTCTCGGCAAAGGACCCTCACCTCTTCAGCCAACTGATCGATACGCTGCCATCCCGCGTTGTGCACGAACACCGGATGAGACCCGGTGCCTATCAGCACACGCCCATCCGCGAAGTCGACTCGGTTGACCTCAGCCGAGGCATTGGTCATCCCCGCCATCAGCACCTTCCGCCACCCGAGCCGCGTCATCACGCGGTCGCCGTGGCGGACCAGCTCGATCGGAACGTCGCCGCGCTCCGTCCATACCAGCGTTCCGGCCACGAGGCACTGGTCGTCGTGGGCGCCGAGCGGGAACTGCTCGTGCTCCTCCAGGAACTGAGCGTTCCAGGGCGCCCGCACCAGCCGGATGCCACCGCCCTCCGCGTAGGACGCGTACGGTCCCGCTCGCGTCACCTTGTCCGCGAGGGGCTGCTGGGGCCGGAAGACGTAGCCGGCCAAGGCGGCACGATAGTCGTGAATGACCGACTTGCCGGAGGCGCCCGACTCCTGCTCCATGCCGATCGCGACCTCGCGGCCGTCGAGGTCGGCCGTCTGCTTTACCAGCCGCTTCACGTCCTTGGGATCCAGTCGCCGGCGCACGATGTCGAGCACGTAGACGACGCCGTCGGGCGCGCGACCCAGCAGCGCGCCCACGGTGTAGTCGGGGTCGTAGAGCAGGTCCGAGCGCGTCGGCTCCGCGGTCGCGGCGAGGTCCCAGAAGCGCACCCTCTGGAGCCCGGCCGGCGCCCGATCCACGATCCTGAACCACTGTCGCTGGAACATCGCGCCGCCCTGCCGCACCGACCAGTCCCCGGTCACCAGCTGCTGCCGGCGGACAGGGTCCAGGTTGGCCAACGACTTCAGGTATTCCTGGCGATCGAGATGCTCGTTGTCCGCCATGCTCGCGAACACCACCCGGCGGCCCAGCGGCAGCGCCGCGGCCGGCTCGTCGATGGAGAAGCGCTCGCGCACCCAGTCGTGGCCGGGCCCGCCGGGCGAGGTGGCGACGCGGACGCGCATCGGTGTTCGCGAACCCTGGCGCCGGCGCCAGACCTGGAACAGCCGCCGGTACTCGTGGTCGGCGAACAGCGTCAGGTCGTCGCAGCCGACGAAGTGGTACTCGCCGGCCAGGTACAAGAATCTCTCGTGGCCGAAGTCGAGGCTCGCGCCGCTCGGGAAGCGCCACACGCGGGCGTTGGAATCCCAGTTCGCGTCGGTCGGCTCCAGCCACTCGCGCGCCCGTTCGGCGAGCGTGACCGGCCCCGCCAGCGTCCGCTGCACGAGCAGCGCCCGATAGCCAGGGCGGTCAACGTCCGCCAGCGCCGCCATCAGCAAGCCGGTCGTCTTGCCGCAGCCGCCGGAGCCGGTGAACAGCACCTCAGCCTCCGCTGCCACCAGGAGTGCCGCCTGCCGCACCGTTGGACGAGCGGGGATGTACGGGCTCCTCGCCACCCGCCGCAGCGTCGAGATCGCCCGCGTCACCTCCGCCTCCGTGAGCGCGGAGGATGCGGATGACAGCGGCGACGTCGTCGGGCGCGACGTCCGCGTTGGGGTCGTCGTCGCCTGGCTCATACAGCCCGCCCGCCTCGCGCGCCCGCGTCGAGCCGTAGAGCTTGATCAGCTCGAGCGCGGCTCGCCACTCGGAGGCCGCGGTCTGCTGCAGGAACATCCAGGCGGCCTCCAGCCCGCTCATCTCGACCTTGCCGGCTTCGGTCGCGAACTCCGGGATCCGCTGGCACTCCGCCTCCCAGACCGCGAGGCTGATCCCGGCACGCTTGCAGGCGGCCCACGCCGGCATCCCGGCGTCGAACGCCGTCAGCAGCCGGCGCCACAGCTCGGGCGTGATCGGCGAGGGCCTGTCCACGTCCATTCACCGCGACCTCCCCACGCCGAGCAGCCGACGTGGAAACCGACGTCGGCGGAAGCCGCGGAGGTTCCCGGTCAAGAGCAGCAAGCAGTCGTCGCAGAACCGCCTGCGACGACCGCCCACCAGGGTCACCTCGGCGCCGCAGCAGCGGCAGGAGTAGACCCAGACGAGGATGTTCACGCGGCCGCCTCGTCCTCGTCGCCCGGCTCCGATCAGCGCCTGGGCCGTGTCGAGCTCGGACTGGCGCGTCTCGATGTCGCGATCCTCCTGCTCGAACTGGACGGTCGTGGCTGCGACGATCTGCGTGTACTCCACCTAGATCACCTCCTTGAGATGGAAGGAGTCCATCCGGAACCGTCCATAGTCGGGACGGAAGTCACCGAGGCCGGTGAAGCGACCCGCACGAGTGATGAGGTCGTGCAGCCAGTCGGCCGTAATGTACTCTGGAGCGAGCACGATCACTGTGAACCGCACCTGCCATCCTTCGTGCAGGACCGGCCGCCGTCGGCTGATCGTGCTCCGCTGCACGACCACCCTCTGAACGTCGACGGCATCCCAGGTCGTCCTGCCCATCGACGCGATGAACGGCTCGACCTGAACGGCCGCCTTGATGAGGTCCATCGCGCTCTTGCGGGGGCTGCGCGGATCCTGCAGAGAACGCGCGGTCTCGCGCAGGCACGCCTTCAGGTTCCTGCCCGGCATCCCGATCGCGCCGTCGGCCGTCCTGTAGACGTAGCTGTCGACATCGTCGGCCTTCTTCATCACCGAGTTCTTGGCTGCCTTCGCCCTGCGCTCCACTGCCGCATCGTCGTAGCGATGGAGCAGAATGGGAGCAACGCCGACCAGCCCGATCTCGGCCGCGTAGGCGAAATCGCGACCGGAGGCGACTCCGTTGCTCTTGCCCCGGGTCGCTACCGAGGCCACCTCAAGTGTTTGCATCATCTGCACATCGTTGTCTCCTGTCTGTCTTCCGCTTCCGGGGTCCGACCGCTTGTATGGAAGCCATGCCATGCCTTGCCACGCCATGCCTCGCCCCGCCTAGCCTCGCCATGCCACGCCCAGCCGTGCCTAGCCGCGCCAAGCCGCGATGCAGGAGTCAGATGACCTCCACGATTCCTTTGTAAGGGAAATCACTCGTGATGGGTGGGCGACGCCCGTTCCCTACCCGGACGGTGGGAGCAGACACGGCCACGACGTCAGCAGCCCGCCCGCCGCAGGTAGCCGCAGACGATGGCCGGCTCCAGGCTCGACAGCGCCTTGCTGTCGGTGACGATGGCGCGAACCTTGCGCAGATCCATCACGCCACCTCCGACTCGGGCCACCGGCCGCGACTCGCTCTGTGAACCCCCATCGAGAAGGTATTTGCCGTTGGTCGGCGTTTGGCCAGGCGGAGCGCGGCGGCCATTCTTCCCGGATCAGCGCGTTGCCGGGTGCATGGCGCTCACGCGAGCGCGCCGGCGTCGCGTGCCGATGTGACCACGCGGCCGGCAATGCTCATCCAACAGGCAGGGGCCGTCCGTACGTGCGCAGTCCGGCGGCTCGCGGTCGAGGACGTGGTCGGGGGTGCGACGGTTGGCGAAGCCCGGCGGCTACGTCAGGATCCGGCGCTGGCGGCCCTCGATACCCTCCGCCTTGACTTCGGCCTGGCGCTCCGCAGTGCTGACGATCTGCTGGTACTCCACCTGGATGCCCGATCGAATCCGCTTCTATGAGGGGAGGCAAGCCCAAACGGGTCCGCCTCCAGGAGGGACTGGGGATCCACGATCGGGGCCGGCAGCGTTAGCAGATCCTCCTGATGGGTACTTGGCGTCGCGGGGGAGGTTTGCCAAGCTTGCCGGGCGGCGTTTCTTCGTTCTGGCACGACTCCAAGCCGAGCGCCTGCTACCCCGGGGTCTACGTCAGCGCCGGGTGCGGCGGTCGAGCATCTCCTGGACGGCCATGGCCTCGCGCTTGGCGAGCCTCGATGTCGCGACTCCTCCTGCCCGAACGGGCGGGGCCGTGGCCGCGACGATGCCTCTTCGGTTCGATACGTCAGATGGGGAAGAAATCCAGCCACGATGCTGGTCGCATCGAGGTCAGCCCGCCCACCGGGGTAACGCACCACAGCACGCCGCCCGAGGATCCACTCGAGGTAAAATGTCTTGCTCACATGCCGCCGGCACTGTTTGAACCAGCGTTGCACGGCAACTCTGAGCCAATGCGTGACGGTGAGAGCTACGCTGAGTTCCTCTGCCGTAGCAATAGGCCAGCCTTCTGTCGCGTTCGCGAACTGCTGAACGAATGGCATGAGACGCTTCCCCCCGCCGAGCAAGCGCGCATGCGGCACAGCCTCAAGTCGAGGGATAGACGCGCGTTCGCAGCAGCTTTCTGGGAACTGTATCTGCACGCAATATTCTGTTCATTGAGTTGCCACACGACCCTACATCCTTCCGTGCCCGGACAACAGACCCATCCCGATTTCCTCATCACGGTTGGGAGCCATGCTTGGAACCTAGTTCCCGTAGGCGAAGGGAAGGTTCACGATCAGGTCAAGTTTCAGGCCGTGGGGTATGCTGACGGGATTCGCCGACCCGCCCCGGTTCGCTACGGCGACCATCCACGGCAAGTGGATTACGCCAGTTCAATGGAGCTGGTTTCCTTGATGGGGAGCAGGGTCCAGGTGGCCGGCGAACGGGCCATCCGGCTCGGCAGGACAGACTCCTGCCGAGCTCGATCTGGAGGAGCATCCTCCAGATCGGATGTTTGGTGTCTCCTCGGCGGTATGAGGTCGCTCGTTAGTAGGATGTTTGGTGTCTCCTCGGCGGTATGAGGTCGCTCGTTAGTAAGTAGGCGATCAGCGCGGTGCGGAAGCTGCGCTCCGCGATCGTCTCAGGATCTTTGACGCCAGCCAACCACCAGCCGGTGCGCCTGGCCCGCTTAAGCAATCCCATCTCATAGCCGAATTTGGCAAGTGGTTCAAAGTCGGTCACTTGATCTTCCATAGTTGCATAGCCTCGACGGTATACCGGAGCTGCTCGAGTTGGACCTGAGCCTGCGGTGACACCGCTTCGCGCTCAGCGAGAAGTGCCTCAATGCGGGCTCCGTGCGTATTCCGGTGAATCCGGACACCGAATCCGGCTGAAAGCGGACACGGTCGGAGCGGAGCGACGCCGGGACGTATTCAGTTGTCAGGAGGCCGGGCGGTGGAAGCCCAGACCCCGTCGTTGGCGAAGCCTACTCCGC
>WNGQ01005995.1_pt1 | contig 11825 bp, 12 predicted proteins | sample 5407661 | NCBI WGS metagenome assembly WNGQ01 (sample SAMN13153382, study PRJNA577476) | soil metagenome | isolation source: 60 cm soil or saprolite under Garry oak tree replicate 2 | place: USA:California | collected 2016-06-15
ATCAGGACACCAAGGGCACGCTGGTGGTGGAATAGCAGATATCGGCTTGGCGCCCGGGCATTCGGCGAATTGATGTCGCCGAATGAAGTCACTGCAATAGTCTCGCATGTGCCGGCGACCGGCACGTGCCTCGGCGGATGCCGGTTGAAGGCAACCGAGCGTGGTGGTCCAGAAACCGTCTTCGTCGTATTCGCGAATTCGAGGATTTCTGAACCAAAGCCACGCCAGTGCGGCACGATTCGAAGGGCCGCCGATTTGAAGTTTCGGGACCACTCGCGGAAAGCGCGACCAGGAGCGTCAAATCGAAGAGCGGAATTAGTATCAAGACTTGCCAGTACCCTTCCGTCCGAGTCCTCCGAAGTTCGCACACAAGTGCGCGGCTCGGGACTGCGGATTCGGGACACCAGAATCGTTTTGATCTAGGACAGGGCCGCGGCGGACCGGCCATATTGTCGTGTCCACGCGATGGACAGATCCGTCACAATTTCTTCGCGTGAAGCGCGGTGCGGGATGATGCGGCCGATGCGACGAGCCGGATGGCGGGTGCTTCAGCGTTTGCAGAGGCCGCTCGTCAGTACCCAGCCCTGATCCGTATGGGCGGCCGAAACGATGTCGAAGTACAGCCGTTGATCGGGATCATCTTCCGACACGAACGAGACCTGGCACAGGAAGCGGCCTTCCTTGCCATTGTCGCAAGACGCATCGACGATCCGCAGGCCCTTGTCGTGCCGGACGCCGGAATTCGGCGCTTCATTCGCATAGGCTGTCTGAATGATCGAGGCATTCGGAACGGACCCGCAAGACAGGCCAGCCATCGTACAGGCCCAGAGAATTAAGCCAGCAAACATTCGCGTCTCCCGTGAAGGGCCCTCGAGCACATCGTAGCAAGGTTGTTGTCGCCGACGCTTACGGCGGCGATCCAAAATATCTATGAAAGGTCCATTGCGTCTTCTTCATGTCGTCCGTTCGTCGGCGCGCTTGATGGGACCGATCATGCTGCGACGCGAGAGCAGCTCATGCAATCCGAGAGTCGTTTTTAGAATCGCTCTTGACGGCCACAACGCGCCCGTCGACGGCCATAAAGAGTCCTTGGTTCCCGATCACTTCTCGATCGTTCTCAATCGACGTTGGTGATTGATGGCGTTCGTGAGGTGCGTCGCCGATTTCACCGGAGTCGATTCGAGCGCGAGCGTCCGCGGATTCCTTGCCAACGCATCTCCGGCCGGACATCTCCAAACTGACTATTACAACCATCTACAACCTAATGGGGTCGAAACATGTTAGTTGCGTTGCGGCGTATGCCCTTCTTGCCTTCGCGGAGAGCGATAGCCGGGGTTTTGCTCGGCTTGATCGGTACTGCGCCGATGGCGCACGCCGCGGGCTACGTTGAGCCCACGGTGTTGGCCAGCTCGCATGGCGTTCTCGATCTGCTGATGATTGCCCGCCCGAAGCCGGTGTCGACGATTAGTTTCCCATCGCCCGACGGCGACATCCTTCATCCGACCGGTTGGATCTACGAGATCTGCCCGCGACCGCCCTCCGGCAACGCATGTCCGCCCGGCGTCACGGTCTCGGACTATGGCGGGGTGCGGCTGGCGCTGCAGAAAGGCGACGTGCTGAAAATAAGGCTGGTAAACCAGTTGCCGCAGCTCGATCCCGCCAAGGTGAACCACAACGTCGACCCCGGCCAAGCCAACCTGTTTCGCAATCCGACCAATCTGCACACCCACGGCATGATCGTGCAGCCGCGCGCGGCGACGCTCACTGATCAGACCTTCGGCGACTACGTCTTCGTGCAGATCTACAACAGCGCCAACGGCATGCCGGTGCCGCAGACGACCCATCAGCACGGCTCCAACAAGATGGATTACGTGGATTACCGGATCGAAATTCCGGCGAACCATCCTTCGGGCCAGTTCTGGTTTCACCCGCACATCCACGGATTGTCGCTCAATCAGGTGTCGGCCGGCCTGTCGGGCATCATCTCGGTCGGCGAGGTCTCCGACTATGCCCATGGCGACGCGATGGGCACGCCGTTTCCCAATGCGAACGTGCGCCACCTCATCCTGAAAGACATGCAGGTTGCTCCCGGCGGCACGGTGCAATTCGACAGCGGTCCGGCGACGGTCCAGCCGGGCGAGGTTATCAACCAGGAAGATCCGGCATTCTGCAACCAGTTGCCAGCCGATAGCACGGAGGTGCGTCAGGGCGCATGTCCGGGCGTCGACAGCACGGCTGACGGCGGCTCGAATTTTGTCGGCGGCAAATGGTTCTTCACGGTCAACGGCCGGACATTCCCGAGCATCAACATGACCGACCCGGACGGCGAGGTCTGGCGGCTGACCAACGCCTCCGGCAGCCTGTCCTATGATCTGCAGCTGACCGAAGATGCGTCGCAGAAGCCGATGATCATGCAGCTTCTTGCGGTCGACGGCGTCAGCGTGCACTTGCCGCAAGACACCACCATGGACACCATGGTTCATCTCGGCGGCGCCCGCTTTCGGGTCGTGGCCTGTCCGCCGACGCCTGCCTCAAACTTCCATTCCCTGCCGGTTTGCGTCAGCGAAATGGTGATGATGCCGAGTTCGCGCGCCGAGGTCTTTGTCACCTATCGGTCCCCCGCGACCGGTGCCGTCGTCACGCCGCCGGCGTTGGCGAGCGGGACCTTCAAGATGGTTGGACTGACGATGGGAAGCGGTGATGCCTGGCCTGCAGTCGATCTTGCCAAGGTGCACTTCAATCAGCTCGGTCCGCGCCGCCACATCAGCTACGCCATGGACATCAAGGGCGATGCGCTGTCGACGATGCAGCCGTCGGGTATCCTGGATGCGAAGGTCCCTTATGCCAGTGCCGCGCCGCTGCCTGCGGGATGCGCGCCACTGCCGCAGGGGCACCGGCGACGGATCTTCTTCGGCCTGGCCGATCTCAACGACGATGCCAGCTTTGGTCTTGGCTATGAAGAGGTCGATCAGAATGGCAAGCCGGTGGCGGGCACCCAGCTCCCGGTGAGCCAATTTGATCCGGCGCAGAACATCGTGTGCCTGCCGCTCGCGCCGGGACAGCGCCCGGTCCACGAGACCTGGGAGCTGGTGCAGCTGTCGACGGAAAATCACAACTTCCACGTCCACCAGACCCGGTTCAGGACGGTCGACACAACGGCGGCGGCGAATTCGCCGCTTGCGCCCACGCTGAATACTTCGGTCGGCGGCGGCATGATCGAGGACAACGTGCCGCTCGGCGTGGCAACCCCGAATATTCCGGACGTGATGGACAAGCAAAGCGGGGTTTGCAGCATCGACCAGTGGCGTAACGGGCAATGCACTTCGAAGGCGTTAGTGGTCGATATTCCGTTCTCCCAGCTCGGTGAGTTCGTCTACCACTGCCATATTCTCGAACACGAGGACGGAGGCATGATGGCGAAGATTATGGTCGTGCGGTCGCCGTCATAGTCGGAAACGCCGCAGCCTCCGGGGTGCGATGCGCGTGACAGAAAAGGCCCGGGATCGCTCCCGGGCCTTTTCGCCATCTTCGGCTGTTTTCTGATGCGGCGATTGGATCGCGCAGCCGCTTGCGTCAGGCGCCAGTTTGCAAGAGGTCGAAAATCCAGCTCAGCCACAGCCCGATGGCGAGGTGCGGCCCGAACGAAATCGCCTGAGTACGGTGCAAGCTGTTCCCCTCGGCCCGGATGATCAGCAAGCTGATCAACGCCGAAAGCACCGCCAGAATCAACAGCCGGGGCGCTGCTTCGATTCCGATCCACAGCACACCGGCGGCGGCGAATTTCACATCGCCAAAACCCAGGCCGTGAAAACCTCTCACGCGGTGATAGCCGGCCCGGAACAGCCAGGCCGCGACAAAGAACAAGCCGGCCCCGATCACCCGTTGCAGCCGGCCGTCGGGCGGACCGGTCAAGAGGATATCGATCAGCCCGCCCACCGCGAGCGCGATGACGAGGCTGTCCGGGATGATACCGTAGCGAGCATCAATGGCGCACACCGCGGCCAGAATGCCGCATAAGTAAAGTGTGGCCAGCAGCATCTCGGGCCAAGCAGCGTCACCACGCAGTCCGGCCAGCAGCCAGATCCAGCCCGCAACGAGACCCCAGGCGATCGGCGCATATTGTCGTTGCGGCGCCCGCCAGCCCAGCGCGCCGCGCAGAAACAAGCGGGTGCGTCCGGCGGTCTTGCCAAGGGCGCGGATCATTCGGCGAGCCAGTTCGGAGCGCCGAACGCGAGCCATCCATTCCGAGCATCGCCAGTCACGTGGTCGGCTGCGTTGGCCAATCTGTTTGCTACTGCTACGGCTCAGGATCCCCGAGGTTCCGCGCCTGCGCGCGAATCGAGGTCGATTGAGGCGAGGGAACAAGCGCCGGCGTTTGGCGCCGCTGCTTTCGAGCCGGCGTCGCGGCGATGGGCTCCGCGGCGGGAGCCGCTTGATTGCTTGCCGGCTCCGGAAATGCGAGGACCACGGTTTCCCGACCCTTGACCAACGTCACCGATCCAGGCTGCAGCAGGCGTAGCGTCCAGCCTTGGTATTCGGCGCCGATCCTGATCCGCACCGGGGTCTTGGTGGTCTGATCCATGAATATCCCGAATCCGTCATCGCCACTCACGATCGTCCCGAGCAATGACAGCTGCGGACGCTCCGGTTCTCGCTGTTTGACCGCGGCGACCGCCGCAACGATCGGCTGATCGGCAACGACCGGGGGCGGGGGGCGGCGCGACGGCGAAAAGATCGGACGATCGCGCGTCGCCGACAGGAGCTTGATCGGGATCCCCCATAGCGGATTGCCGCTCGGTACTTGCTCTCGCTCAATGCCGGAGCGATCCTGCGGCGACGGTGCGGGCGACGGCCTGCTCGTTTCCACGATCTCAGAATCGGAAACGCCGGCTTTCCCGCGAGACGCGACCGCCAACGCGAAAACGCCGAGCAGGAGACAACCGAAAAGACCCACCTTGCCGAGATACGTCATTGCGCACCCTGCCACTGTCCGGAAACTGAGATCAGCACGTGTAGTCTGCCGCCTGATGCGCCCGCTGCGTTCGTCGACGCCTCTGCGACGAGTTGGTCAACGAATAAGTATGGCATTCCGGCCTCGAGTTCGTAGACGATTTCCTGCAGGGCCTGCTGCTCCAGCTCGCAGTTCGCGGTCACGCTGAGAAAGCCCTCTTTGGATTGCGGGCCTTGCAAGTCCAGCTGTGACGACAGAACGCTTCCCCCATGCCGGGTCACGGTTCCGACCACGCGCTGAATCAAAGCCGCGCCGGCGACCGTTACAGTGGCTCCCTCCAGGAAGGACGATCCCGCCACGGCGCCATCTGGTCCGCTCGCGAGCCGAGCCGCGGCAGGGCCGCGGCCTTGCAGCCGGAGCAGGATGTCGTCAAGTGCGCCAACCGCGGTCTGCTGATCGAGCACGCCTTTCAGAGGCAACGCCGCCCCAGCCACCAGAACGCACAGCAGGCAGGCGTAGATCGACGCCGCCACATAGGGCGATGAGTTGGTTCCGCCGCCGAATATTCTTGCCAGGTTCATGTGCCGAGACCAAAAAAGGGTTTGATGTGGGCTTCAACGTGAAATCGCTCACCCGGATCGTCCGCGGATCGCGTGGTGGGCGCGAAGAAGGTCGCGCCCGTGAAGTGCGGAGACTGCTCCAACAACTTGATCAGCGAGGGGGCGTCCTGGGTGATCCCGACGATTTGCAGCTTGTCTTTTTCAATCCGAAGCTCGGTCACATAGGTATTGTCCGGTAGAATCTGCGACAGCGCATCGAGAACCATGACGCTCGAGGGCGTCGCATGCTTGCGTCGCGCCAAGAGGTTCTGCGCCGAATCATCCGAGGTGGCCAGTTTGAGGCGCAGCGCCGCGCGGCGTTCGGCAATCTTGCCGGACAGCTGTTGCTGCTGCGCGTCGAGCCGGCCACCGACGACACCCGCGATCGCGAGCGACAGCGTCGTGGAAGCCGCGGCGGTGAGCAGGACGACAGCCAGGATCCGGCGCACGCGGGCAACGTCGAGAGAACCCCGCACGCGCTTCTCGAACACCTTGATGCCGCCATGCATCGGGGCCAGGTCGCCAGCCGAGGGGTGCGGGCCCTGAGGCGCCGCATATAGAGTGACAGACCCGGCGCCGCAATATTCCGCCAGCCGAATCAAAGGATTCAACTTCGTCTTTGGCGCCGCGATCACCGTGAGATCAATTCGTTCATTCGATGTCTCGACCGGTGCGGTCCAGCTGAAGACGGCTTCGTTCGCCGTCCACGGCGTCAGGCGATCGATCTGCGAACGGATCATGGCGTCGAGAAACTCGGTCGCGCGCTTGGGCAGATCCAGCGGCCGAAACAGGAACCGCGACGACCTCAGGACAATTTCGAAGTGGCTTCCGTGCAGGGCTGCCGTCCAGGCGGCGGGAAGGGGGAGAGTTGACTCATCGTCTGCCAGCTTGAAATGAAAATTCGACGGGGCCGCCTGTTTCGGCTTCGAAATCATGCTCATCGTGAACGAGTTCGGGCCGGTTTCGATCAGTTGCACGTGCCGGTGAACGCTGATCCGGTTGACGGTCGCGACAATGGCCTCGGCGACCAGAGCGATCCAGGTCGAGAACTCGTCTCGAATTTGGGCAACCATCGCCATCAAAGCGTCCTTCCTTCTCGCGCGCGAACAGGGCCCATGTCGGCCTCATCGCGCCAAGACAATATGCGATATGGCTCGTCGCCGGCGTCCAGCAAGATAACGGCCTCCGTCCCGGCCTGCCGTCCGCCATCGAACGCGATGGTCGTCCGCACCCGCACCGCATCGCTGCCTTGAACCGATGCGCCGGTTTGCGCCTGCCCGAGCGCCTCGGCAATCGCGCGGTCGTCCCGCGGCAGGTTCGGGCGCTGCTTCAGGAACGCATCCAGCATCGCGGGCGTCATGCCGGGGAGCGACGCGACGACTTCGGGTGCCGCGTCGAGCACGTTGATGTCCGGCAGACCGCTGAACACGGTCACGAAGGGCATCGCCCGTTCGATCAGGACCGGCGGCAGATCCAACACGAGCCAGAGTTCGTCAACATTTGCGAACGGCGCGCCGCGCGGCAGGTAGCGCGCCCCGGCGGCGCGGTAGAGCGAATTCTCGCCCTCGAGCGTGTCTTCAGTCGGCGGCGTCCGCCAGCCCACGACCCGGTCGGCGTACCGACCGGCGTCGCGCGGTTCTGCCCCGAGCACTGCAAAGAAATTGGTGAGCATCTCCTTGGATGCCAGATTGAGATCGATCCGGGCCGACTCCGAGGAGAAGACAACAGACACCCGCGCATGATCGAGCCGAAAGAAGAATGTTCCGGTCGTCGGTCGCGTCGGCTTCGCTGCCGACGACAATTGATAGGCGGTGAGCTCCAGGCCGGCGGAGACCAGCGCAACCGATCTCAGCCGGTCGTCGTTGAGCGAAAGCGCAACGGCGGTGTTTGCCAGATAGACGGACAGGATTCCCGCCAGGCTCGCGAGCATCAGCAGAATCCAGAGCACCGGAACGATGACGAAACCGCGTTCTTCATTGCCGATCAATGCCTGACGACGTCCGCGCATGGTCACCTCTCCGCGTCGTTGCTGGACGTCTTTCGCGCGGTGTCGCTCTCAGCGTCCGCCGGCTTGCCGTCGCAGCCACCTGCCGCCTTGGCGCACAGGCTGTCCACGGACGCGGAAATATGGGTGACCGCTATCCGCGAAATCGGCAAGACGCGCCCGGTCGAGGCATCACGCACCGTCAACAACACCGCCGCCGGCAACACCCGGGAATCACGCCAGGAATCCTTCCAGCCGCGGTCCCTGTCGGCATAGGAGAATGTCAGCCGATACGGTGCGTGCAGCAGCACGACCGGATCGGCGAAATTAGGCTCCCCTGCCGCGCCCGGCATGAACATCGCGTGCGACCGGGTCAGGACAATGCCGTCCCGATCGGTGGCCTCGGCGATGCGAACGACCTCGAGACCCCGACCTGCATTCGGGCCGAACGACGCCCTGACAAAAATCATGGACGATTTGGATCCGTCGAACAGTATGTTCTTGGTTTGACGATCCGGCCGCATGTATTCGGAGGCGCCGATATCCGCGCTAATGCGATCGAGGGCAATGCTGACGGACTCGCTGCGCTGAATTCGATCGAAGCCGCGATTCCAGTTCGGCAGCCATTGCGAGGTCATCGCGACCAAGGCTGACATCAGCAACCCCATCAGCACCAACGCAGCCAGGGTCTCAATCAGCGTGAAGCCCGACTGACGGATGTCCTTTCGGCGGCAAGCGGCCATCATTCGGTCGGCCTTCTGAAGAGGCGGACCGTCTCGAGATCGATGGTCGCGCCAGAGCTCGATTTAACCTTGAGTCTGATCTTTTGCGGCACCCAGAGCACCTTGGCGGTGGGCGCGCCAATATCCATGGCGAAGGGTTCGACATCCGCCCGCCAGACGTGCTCCATCGATTGGCCCGATTGACTGTCGGAGGGCGGGGGTGAACGAGACGGGAAGCTGAACCACAGGGCATTGTAGGTTGCCTGGACCAGCGCGACATGCCGTTCGAGCTGCCTTGCGCCGCGCGCAGTCGACCCCATGAGGGCGCCGATCGCGACAACCGATACGGCAACGATCGCGAGCGCGACCAGCGCTTCGATGATCGTAAAGCCGGCCGTCGGCCTATGGCCTGTCGAAACGGTCGCGTGGGACAACTTCGATCCTTCCAGTCAACCAGTTGATGCGAATTTCGTAGCCCGTGTCGACCTTCGTGAGTGCGATGACACCTCCGCAAGACATCCCCGAAGCAAAGAAGCTGACGGTCGCAACCACCGGCCGCCTGTTGCAATTGTCCGGCAGCAGGGCTTCGAACCTCACGTCGTCGGGGACATGGACCGTATTGCCGCTGGCGCCGGAGCGGACCGAACGCGATCCGGCATCGATTTGCGTCGTGACCTCCTGCCTTCGTCTGATCGCGGCGTTTCGATCCGCTTTCAAAAGCGCGGCCGCCTCGATCGCATAGGCTTCGAGGCGAGACCGCGACGTCTGCCTCGGAAGGCTCGGCAGCAGCACGGCCGCCACCAGAGCGATGATGGCCATGACGCACACCATCTCGAGGAGTGTGAATCCATCCTCGGGGCCAGCGCGGCTCCGCATCATCTCAAGCCGGTCGTGGTCGTTGCGGTGATATCCGCGGCCAGATCGGTTCCGCCCTCCTGCCCATCGGAGCCGTATGATATGATGTCGTAAGCACTATGCAGTCCGGGCGATCGATAGACGTAAGGGTTGTTCCAGGGATCGTTCGGAACGGCGCCGCCCTTGAGATACGGTCCCGCCCAACCCGCCATGCCGCCGGTCGGCCGCACCAGCGCGGTCAGCCCTTCGGCGGTGGACGGATATCGTCCGGCGTCCAGATAGAAGAGATCGAGCGCGCTGCCGAAACTCTGAATCTGGATCCTGGCGGTCTTGACCTTGGATTCGCTCATATAGTTCAGGACGCGCGGTCCGATCAGACCCATGATCAACCCGATGATGGTAATGACGACCAACATTTCGACGAGGGTGAAGCCGCCTTGGCCACCGTGTCGATCGGCATGCGGGCGTCGCGCCCTGCCGCTGATCCGTGCTTGTTTCATGTTGTCTTCCTGCCTCTAGCCGACCAGTTGGGTAACCGATAAGAGTGCCGTCATGACCGAGACGATCAGGCCTCCGACGACGGTACTGATTGCGATGATCGCGGCCGGCCCGACGATGCCGACGATGCGATCGAGGTTGCGCTGCAGCTTTGCCTCGTAGAACTCGGCGATACGGCCCGCCAAGACCGGCAATTGCCCGGTCTCCTCGCCGATCCGAAGCATACGGATTGCCATGGCGGGAAGGATGTCGGCGGTGGCCAGCGCTTCCGACAGCTTGCCGCCGTGGCGGACGCGGTCGGCCGCTGCGCCCCAGGCGGACGCGTTGCCGGTCACCGCCATGATGTTGACGAGGATTCGCAGCGTCGCGGTCAGGGTCACGCCGCTGCCCAGCAGGATTCCCAGGTTGCGGCAAAACAGGCTGGTTCGATAGGACCGGAACACGGTTGCGATCCCGGGCAGCCTGGACAGCTGGGAGACGACGGCGGAACGAAAATCCGGGCGTCGAAACAGCAGCATGCATCCTGCGATAAGTGCGCCGGCGGTCAGCGCCAGCTCGGTGCCATGGCCGCGAAGAAAGTCCGAGATATCCAGAAACGTATTGATGGCGGCGTCGGACTTTGCACCGAAGTCCCGCAACACCGCGGAGAATTGCGGCAGCACGAACACGAAGAAGAACAGCATCACGCAAAACGCCGCGAGCAGGACGAACAGCGGATACTGCATCGCGTCGGTGAGTTTGCGACGCATCGCTTCCTCTCTGACCCGTTCTGCGCCGAGCACCTCGAGGACATGATCAAGGGTCCCGGAGACTTCGCCAACCCGCGTGAGAGCGACGTACATCGCTGGAAAGAGCGACGGATGATGTTCGAGCACCTCCGCGAAACTCTCCCCTGAGAGAATGCCGGAGCGCAACTTGTTCACGATCGGGCGCAGCCGTCCGACGTCGGCGTCGTTGGCCAGCAATTCGAGCGAGTCCTCCAGACGCGCGCCGGCCTTCATGAGGAGGGCCAGATCGCGGGTAAACGTCGTCACATCGGAGCGGCTCGGTCGGCCGAACAGGGGGAGGGAGTTGCGCGAGACCGGGCCGGCGGTCTTTTCTTCGATGGTCTCGATCGGCAGCAATCGAAGATACTCGATGCGATGGATGACCTCCTTCGCAGTCGGAGCCGAGATCGTTCCGTGCACGATCTCGCCGTTCTGGGTTAGCGCGCGATAGCGAAAATTCCGCACCGGCTCACCGTATCGTTGTGACGCGAAGGACTTCGGCGACCGAGGTGGCGCCGGCCCGGCATTTTGCCGCTCCGTCGTCGAGCATCGTGGTCATTCCCGCCTCGACGGCGACACGGTCGATCATCGAGGAATCGGCCTTGGCATGGATGAGCGAGCGCACGCCGTGGTTCAATTCCAGAACCTCGAAGATTCCAAGCCGTCCCCGGTAGCCCGTCCCACCGCATCGTTCGCAGCCGACGGGTACGTGGACTATATTGCCGATGTCGAAGCCCAGCGCACCGTAACGCGGGTCGGCCTCGATGTCGATCGAGCCCAGGAGCTTCTTCGATTTGCAGCGATCGCACAGTTGGCGCACCAGGCGCTGGGCGATGACCGCTCGGAGCGTCGAGCGCAGCAGAAAGTCCTCGACGCCGAGATCGAGCAGCCGCGGCACGGCCGCCGCGGCGTTTTCGGTGTGCAGGGTGGTCAGAACGAGATGGCCGGTCAGCGCGGCGTGAACGGCGACATGCGCGGTCTCGGCGTCACGCACCTCGCCCAGCATGATGACATCCGGATCCTGCCGCACAAAGGATCGCAAAGCGGTCGCGAAGGTCAGTCCGATCGCCGGCTTGACCTGCGACTGGTTGATACCCGGAATCTCATATTCAACCGGATCCTCGATCGTGAGGATCTTCCGCGAGGGCTCGTTCAAGATCGAGAGCGCGGTCGCTAGCGTGGTGGTCTTGCCGCTGCCGGTCGGTCCGCAGATCACGATCATCCCGTGGGGCAGCGCCAGCAGGCGACGCAGCGCCTCATCGTCGCGCGTCGAGAATCCCAGCTTGTCGATGGCAAGCAGTCCCTTGTCTTTCGGGAGCAGGCGGATGACCGCCGACTCGCCATACTGGGTCGGCATGACGGCAACCCGGATATCCAGCTCCAGGCGCCCGATGCGCAGCCGGGCAGCGCCGTCCTGCGGCAAACGTCGCTCCGCGATGTTGAGGTTGG
>WNGQ01009382.1_pt1 | contig 11825 bp, 15 predicted proteins | sample 5407661 | NCBI WGS metagenome assembly WNGQ01 (sample SAMN13153382, study PRJNA577476) | soil metagenome | isolation source: 60 cm soil or saprolite under Garry oak tree replicate 2 | place: USA:California | collected 2016-06-15
CCCCGGCGGACCCCCCGCTCGGGCGGGCACCGGTCTTCCCGGGAGGTGCTCACTGCGAACTCGGCGATCAAAGTCACGTTGGTCGATCACGACGCCGGGTGTACCTGTGGGCGGTGGTGTCCGCGCGCGACCTCGGGTTCACAGGCCGACCCGAGGCGCGCGCCCGGCTGACGGCGACGCTGACCGAGGTGCAGAGCCTGAAGCGGTCCTCGGGATTCCTGTACCAGTGGTATGACACCACCACCGGCCACGTCATCAGAAACCCGGGTGACATCGACTGCGCGGGCGAGACGACACCGGCGTTCGACAACTGCTTCTTCATCTCCAACGTGGACAACGGTTGGTACGCCTCAGGTCTGACCGTGACGCGGCAGGCCATGCCCGAGCTCGGCCGGCTGGTCGATGGCCTGCTGTCCCCGATGCGCTTCGGCCTCTTCTACGACAACCGTCCGCAGAGGTGGAAACGAGGGACTCGACCTGGGGGCGACCGGGTCATGGCCCGGATCACGGATCGGCCTCTAAGGGGCGGCCGAGCTCAGCGACTGCGGTGACGAGAATTCAAGCCAGGAGCTCTGCGCCGGCGTACTGCTCCAGGCCGGGCCCGGTGCGCCGCCGCCAGTGCGGCCCGGCGCCTCGGCCGCCGCGTCGTCCAGCCGCCCAACCACCTACAACGGCGCCGCGCAACGATCGTGCGCGACCTTGAGCGCGGCGAAGTGGTCAGGATGTCCTGTCTCGGGACTGCGGCCCTCGCGTCAGCTTTGGCATGCTTGGGACATGCACAGCGTGTATGAGGCCGCGGGCGGCAGCGCGGGCCTGCTCCGCCTGGCCGAGGCGTGGCACCGCCGGGTGATGGCCGACGATCGCCTGTTTCGATCAGGCCCTGCAGGATGTGGGGCTGACCGCGGCCGAGCCACTGCGGCAGGTGTTGCACGACTACTTCGCCTGGGCCACCACGACGACCATGTCGCGCTACCACGAGTCTGCCGACGATGTCCCGCCTGGCCTGAGCATCCCGCGATGGTCATGGGACGGACTGCAGCGGTGAGCCCACCCCCATCCCGCACCCTGGCACGCTGTGAAGCTCACCCTCCCAGGGCGCGGACTCCGCCAGCGCCTTCCGACACAAGGGACGCGTCACACCGCCTGCGGCCGATGACGGCACCTGAGAGCTAATGAGCTCGTTTCATCGTCCTGTTCTGCCTGGTCAGGTGGCGATTTGACAGGGATACAACACGAGCTCAGTGCCTGGTCATGGGTGTGATCAGATTCGGTGCGGCAGTGGAGATCATGAACGTCGGTGGAAGGTTGCGGGTTGATCACATGGTGATCGCGGTGGGGCCACGGCGGGGCGGTTGGGTGGGGGTTGGTAGGCACCGCGAGGACCCGCCCGGTGGCTGTGACTCGCGGGCGGGTGTGAGGTTGGGGTGTTGGGTCTGGTCCGCGACCGGTGGTGGGTGTGCTTTTCAGGCCGCGAAGGGTGCGGTTTCGAGGTGATGCAGGGCCAGGACGGCCTTGACGATGCGGGTGCACCGGGCCGGTCGGCAGCGTAGTTCGGTGGCCAGCACCCGCCACCACTTCAACTGGGCGTTGCCGCGTTCACCGAGACAGCGCAGGCTGGCGTGCACCTTGTTCGCGGCGCGTTTCGCGGCGGGCAGTTGCTTCTCGCCGCGCTTTCGCCGGTATCCGGTGAGTACCTCTGCCAGGCCGAGGTAGCCCAGGTCCGCCAGCAGGCCGATCAGCTTGCCGATCTTGACGTCGAGTTTGTGGCGGCGGGCGGCGGTGATGTCGGTGGTGCGGCCCGGTAGCGCCGCTGAGGCCCACAGCAGCCGGCCGTCGGGGGCGCAGATGGTTTGCACGTTGACGCCGTGGCGGCGATGTTTTCCGCTGTAGTGCTTCTGCCGCCGGTTCAGTTTGCGGCCGAACGCGACGGTGGGGACGTTGACCCCGTCGACGAGTAGGTAGTCCCAGCCGGCCTTGCGGGCCAGCCGGACCACGTCCTTAAGCCGCATCGCCCGCCCGGCGAGCAGGGTGATGCCTTCCTGGATGTAGCGCCAGCAGGTGGAGGTGCTGATGTGGTTGCCGGCGGCCAGTTCGGCGTAGGTGAGGTTGGTGCGCAGGAACGCGATCACCAGGGTGGCCTGGGTGGTGGGGTCCAGCAGTCGCCACCGGGTTCCGATCTTCGCCCGGTGGGCGGTGATCGCGTGGGCGAGCCGGTCACGGGTGTCCGGTGACACCGCGACAGCGGCGGTAAAGGCCAGCCACTGGCCGGTCGGGTCGGCCGGCAGCTGGGCGTCCTGGTATGAAGGCATGAGTGGGGTCCCTGTCGGTGGGGGGTATTCGTGGTGAAACCACCCATGCCAGGGGCCTCACCCTTCTGGGTGTCGGCGCGCCGGGCGTGATCCGGAAGCGATCTTTGTGAGACATGATCGTAATCTTGCGAGGGCCGGTCAAGATCCCTATCCGTGTCGATAACCTGATCATGCCGATGACCTGGCGCTGAGCCCTTGATGTATCTCTGTCAAACCGCTCCCTGACCAGGCACGACAGGACGATGAAACGGGCTCAATAGATCGAGCGCGGGCTGCGGCGACTACTGCGGGGGGTGGCCCGCCGTTGCGGCCGCCGCTGGGAACCCGTCGGGTGGGGGCAGGTGGGTCCGGACCGCGTGGGCGAACCGGCCGTTCGGGTGGTGGGCGGCGACGGGGCGACGGTGTAGGCGTCGGCGGCGGTGTCGATGTCGCGGAGCCGGGGGAGCAGGGTCACGGTGAGGCATCCACGGCGCAGCGCCGCGAGGGTGCGGGCACCGGTGTCCGATGTGGACATCGGGACGTCCTTTAGCAGCGCGGCGCAGGTTGGGTCGCGTAGACCCAGCGTCCACCAGCCGCCGTCCTCGGCGGGCCCGAGCGCCGCGTCCGCGCCGTTGCCCAGGGCGTGGACAGCGGCGGTGAGCAGGGTGGTGGTCAGTTGTGGGGTGTCCATGCCGACCAGCAGCGAGGGAATGCCGGTGAGGGCGGTTTCGGTGTAGGCGTGGACGAGGCGGGCGGCGAGGCCGGATCCGCGTTGGGCGACAGCGTGCCAGCCGGCCGGTACCGGGTACTGTCCACTGAGGACGATCGCCCGGTGCATGGCGGGTGTCGCGGACAGCACGTCGATGGTGTCGGCCAGGGCGGCTTCGGCGATCACCGCAGCCTGTTCGGGGGTGGCGGGCGGGCAGAGCCGGGTCTTGACCCGGCCGGGCCGGGGTGCCTTGGCGAACAGCAGAAGTTGAACGCTCACCGAGCCAGTACCTTGGCCATGTCGCGGATCGCCCGGACGGTTCCCCGGGCTGTGCCGGTGACCTTCGAGCGGGTACCGGCGGTCCGCGGGGCGTAGTCGACGTCGACCTCGGCGATGCGCCAGCCGGCCCGGGCAGCCGCGACCACCATCTCCAGGGGTAGCCGAAGCGCCGGTCGCGCAGGTCAAGGGCGAGCAGGTCGCTGCGGCGGGTGGCGCGCATCGGCCCGAGGTCGTGCAGCGGCGCGCCGACGGCGCGGCGCAGCCGCCAGGTCAGTGCCGCGTTGGCCAGCCGGGCGTGTACCGGCCACGCGCCGCGTACGGTGGGGCGGCGCCGGCCGAGGACGAGATCGGCGGTACCGGCCCGGACCGGGTCGACCACGTGGGGCAGTTGGGCGGGGTCGAAGGAGCCGTCGGCGTCGAGGAAACACACGATCTCGGCGGTGGCGGTGAGCAGCCCGGCGTGGGCGGCGGCGCCGAAGCCGCGCAGCGGCACGGTGATCACGGTGGCGCCGTGGGCGGCGGCGACCTGCGCGGAGCCGTCGGTGGAGCCGTTGTCCGCGACGATCGCCCGGTACCCGGCGGGGATCCGGTACAGCACCCACGGCAGCGCGGCCGCCTCGTCCAGGCAGGGTAGGACGACGTCGGTCACGGCCCGGACACTACCCGCGTCGCAGGTCCGCCGCGGCGGTTGTTGCCTTTGGTGGGTTATTACGAACCGCGAACGTCGGCCTCCCAGTGCTGGTCTTCAGAGAATCTTCACGGTCGTGATGGTCGATGCTTCATGGTGTCCGGGAAGGCTGGGCGGGTGAGGAGCGGGTATGCGGGTACTGGTCACCGGCGGGGCGGGGTTCATCGGCTCGCACGTGGTGGAGTTGTTGGCAGCCGAGGGGTACGAGGTTGCCGCCCTGGATGTGCTGCACCCGGCCGCGCACGGCGCGACGGGTGACCCGCCGCACCTGGACGTGCCGCTGATCCGGGCCGATGTCCGCGACACCGCAGCCGTTGCCGCCGCGCTGCGGGGCGTCGACGTCGTGGTGCATCAGGCGGCGATGGTCGCCATGAGCGTGGACGTGGCGGACCTGCCGCAGTACGTGGGCTGCAACGACCTGAGCACCGCGGTGCTGCTGGCGCAGATCGCCGCCGCCGGGGTGGGACGCCTGGTACTGGCCAGTTCGATGGTGGTGTACGGGGAGGGCGCGTACTCCTGCCCGGTACACGGTCCGACCCGGCCGGGTACCCGGCGGCCGGCGGACCTGGCTGCCGGCCGGTTCGAGCCGACCTGCCCCGGCTGCCAGACACCGCTGGAGCCGGGTCTGGTGGGCGAGGACGATCGGTTGGAGCCGCGCAGTGTGTACGCGGCGACGAAGGTGGCGCAGGAGCACCTGACCGGGGCGTGGGTACGGGCGGCCGGGGCCAGGGCGATCGCGTTGCGGTACCACAACGTGTACGGGCCGCGGATGCCGCGCGACAGCCCGTACAGCGGCGTCGCGGCGATCTTCCGGTCGGCGCTGGAGCGCAGCGAGCCGCCCCGGGTGTTCGAGGATGGCCGGCAGCGGCGCGACTTCGTCCACGTCCGCGACGTGGCCGCCGCGAACCTGGCCGCACTGCAGGCGCTGGAGGCGGCGCCGTCGGGCAGCCTGCGGGCGTACAACATCGCGTCGGGCAGTCCACGGACGGTGGGGGAGCTGGCTACCGCCCTGGCCGCGGCGATGAGCGGGCCACCGCCGGTGGCGACCGGCCAGGTCCGCGCCGGGGACGTCCGCCACGTGGTCGCCTCGCCGGCGCGGGCCCGCCGGGAGCTGGGTTTCACCGCGTCCGTGGCGTTCGAGGAGGGGGTCGCCGCGTTCGCGCGCGCTCCGCTGCGCGCTTGAAGGTTACGGCGGCCGCGATTGGTTCGTGGTTCGTAAGAAGCAGGGTTCTGGCCCGGGCTGTTGTGGTGGAGTTGGATCGCAGGCATCAGGTGGTATCGGTACCGGGGGTGAGGAGGCGAGAGTGCCGATGAGTACGCAGGCGGTCGCCGGTCGCACGGACCCGTTGACGGCGTCCCGGCTCAGCCGGGTGCTGATCGGCGTGGTCCGGGTCGGGGTGGCCCTGTTGTGGATCCAGAACGCAGCCTGGAAGGCGCCGCCCGACTTCGGCGCGCTACGGGGCTTCACCGAGGACGGGGTCAAGCACCCGGTACTGGCGCCGTGGGCGTGGCTGATCCAGCACGTGATCCTGCCGAACTTCACGCCGTTCGGCTGGCTGACCCTGATCCTCGAGTCGTCGATCGGCGCGTTCCTGCTCATCGGCCTGGCGACCCGGCTGTGGGCGCTGATCGGGATCGGCCAGACGATCGCGATCACCCTGTCGGTGCTGTACACCCCCGGCGAGTGGGCCTGGTCGTACTTCCTGATGCTGCTCGCCCACCTCACGCTGTTCGCGACCGCCGCCGGCCGCTGCTACGGCCTGGACGGCGTACTGCGCGCGCGGTGGCTGGCTGCCCCGGGCCCGCTGCCCCGGCTCCTGGCGAGGCTGTCATGACCACCCGGGCCGCGATACCCCGGAGCGACCTGGACCGGGCGGCCGTCGCCCTCGGGGTGGTGTCGCTGGTAGGCGCGCTCGTCGGCCGGCCAGGGGGCACGTTCGCGTTCGTCCACCTCGGCCATCACGGCTACCTCGTGGTCCTGATCGGCGGACTGCTCGCCGGGGTGGCCGGCTGGCTCGGGCTGCGGTGGCTGGTGCTCGCTACCGGCTTGGGGTTCCTGGCCGCGGCGGTGGTTCAGGCGCTGCTGATCGGCCGGCGTAGCGACCCGTTCGGCGGCGACGGTTCGACCGTGGCGTTGTGGCTCGCCCTCGGGATCGGGCTGCTGGCCCTGGGATTGACCCCACGCACCAGGTAACGGTGAGGAAAGGTTCTGATGCAGCAACGGGCGGCGGTACTGAAGGTGGCGCGGAACGTGGCACAGGTGGAAAGGACGCGGCGTTCCCGCACGGTCGTGGACGCGCTGCACGGCTCGGGCCTGTTGGCGTCGTGGCCGACTGGTACGTCCGGGGCGGATGCATGACTGTGTCGAACGAGGCGGTGCCTGTCTCGCGGCGTGCGACGCTGTGGGGAACGCTTGGTTTTGCCACTGTTACTGCTGTCGCGCTGACCTGGGCGAAGTGGTATCCGTACTGGCACAAGATCCCGGCCGTTGCTGGCAGCCACACACTCGGAACATCGATCCTTACCGGTACGGCGGGCGCCCCGCCGCCCCCGTCGTGGCGGGCGGCGAACGAGTACGCCATCGCATACGGTCGTGCGATCTGGCCGGCGCTGGTGGCTGGGCTGCTGATAGCCGCGTCGGTGGAAGCGTTTCTCCCGGCTCGCCGGCTGTTGGCGCTGTTTCGGGCCGAGGCGGGGCCGGTGGCCGGCACGGTCAGCGGTGGCCTGCTGTCCCTGCCGTCGATGATGTGCACCTGTTGCGCGGCCCCGGTCGCGATCGGGATCCGCCGCCGGGGTGTGCCCGTCAGAACCGCGCTGGCGTACTGGCTGGGCAACCCGGTGCTCAATCCGGCGGCGCTGGTTTTCATGGCCTTCGTGTTGCCATGGCAGTTCCTCACCGTGCGCCTGGTCACCGGCCTGGTTCTGGTGTTTGGAGTCACGCTGCTGGTGGGGCGTTTGGCCGGGGCGGGCCGCACCGTCACCGACCCGGCGGTGCAGCCAGACGACACCGCGGCGTGCGCCGTGGACGAGGTGTCCAGAGTGGACGTTGCCGGTCGGCGTTTCGTCACGGCGTTGGGCCGGTTGTCGATCAGATTGCTGCCGGAGTACCTGGTCGTCGTGCTGCTGCTGGGCGGCCTGCGCGGCTGGCTGTTCCCGGTCGGTGGCGCCTTGGCCGCGTGGGGGCTGGTGGCCGTGGTGCTGTTCGCGGTCGTCGGGACGCTGTTCGTGATCCCGACTGCTGGCGAGATTCCCATCATCCAAGGTCTGCTGGCGGCGGGTGTGGGCGCGGGGCCGGTGGGCGCCCTTATTCTCACGTTGCCTGCGCTCAGCCTGCCCTCCATGCTCATGATCCGGCGCGCCTTCCCGGCCAGGGTGATCGTGGCGACCGGCCTGGCCGTCACCGCGATGGGCCTGGTGGGCGCCGGCCTGCTCGTGGTGCTGACATGAGCGTGTTGGTGCTGACATGACCGGGGAAGCCATCCAGCCTGTTGCGGTCTGCGACGGCGGTCCGCTCGACTGTGGCGGCGGGTTGCTCATCGCCATTCGGCGTGCGTTGAGCAAGATCGCGACCGGTGAGGTTCTTGAGATCCGCAGTGAGGCGGCCTCGGTAGCGGTTGACCTGCCAGCCTGGTGCGACATCACAGGCCACCGACTTGAGCACGTGACTCGCGCCGGCATCACCGCCAGCTACTTCGTACGGAAGGGGCGTTGAGGGGTGGCGACGGTACAACCGGACGCGGTGCTCGACGCCGACGGTGCCGACTTCGGCACCGGGCTGCTGGTCAAGTTGCACACGGCGATGCAGACCTTAGCTGCCGAGGCCGTCCTCGAGGTGCGCCACGCGCCTGCGTCGGTGCCCGAGGATCTGGCGGCCTGGTGCGTGCTGACCGGCAACACGCTGATCGGACCGCTTCAGGTCCGTAAGGGGACGGTCGAGCTCGAGCCGCAACCGCCACCCCTGGGCAGCCGGCTGTGGCTCTACAGCAACTTCGACTGCAATCTGGCCTGCACCTACTGCTGCGCGCAGTCCTCGCCCCGAACACCGGCCCGCCGCATTCCGGTCGACCTCGTCCGGGCTGCGGTGACCGAGTTCGTGGCCGACGGGGGCACCGAAATCATGATCACGGGTGGTGAACCGTTTCTCCACCCCGAACTGCCCGAGATCGTTGACGCGGTCATCGCGCAGGCAGCGGTCACGATCCTCACCAACGGCATGGTGTACCTGCGCGGCAGCCGCCGAAGCACGCTGGAGGCGCTGGACCCGAACCTGGTCACGCTGCAGATCTCGCTCGACTCGGCGACACCGGACCTGCATGACCGCCAGCGCGGCCGGGGTTCCTTCGCCCGCGCCCGCGCCGGCATCGCGCTGGCCCGCTCGCTGGGATTCCGCGTCCGGATCGCCGCCACCATCGACACCGCCGACGCCGACGAGGTGGGTGCGCTGCGGGAGCTGCTCGACGCCGAGGGCATCCCCGCCGGTGACCAGATCATCCGGCGGGTTGCCCGCCAGGGCTTCGCCACCACCGGCATCCCACTCACCCGCGACGACCTGCACCCGGAACCGACTGTGGCGGTCGACGGCGTGTGGTGGCATCCGGTAGGCGTCACCGATCCCGGGTTCAGGGTCAGCGATTCCCCCCTGCCGATCCGGGCGGCAATCGCCGAGATCCAGCGCATCCTCGATGCCACCGCCCAGCAGCAGGACCACACAAGGAGGGCATTCCGGTGCGCCTGACGAGAAGACTCCGGGAGCATCCATGATCACTGGCCGGCCGACGACACACGCGGGTCGCGCCGCTCACTGGGACACCGTCTACGACACCAAGGGCGAGGACGGTGTCAGCTGGTACCAGTCGAAACCCGCCGTCACACTGGAACTGCTTGACGTGGTCGACATTGACCGCCACGCCTGCGTCATCGACCTCGGCGGCGGCGCATCAGTTGTTGTCGATCACCTGCTTGCTGGCGGGTTTTCGGACATCTCCGTGCTGGACCTGTCCCGGGTGGCCCTGGATCGGACCAGGGCCCGTCTGGGTGCTGACGCTGAGCGAGTCCACTGGCTGCACCGCGATGTCTTCGACTGGGTACCCGACCGACGCTACGACCTCTGGCACGACCGGGCCGTCTTCCACTTCCTCGTCGACGAGGACGAGCGCCGCGCGTACCTGCGAACCCTCCGCGCCGGGCTCGCTGCCGACGGCCGGGCCATCGTGGCAACCTTCGACGTGGACGGACCCACGCACTGCTCGGGACTACCCGTGGTGCGCTACAGCGCCGAAGACCTCGCGTCGGTCTTCGCACCACATCTCGAGCTGGTCACCTTCCGCCGTGAGGAACACATCACCCCCGCGGGTCTCATCCAGCCATTCACCTGGGTCCTCCTCACGGCAACGAGTCATCTGACCTAGAGCCTCCATGCCGCCACGTGCCGCCTCCCCCGCCAACTCGAGCTGGTTGAGCTCACGCACCGCGGCCACCACATGCGCCGAGCCGGTGTGCTGCTTGCCACCGGCATTGAGCAGGCCCTTGCCCATCACCGCGGCCAGCAGCAGGCCCAGGGCCCGCACCGACGCCGCCGCCCAACGCTTACCATGCGCATGACAAGCACCGCACAGTCGACGAAAGTCGCAGCGACCCGACGGGCCGGCGACGGTGTCGGGGCCGATCTCACCATGCTCGCCGTACAGGCGGTACTCGTCGGCTGCGCCGTGATCGTGGGCGCCTACCTCAACCACCGGCGGGTACCCATCCACGCCGACGCCGCACCGCTGTTCGCCACCTGGCTTCCGCACGTCGGCCCCGGTACCCCAGTCGCCATCGCGATCGCGGTCCTGGTGGTGTATTGGGGCCCGGCCTGGGCCGCCCGGCTCCGCTGGCGACGGCTGCTCGTCGGCGGGTACCTGATGGCTCTGGCGTGGACCCTGTCACTCGCCCTGATCGACGGTTGGTCACGGGGCCTGGCCACCCGGCTCACCCCACAGGCCGAATACCTGCACGACGTACCCAAGGTCACCAGCATCCCCGCCATGCTCGCCGGGTTCACCAGCCACATCATCGACTTCCGGCCACTGTCGTGGGCCACCCACGTCGCCGGACACCCACCCGGCGCCCTGCTCGTCTTCGTCGTACTCGACCGGATCGGGCTGGGCGGCGGCGCCCCGGCCGCGCTGCTGTGCGTACTCGTCGGCGCCGCCGCGCCGGTCGCCGTCGCGGTCACCCTGCGGGCACTGCGCGACGAGACCGCCGCCCGCGCCGCGTTGCCGTTCCTCGTCCTGTTCCCCGGCGCCGTATGGGTCGGCGCGTCCGCCGACGGGCTGTTCACCGGCGTCCTCGCCACGGGCCTCGCCCTGCTGGCCGTGGGCGGCTGGCGCCCGGCCGCCGCCGGTGGCGTACTGCTCGGGTTCAGCCTGTACCTGTCCTACGGGCTGGGCCTCGCCGGCCCGCTCGCGTTGGCCGTCATCGTCCTCAAACCACGGGCCCGCCGGGCGACCACCGCCGCCGCAGCCGCCGGAGCACTGGCGGTCGTGGTCGCGTTCACCGCCGCCGGGTTCTGGTGGCCCACCGGGTACCACCTCGTCGTCGCCCGGTACTACCAGGGCTGGGCCGCCGAGCGGCCCTACAGCTACTGGGTGTGGGCCGACCTCGCCTGTCTGATCCTGTCCGCCGGCCCCGCGGTCGTACCCGCGCTACGCCGCGCCGCCGCGGCCGCCGTCCGCCAGTGGCCCTCGCCCGCCACCCGCTCGCCCGCGCTGTGGCTACCCGCACTCGCACTGCTGGCCATCCTCGCCGCGGACCTGTCCGGGCTGAGCAAAGCCGAGGTCGAACGGATCTGGCTGCCATACGAGATCTGGCTGATCCCGGCGACCGCCTGGCTACCCGCCGCCCAGCGCCGCCCATGGCTGGCGGTACAGGCACTGACCGCGCTGGCCGTCAACCACCTCCTGCTGACCAACTGGTGACCCCGGTGTCGCGGCAGTGCTGAGTAACACTTACGGCGTCTCGCGGAGGTTGTGGTGGCTGTTGCCGGCGGCCCGGGCGGGTGCCAGCAGACCGCGCGGCAACGGTTCCTGCTCGCTCAGAGCGCCGGCGTGTTTCACGTCGGCTCCGTCTTCGCCCTGCTCGGCGGGTTCTGGCTGATCGGCGCCGCCGCCGGGGGTCTGTGGTGGCGTTACGGGGTCGAGGTCCGCGGCGCCGCATTGGAGTCCCTGGTCCACCCGCGACAGCAGCCCGCCCCGCAGGCCGCCTCGTGACAGGGAAACCGGCAGGCTCCGGCCGTGCGCGGGACCCCTGGGTCGGGTCGGTGGCGGGTTGGCCTGCGGGCGCGGCGGTGGGATGTTTGGTGAGCTGGCTTACAGAACCGGGCGGCCGGTGCGCCCATCCTCGAACGCAAACCCGAACCGCCCATGACGGAGGACACATGCGCAGGCACCCCGTGGCCGTGCCGGTGCTACTCATCGCCGCGGTGCTGACGCTGGCCGCCTGCGGCGCCGGCACCGCCGGTCAGCAACCCGGCTTCGCCGGCGCCGTGTCCTCGGCCCAGCCCCCCGTGTCCCCGGCCGTCGCGTCCCCCGTCGCCGGGACGGCCTCGGCCCACGCCACCGCCGGTCCGGGTACGGTCCCGGCCAGCCTGCAGTTCAGCGCCACCACCGTGGACGGCGCCCCGTTCAACGCCGCGACCCTGGCCGGGCGGCCCACCGTGCTGTGGTTCTGGGCCCCGTGGTGCCCCACCTGCGCCGGGGAGGCCCCGCAGGTGGCCCGGCTCGCCGCCCGGTACACCGGCAGGGTCAACGTGGTCGGCGTGGCCGGGCTGGACAAGCTGCCCGCGATGCGCGAGTTCGTGACCCGGATGAAGGTGTCCGGA
>WNGQ01005997.1_pt1 | contig 11823 bp, 12 predicted proteins | sample 5407661 | NCBI WGS metagenome assembly WNGQ01 (sample SAMN13153382, study PRJNA577476) | soil metagenome | isolation source: 60 cm soil or saprolite under Garry oak tree replicate 2 | place: USA:California | collected 2016-06-15
GCCGATATTGCCAAGCCCGAGCACCGCGGTGCCGTTCGAGACCACGGCGACGAGATTGGCGCGCGAGGTCAGTGATGCCGCTTCCGCCGGATTGTTGGCGATTTCGGTGCAGGCGGCGGCCACGCCCGGCGAGTAAGCCAGCGCGAGGTCGCGCTGGTTGGCGAGCGGCTTTATCGCCTGAATCTCAAGTTTGCCCGGGCGCGGCAGCCGGTGATAGGCCAGCGCTGCCGAATGCAGATCTTCAGAATAGGACATTCGCTCTCCCCGGCCCCGATTGCTTTGACAGGGGCGGTTTCAGTTCTGCGGCAAATTTGTTCGGATGTGAAGCACGCAGGGGTGCCTTCGCGCAACATCTGAAACGGCTCACATCAACAGCCCCCTGGGGCCGGTCATGATCGGCGCCGGCTAGACATCCCCCACACGCAGCATTGTAAACACATCTACGCGATCCCGCGACGCGTTCACGCCCGAGTGCTGCAAATAACTTGGCCCTCGGGAAACGAAGAGGGCGCAGGGAATACCGGGTGATGACCTCACCCATGGCCCGCCTGCAACAAAAAACGCAGGCGGCAGTCACCACAGGTTCAGCCAGACCAACCGGCATTCCCTGCGCAATGGGCTACGGCTTATACGAGCTCTCCCCGGTGTCCGGGCTTGATAGCCACCGTCGCCTTGCGGATCATCACCGCAGGGCTTGATCCCAGCGTCGGGGGATCAGGACCACACGATTTCGCCGTCCGCGTCTGCCACGTTCGTCTCACGTGCCATCCGCGTCCATCGCATCCCCGCCCCACGTGTCGTGACGATCGGCCGAAACGTCCCTCTTCATCGAGGGCGGGATGCGCGAGAGCATCGTTGTGATTTGCCCGACGCCGCAAGCGTGAATACGTGCGGCGGATTGGCACGACGGGCAATTCGCGCATGGCGTGCATGCGGAAATTGCCTGTCGGGCAAATCATTATGTAAGCGCAATTCGGCTAGGGCGGGGACGTTTTGTATTCTAGGGTCGGCGGCCTCTTTTAATCTGGAACATCGTCGCGGTCAGGTCCGTAGGGCGGATCGTGATCCGCCGTCTTTGTCGCCAGGATGGCGGATTACGCCTTCGGCTCCAATCCGCCCTACGCCCTGTAGCGTTTGACGAGTCGCCCGAGGGAGTTTCACCCTCGGGCGCTCCCAGAACCGTACGTGAACCTCTCGATTCATACGGCTCCCGATGTTCGGCCGTTGCCATGGCATAGCGGCCAATGGGCAAAGAGTGCTGAACTCGCGCGGCGCAGCCGATCGAACCAGTCCCTCGCGCCCTTGGTCCAATGGACCATTCGCTTGTATTTGCGGCGAGCCCATCGAATGACATAGGCATCGATCCTTTTCAGGGTTGGACGCAACTGCGTCGGATAGAAGTGGCTGTAGTAGTTGATCCAGCCCCGGATGCACGGGTTGTACATCGCGGCCAGATCGCTGAGGGACTTGTCGCTGCGGTGATGAAGCGCCCAATGCCGGATCTCCCGGCTGATGCGCGTCAATGCCTTTGGGCTGGCAGCGGGCTGGAAGCTGTGTGCGAAGATGCGCCTGTCCGGCTTGACCCACATCGTCTTTCGGGCTCGGAACTGGTAGCCCAGAAAATCGAAGTGGATGTCCGGGTGGTCGCCGCGCCGGTTCACATCCTTGCAGTAGACGATCCTCGTCTTCTCGGGATGAAGAACCAGCTTGCAGGCCGCAAAGCGGTCGGCAATCGCACGCCAGAGGGCCCGTGCGTCCTCCTCGGTTCTGCAGTGACAGATCACGTCGTCCGCATAGCGCTCGAAGGGGATGCGCGGGAACTCCCGCGCCATCCATTTGTCGAACGCGTAGTGCAGGAACAGGTTAGCCAGCAGCGGCGAGATCACCCCGCCCTGTGGCGTTCCCGCCTGTCGCGGCACGACTCTGCCATCCTCCATCTGCACGGACGCCTTCAGCCAGCGCTCGATGTAAAGCAGCACCCAAGCACAGTCCGTATGTTGGCGGACCGCCTTGAGCAGAAGCTCCCAGTCGATGCTATCGAAGAAGCCCTTGATGTCGAGATCGAGCACCCAGTCGTAGCGCCAGCAGCGCTCGCGGGCTTTCGCCACTGCATCAATCGCAGATTTGCCGGGCCGATAGCCAAAGGAGTCCGGATGAAACACCGGCTCCAAGATCGGCTCCAGATATCGGCGAGCGACTTCCTGAGCGATGCGGTCGGCAACCGTTGGAATGCCCAACGGCCTGATGCCACCACTTGCTTTCGGAATGTCGACGCGCCGCACCGGCGGGGGGAAGTAGCTCCCTGAGGACATTCGATTCCAGAGCTTGTAGAGGTTGCCCGACAGGTTGGCCTCGAAGTCTTCGATCGATTGTCCGTCTACGCCAGCCGCTCCCTGGTTGGCCTTCACACGCTTGAAGGCTTCCCAGACTTCCCGCTTGGGGATCAGAAACGGCTTTGCCTCGTCCATAGGTTCGTCCTGTCTCCAGTTGGCCCATGGCCAAGGCTGAACAATGCAGCCCCTTGGCTCCAGCCCCATTACAGGACCTTCAATGCTACTACGGGCTGCTCCGTCCCTGCCCTGCGTGTCGGTACTCTCGCCCTCGCGATTGGCGCCGCTTGTGGCTTGTCCCTTCACGCCGCCCATTGAAGGCGAGCGGTGTGACGCAGTGCAGGTTCTCACGTTCCATACGAAAGCCTGGTCGAGCTTCGCGCCGCCTACATGCCGGATGCCGCCCGGGCCGTATCAGGCATCCCCCGGGCTAATCCCGGGGGAAGGGTCATCCCCCGGTTTTGACATCGCCTAATCCGCTTTCGACACTTCATCGACGGTTTGCTTGCGCTCGCCTCTCTCGACCTTGCCGTCTGGACTTCCTGCCCAGACTTGACTGCAACGCTCACCACCACGGCTTTTGGCCGTAGCGGCTTGCAGTGGCTTGGGATCAGCACCTGATTGCCGAACCCGAAGGGCCCTCCTTCATCTCTCGTACAGTTGCGCGTCGCCGTTTGGACCGGCTACGCTCGTGACACACGACCCGGAGCAGAAGTCGAAGACCAAGACGGTCCGAACCTCTGACAGGGACACCAGCCTACGAATCCGGAGGTCAGGAGTTCGAATCTCTTCGGGCGCGCAACTGCACGCCAGAGCACCCTACAGGCGTCCACAAGCGCCGGTTTCCACGCGATCGTGCATGGACGTCGCACTTGATCTGACCTCGTGGGGAAGAGGGCGCCCCCACCCCATCCCTCCCCGCCGCTTCGCGGGGGGAGGGAGGAATTTGCTGCTCATCATGACCAGATGCGACCGCCCCGCGATGCACCGGCCCGCCGCGCGTGTGTCCTACATCTGGTTTTTGCTCAACTGGTCGGCCAGGTAGTCGGCTTGCCGGATCGCGAGCGCCACGATGGTCAGCGTCGGGTTCTCGGCCCCGCCGGTCGTGAACTGGCTGCCGTCCGAGATGAACAGATTGGCGACATCGTGGGTCAGGCCGTACTTGTTGCAGACGCCGTCTTGCGCCTTCTCGCTCTGGCGGCAGGTGCCCATGTTGTGCGTGCTGGGGAATGGCGGCAGCTCGAACACCTGCGTGGCGCCGAGCGATTGGTAGACCGCCGTTCCGGCCTTGTAGGCATGGTTGCGCATGGCGACGTCGTTGGCGTGGTCTTTGAAGTGCACCACCGGTACCGGCATCCCGTGCTTGTCCTTTTCGGTGGGATGCAGAGCGACGCCATTGCCCGCCTGCGGCAGATCCTCGCCGACGAGCCACATGCCGGCGAAATGATCGTACATCTCGATCACCTTTGCGTAGTCGAGACCCCACGCGCCCGCAACGGTGTTGGACGCTACGCCGGCGAGCCCGAAGCCAGGCAAGGTCTCCATCTCGTATCCGCCGGCGAAGCCGCGCGATGGATCATACCGCGACTCGTCCTTGATGATCCCCGCCATTTGGGTGCCGCGGTCGAAATTCACCCGCCCGGGCATGATGGCATAGACCGTGCCCGTCATGTGCCGCATGTAGTTGCGTCCGACCTGGCCGGAGGAGTTGGCGAGCCCGTTCGGGAACTTCGACGACTGCGAATTGAGCAGGAGCCTCGGGGTCTCGACCGAATTGCCGGCAACGCAGACGACGCGCGCCTTCTGCTCTTGCAGGGTTCCGGTCTTGTCGGCGTACACGACGCCCGTGACCTTGCCGCTGGTGTCGTGGTTGATCTTGACTACCATGCTGTCGGGCCGGATCTCGAAGCGGCCGGTACTCTCCGCCTTCGGTATCTCGGTGTAGAGCGTCGACCATTTGGCGCCGATGGCGCAGCCCGACATGCAAAAACCGATCTGATGACAGGCCGGCCGGCCGTCACGCGGCTGCGAATTGATCGCCATGTTTCCGGTGTGGACCTGCGTGTATCCCAGCCGCTTGGCGCCGGCCGCCATCACCTTGAAATTGTTGTTCCCAGGCAGGCGCGGGATGTCGCTCGTGCCGGTGACGCCCAGCTTGTCCTCGGCTCGTGCATAGAACGGCTCGAGCTCCTGCAGCGTGGTCGGCCAGTCGAGAAGATTGGCACCGGGCATATTACCGTACACGGTGCGCACGCGGAACTCGTGCTCCTGGAAGCGCAGCGACGCGCCCGCCCAATGCACGGTCGTTCCTCCCACGGTCTTGCAGACCCAGAGCGGCAATGTCGCGTTGAGATCGCCCGTGCCGACGCGCTTGTCGAGCCAGCTCAGGCGGTTGAACATGGCGCCGTTGTCGTTGATGATGTCGGTGAGGCCGAGCCGCGGCCCCGCCTCTAGACACACCACATTGATGCCGCGCTGGACGAGCTCGTTGGACAGCGTCCCGCCGCCCGCGCCCGAACCGACCACCACAACAACCGAGTCATCCTTGAGATCAAATGTCTTGGCCATTGATCGATCCTCCGGTCACGCGTTGGGGAGCCAGCCGATGTCGTCGAAGCCGCGGTCGATGTAGCCGCCGTGCTCGACCGACGATCCTTCGAAACCGAAGAAGCGATAGACCAACGGATTGGTGTAGAGGTTGTTGATCGTTGCCGTGCGCATGGTGGAGAAGAACTCGCCGGCCTCCTCGGTCTTGAGCACCGCATTGCGGGCGCCGTTGCTGAGCTGGACCCACGCAATGCCGCGCGCACCATCGAGCCGCGCGACACCGTCGGTGAGAAGCTTGCGCAGCGCCGCGTCGCTCGCCGCCTGCTTGTCGACGGCCTCGACCACGGTGGCGTAGTACTGATCGCCCAGGCGGTCGTGCGGAAACAACTGGCGCGCCATGACGAGCAGCGTCTGCGCGGTGTGCGCGTCCAGGGCAGTGGTGGACAACGCCCAGGCATAGTCCGGGGCGAGGATCATGTAGCCACCCGTCGCCAGTCCAACGGCGACGAAACTGGTGCTGCACAGGAAATCCCTGCGGCTAGGCGCATGTGCCTTCATCGGATTCCTCCCTCATGAGGCCCGCTTGCTGATCCGTATCGACGTTGCGATGATTGGGCGGGCTGTCCGAACGCTTTAAGCCCGCCATCGAGCAATTTGAAGGCAAACCGGTTCTGCGAACCAACTGGAACGCGCCCATAAGGCAGCCGTCCTGACATGTCTGCACGTGGCGAGACGACGGCCAACTGCTGCAGTCCTACGGCGCTTGGCATGATCAGGCGCATTGCGAGCAGTTCAAGGCTTCGCTGATGCACGCCCTGCCGAAGCGGCTGACCCGCGACGACGTGCAGTGCGTTCTCATGCCGATTGATCAGCCCGAGCACCAGCACTGACCATGTCACTCGCGCGGATGTTCCCCGACTATCGCCGGCCGCGCGAGCGCTGGCAGGAAGCGCGCTGCCCGCACACGGACACAGGCATTTGCATCGCGAAGTGCGAGGCGGCCTTGCCGGATCGTTCAGTAGACTTTGATGCCTTCCTTGGTGTGAATGCGAAAATGAATCGACGAGTGAGAGACGACGTAGTTCTTCCCACGCCATTCGAAAACCGCTCTCATTGTGTTTTGCGGCGCGCGATCCCACGCGTCCTGTGCGCGTGCTAGGAGTTCGATCCGATCATGCTCAGTCAGTTGGTCGATCGTGTTCATATTGTCCGTTGTTCCCGTCACTGTCGCATAACGGGCGGGCAGACATCCAAATAATTTGGATTACCCCTCCGCTGTTCCGTGCGGTCAATCCGCATCAGATCATAATCGCGGCGCAAAACGCTTTGGACATGGAGTGCGGCGCGCGCCGCTGTGTTGGCGTCAGCGGCGCCCGCGGACAGCACACACAGGGACCAATTATTCTCAGCGTGCGGATCCGAGACGCGATTAATTGCGATGCCCTGAACGTCCGAACAACCCGGCTGCTTTCGGATTTCTGCTAACGCCCGCCACCGCAAATCCTGCATCGAAAGTAGGGTCTTTGCCATTCAGGTCGCGGCCTTACTTCGAAGCCCTGGCGATCTTGTGCTCCAGATGGCCGGTCTCATGATCGCGGCGGAGCTGGCTCAGCGACGTCTCGTTCAGCTTAAGTAGAACCTCGCTCAGCTTCTCGGTCTCAGGATAGCCAGCTGCGAAACTCTGCCCGTAAACCTTACGCAACGTGCGGATGAGCGTGTTTCCGTGTTTGCCGCTGATTTCGCCGTCCTTGTTGCGGTGGCGATTGTCGAGACTTACCTTGCTCATGCTGCTCTCCGTTGTGCCCGCGGCCGACAGCATCCACCCGCCGAGACCAAATGGCAACTAACGCCCGCTCGGCAAATGGACTTTGCACTGCATGGGTTTTAGATGGCAGCGATGATGGGCTCGTTGGTGCCGCAGAAAAGGTGGCCGAAAACTTGTTAGCGACCTGATGCATTCAACCCACCTCCGTTCAGTGCGACGACGGATACTCAATGGATATTTGGGGGCATTAGGTCAACCTCGCTGACGCGCTCCTACGCACTCCGTAACGGTGTAACGCCTCACTTAATCGCTTTCACGATCCCACGCTGGAAGGGCAACAGGGTGCATTGCATCACAGAAAGTATCCTGAGCGCGCTCCGCGAGAAGCCGCTCAAAGTCTACGAGGTCATGAGACGCGCCAATGTCGCGAATGAGGAAGCTTGCCAATCCCTCCTGCTGAAAATGCGAGACGAAGGCTTAGTGAAGTTCGATATCCACAAAGGGCGATGGCTCATCGGATGATTCGCGAAATTGCGGCGCCCGTCCAGCGCTGATCACAGAGAACTCGCTGCGCATTCCTACCTGCTGAAAGGGGACGCACGACGCAGTAAAGGTCGGTGACGTCGACGTCTTGTTGAGCGCGTTGGGCGGATAGGCTTCCTGGTGGCTGATACGCTTAACTTCAACCGTTCGTGTAGGTTTTCCCATGAACCGGCTTCGTCGATTGCGGAAATTTCTGATCCAGTTGATCCATGAGGCGGCCGGTAGCCCATGCGTCCCGCACTCGGCTTTGTTCTGATCGCTGGACAAGTGTCGACTACAAACGGCGCAGGGAAATAAAATGGGAGAGTTCTGTCCATGATCGAGGGGATCAGCGCGGTCACCCACGAAATGCCACGAGCCGTCCGATTCTACCGTGCGCTGGGGTTTGAGGTCCTGCGCGGCGGCGAAGAGCCGTCATTTACCAGCTTTCGAGCAGGGACGAGCTATCTCAACCTCATCGCCCAGCCTCCCGAGCGGCGCTCGTCCTGGTGGGGGCGGGTAATCTTCTACGTTGCCGATGTCGACGCACTTTACGAGCGTGCGCTCGCAGCGGGATACCAGCCAGCTACCGCGCCCCGCGATGCCGAATGGGTGAGCGCTTCTTCCACCTCAATGACCCCGACGGCCACGAACTCAGTTTCGCTCGGCCTTTGCTCCCGGTTTCCGTCCAATAGCAGCTCGAAGCGGCCTGCTATTCCAAGAGGCGCTGGGAGAGCGTATGGTGCTTGGATGATCCGCTGAACCTGGGAGGCAATCATGCAATTCAGGACAACCGGACTACTGTTGCTCGGTGCGATGGCGCTTCCCGCCTCCGGGACCGCACAAACCACCCCCGCTCCATCGGCGATCACACGAACAGTGGTCGCCGCAGCCAAACTGCCGACCGTCACGGACGTGCCACTCCATTTTAAAGCGGTGAGCGTCACTCTTCAGCCGGACGAGAAGAGCGGCATCTCGGCGGCCAACGGCATCCTCTACCAAATGTCAGGATCGACCGAGGTCGCGCTCGATGGCGAGGCCAAAATGCTCAACGCCGGAGAGGGGCTTTTCATCGCCGGCGGAAAGACCGCCGCGTTAACGGCGGGCAGCGGAGGGCCATCCACCTTCCTCCACTTCATCCTTGCTCCCGCTGTGGACTTGGGTCGGCCTGTCGAAACGGCACCTGCCGCTGTGAGAGAGCTGTATCGTACTGAGGCTTCAATCCCCGACCTGAAGCCGGGCGGTTATGATCTCAATCTCACACGAGTCACATTTCCGGCGCAGATGCCCTCCAACCCGCCACACCATCGGTCCGGAGCGGCTCTATACGTTATTATTTCCGGCGCTGGGGCGAACACGGTCGACGGTAAGACAGAAGCAAGGGGACCAGGTTCCTTGATCTATGAACCGTACGCCCTCGTGCACCAATTGGGAAACCCAGGCAACGAGCCGTTGATATTCTTGGCCTTCAACATCAATCCGGAAGGTGTGGCAGCCGTGCTTCCGGGCGGACCTGCAAAAAATCAATAGCTAACGGCGGGCGGCCCACCGCGGAACTGCCTATGAAAGACTTCATCATAGCGAATGGTTGCTCGATCGAAACGAGTGTACGCACTACATCCGCCTGCATTCAGCCACCTGATGGTCGCGGTAGGGACGAGGATTTCTCCTCGCCCCCCGCACAGATCCCGGCGTGCGCTGCTAACGCACCGGGCTCCTCCCTCGGGTCAGACGTCGTATGGTGAGCGATAGTGTCGCTCGTCGTCCGACGCGCAGCCATCATTCGGATCGACGCGGTATTTCGGTTCAGTGTCCGAACCGCGGCCGCCTAACGGCTGTTCCCCTCGGGTGAGGCCCTTCCCTCCACGTGTGTGTACCGAAAACCTAAACCCGAGCATAGTGGTGATGGAGTCCGCCGAGGATGGGGAACGATTTGATGCTTCCGGTCCGCTGAACCAGGCGAGCAGCCGGAGAATCTTTGTCCAACGACCGATGCGTTCTGATGTCGTTGTAATAGCGTGCGTAGGATCGCAGAATCCGGCGTAGATGCGTCTCACCAAAAACGACGATATGATCCAGGCACTCGCGGCGGATCGATCCGATCAACCGTTCGGCAAAGCCATTCTGCCAAGGCGAGGCTGGCGCAGTAGGCTTCCGGATGCCCATGGCGCGCAATCGGCGCGTAACGATGGTGCCATAGATACGATCACGATCGCGAATGAGGTATTTTGGGGCCTCATCCCAAGGAAAGGCCTCAGTGATCTGACGTGCAACCCATTCCGCCGTCGGATTCCTTGTAACGTTGATCCAGACCAGGTCTCTGCGGTCTAGTCGGACGATGACGAATGCATAGAGGAGGTCGAAACCGATGGTCGGAACAACGAACAAGTCCATGGCGGCAATGTCCGGCGCGTGGTTACCGAGCTTGGCGGCCATCGCCGTTTGACCATGTACTTGGCGACACTCGACTGCGCCAGTTCAAACCCGAGCTTGAGAAGTTCGCCGTGGATGCGTGGCGCTCCCCAAAGCGAGTTCTCGATGCTCATTCGCCGGATGAGCGCGCGCAATTCAGTATCGATCTGCGGTCGCCCTCCCCGTGGGCACGACTTCCAACGCCAGTAGCGGCGAAAGCCGGCCCGATGCCAACGCATGAGCGTCTCGGGCCGGATGATCGTGAGGACCTGCAGGATCGATGGAGACCATCGATACAGCTGGATGAAGAACCAGCGATCATTGTTCGTGAGCCGGACGCGACCATGCAGCTTACGCCTCAAAACAATCAATTGATGTCGGAGCGCCGCATTCTCTGCTTCAAGTCGGCTCTTCGACTTGAAAGGCGAAGCCAAGACGGCCAGAACGAAACAGAGTAGCCTGATCATTCTGCCAGCTTAGGCGATTCCGTCACCTCATCAACTCGGATAAGGTTTTCGGTACACACAGGCATCGAGACTTCCATCATCGTGCCCGGTGCGTTCACAAAGGGTACCAATCACTTCGCTCACTCCGGTTCGCCCGCCGACTTTGCCCGCGCTACCGAATACGATCAGGGGCCGTATGCTGGCCTGCCGGATATGGCGCTGAAGGGTCTTGCTTCATTGGAGCCCGCTGACGCCGATGCCGGCGAAGTTGCGAAAGCGATCGTCGACGTCGTCGACATGCCCTTCGGCAAGCGGCCATTTCGGACCCACATCGACCCGTCGCAGGATGGCGCTGAGATCGTCAACGGCGTAGCCGATCGGGTTCGCGCGGAATTGTTTCGGCGCATCGGCCTTGAGGATCTGCTGTCACCTCGTGTCCCTGGCTAACAAAAGAAGGCGGTCGAACCGCAGGGCATCTTGTGGTTCGATCGTCGCGCCGCGAATACCTCAAAAAGGGATGTCTCAGCCTTTTTGCGAAAGTGTACGATGTCCGTGTTTGGTCGTGGACGATGACCTGAAATATTCCCAATCCGTCATTATGCGAATCTCGTATTAAGTATATGTGTATGTTAAGTACATGTGTATGGTTTCTGCTCCGACTAATCCGCGCGAAAAAGCCAGCGCCGCCCTACCTCGCTGGGGTTGGAGTGGTGTGTCGCAGCTGAAATTACGCGATCAAGAATCGCGCGTTCAGCACCTTGTGACGATGTTACCTGCCAGGAATTCTGGCGATGAATGGGTCCTAGCTTACCTCGCTCATTTGCGGCTGCGCGAATTGGAAGACCAAGAGTCACCATCGATTGTTCCGGACAAGGGTGAGCACCAGCGCGCTTTTTGGAGGAAGCGATGACAACGGTTGGAAAACTGCTTGCGCGCTCGTCGAGGTGCTCGAACGCCCCGATTTGATGATCGCTGTCAGTCGAATGAAGCCCGGCGGCTTCTGAGCGGCGAGATACATTTTTTCAGCCCGCCGTGGATCCCGACGCGGCGGCCAATTTTTAACGACCTGGGCGCGGCAACAGATAGCGGATTGTCGTCCCCACACCAGCGCCCGGCTCGATAAGTACGATGTCGCCGGGTTTCAATTCCTCTCGCATGGCCTTGCAGCAAGCATCTGTCGCGGTGATACCCCCGCGAAGGGTGCGGCATAATTCACCAGCATTGATCAAGATGTCGATTGCGCCATGCGTGGCGGCTCGGTCCATCTGCGACCGGAGTTCTTGCCTGTAATGATCGACAGAAACCATCGTCAGGTCTCCTTTGGAAAGTGAAGGCCTAGCGCGGGAGACGCGACACGCTGGAGGACAACTCCCGCCGCCATCCAGATACGAGATGCGGTCTCGTCCAGTTTCACTGGATGCAGCTAACCCAGAAGCTTGATCAATTTGATCCATGCTGCGATGGCTCCCTCATGTTTTCTGTAAAGCTCGAGCCAACGTTTTTCACGGGGAGCGGTCGGCTCGCCCTCGAATGTCCAGCCAACATTTCCGTTGTCGTCAAAAGGGGGAAGTTCTTCGAGAGCTTCAAACTCAATTGTTTCTTCGAATGTAAGTCCGGCCAAGCACCGTCCATGCTCCTCTGGGGGAGCCGGGCGACCAACACCGACCACCCTTGAGGCCAAACCCCGTTGGCGCGTCGATCAGCCTTACGGATCGATGAGCACTCCCGGGTTGAGCATGCCTTGCGGATCGAGTTCTCTTTTTGCTGCCCGAAGCGCGGCCGCGAAAAGCCCCGGGCGCTG
>WNGQ01009471.1_pt1 | contig 11822 bp, 15 predicted proteins | sample 5407661 | NCBI WGS metagenome assembly WNGQ01 (sample SAMN13153382, study PRJNA577476) | soil metagenome | isolation source: 60 cm soil or saprolite under Garry oak tree replicate 2 | place: USA:California | collected 2016-06-15
ACCACCGTCACGCGGCACAGCAAACACCATCAGCAACCACAGATCACACACCCCAGACGGCGTGTCTCAACCCCGACTCAACCCCCACAGCACCGGTGAACGCCGACGCACCCGTCACAGCACTTCCGAATACGTACGCCTCATCGCTGTGTCCCGGCGTTTAGTTAGGCATATCGTTCAATCCACCGTTTCGCGACTTCAAAGGCTTCCACGGGTATTGGAGCGCCAACGGCATGTCAGGGGGGAGGACACGGCTCCCCATTGAGCCAGCTCGACGCCACCGCAATCGTCACGTGCGGCTGCCCGATGGTGCGCGGCCGACCACCGCACTACGGGTGCTACGGCGGCACCCGACCGGGCGACCAGGGGAGTGGGTTGACAGCCGGCTGACCGGCCGGAGGCGGGAAGGAGGATAGGTTGTCATCCTTCGACATTCCTTCCGGGCAAACATGTGCCGTCTTCGCGGTTCTTGTGGTGCTGTTCTTGCCCGCGGGCACCGACGACGGTCGCGGTGGCGGTGGGTCCACTGCGGACGCGCAGGCGTGTGGTGTCCACCGCCTCCGCCGCCAGCGCGCGGCGAATCAGCTCGCCCGCCACGTCGTCACCGATGGCACCGACGTACCCGGCCTGCGCGCCGCTGCGCCGGCCGTGCACCGCCACGCCGAGCGCGTTCGGTAACGCGACGGCGGTGACGACGGCGTACCGCAACTGCATCTGCGGCGTCCACGACAACGTGACCACCTACGTGTTCGCCCTATCTGGCCCCCGAGACCGATGACGCGGACGAGGAAGCCGCGACCATCGTCACGGGAGCGTGACGTGTTGCAGCGCATGGTGGACAGCCTGTGCCCGACCGGGCGCCACCGGCCGCCTACATCCGAGCCGGGCCGGGCAGCCGTAGGCCGGGTCACAGGAGGGCTTGATGCCCGGCCAGTCCGCGTGGAGCCAGGTATGGCCGGTCAACTCGCCCCGTACCCGGGTGATGTACCCGTCCGCCGACGCGCTGTGCCATTTTCCCGCGTACCAGGCGCCCACACATCCCCAGATGTCGCCGGCGGCGTACGTCTTCGTCCCCGTGGTCCTCAGCCAGGTCTCCCAGCCCTCGTAGCAGCCACGTAGCTGTGATCCCAGGTAGTCGACGGCGAACGCGGTGGAGTCCCGGTTGAAGGGGAAGGTACCGTTCTGGTTGCCGGACAGCGCACCCCATGACGGGTCCTGCCACGACATCACGCCCACGATCGAGAACGTTCGAGGGCAGGTGCGGGCGCCGAAATCCCGCCGGTAGTCGTGACCGTAACGGCCGATCTCGGCGCAGTAGCTGTCGGCACCGGTCGTGCCCGCCGGCATCATGTCGCCGCTACCCCAGTCGATCACCGGCCGCCCTGCCGGGTAGGTTTCGTACTGGTACCACGTTGACTCCCGGACCGCGACGGCCCGCAGCGTGTCGTCCGACAGCCCCCACTTGCACGCGGCCCGGACGTGATGCGCGCCCAGCTCAAGAAGCTCACGGACGTAGGCAAGAGGCCGAACGTCACGATCCAGGTGGTGCCATTCCGTGCCGGAGCGCACGTCTCGATGGAGTCCGGCTTCATCCTGCTCGCGTTCGCCGACCCGGACGACAAGGATGTGGCGTGCCTGGGCCTGTTGACCCGCAGCCTCTACATGGAAGACCCAAGCGAAGTCGGCCGGTACAGGGTGGCCTTCGAGCACCTTCGGGCAAACGCGGCGAGCCCGGCCGACTCCCAGCAGTTGATCGCCGCAGCAATGAAGGAGATGGGGAGATGACCAGCATGGCCGCGTTCGACGCGTCGCGCGCCATCTGGCGTAAGAGCACCCGGTCCAACGGGCAGGGTGGGAACTGCGTTCAGGTTGCCGACAACATCCCGGGGGTGATAGCCGTCCGCGACTCCAAGGACCCGGAAGGCGCACACCTCCTGTTCACGCCGGCCGAATGGCGCGCGTTTGTCGATGGCGCGAAGGACGGTGAGTTTGACCTCCACTAGCCGCGTTCGGTTCTGACGAGCGCTCCGTCCGCATCGTGGATCGGAACGTTTGCCCGGAACCCGGCGAGGCCGGCCCGACGAAGTAGCCCGACGGTGAGCCGCTCGGCGGCCGACCGGGTACCTGAGCCGGCCGCCGACACCAGCCGGACAAGCCGGCCCACGCCGTGCCGCCCGGCGAATGCCCGTACCCGGCTGGTCACCAGCACGCCGCCGATCAGCTTCACGTCGTAGCGGGACAGCCGTTCGTGCAGCACACCCAGCCCGGCTACCCGCGGCCGGGCCGCCACCGGGACGGCGATCCATGGCCGCCGGTCGTCGGCCGGTATGCCATTACCCGGGCCGCGGACGGTCCCGCGAGCACGGTACCCGGTACGGCGAGACCGGCCACCACGTCGAGCAGGCCCGGCGTACGGCTCGCGCCGAGGAAGGCGAACACCGGCCCGAGTACCCGCTGCCACTGCCCGAGCTCGATCCTCCGGCGCACCTGGTAGGCCGAGTACCCGCACGCGCGCGCCTGCGTCCGGGTGAACAGCCCGCGCTGGCGGGCCGCCATCCGGCGCAGTTCGCTGTCGTCCGCTTCCACGGGCGCCCAGCATCCCGCAGATCGCGGACGCACGCGTTCGTCGTCCAAAGCCCTGTGGAAAACGGCGGGCCGGCTTCGCGCGGATCGCGGCCCGATTGTCGGCGGGCTAGAACCAGGCGGTGGTGTCCGGCGGGAGCATCCCGTCGGTGCGCCGGCCGTTGCTGGTGAGCAGCGGATCCGGGTACCCCCGCGGGAGGGGAACCGGCGTGGTGCCGAGGTTGATCACGCAGCGCAACCCACCGCGGCCGGTGAAGTGCAGGGTGTCCGGTGCTGCGTCGTGCCAGGTGAGCGTGCCGCCGGCGTACTTGCGGCGCAGGCGCAGCGCGGCCCGGTAGAACGACAGTGTCGAGGCGGGGTCGGCCTCCTGCGCTTCGACGGTCAGGTCGAGCCAGGACGGCGGGGCAGGCAGCCAGGCGGCCGGTGCGGTGGTGAAGCCGAACGGCGGCGCGGTGCCGGACCAGGGCAGCGGTACCCGGGAGCCGTCGCGACCCAGCAGCCGGCCGCCGGAGCGGCGGAACTCGGGATCGTGGCGTACCTCGTCGGGCAGGTCGAGCACCTCCGGCAGGCCCAGTTCCTCGCCCTGGTAGAGGTAGGCCGAGCCGGGCAGGGCGAGCATCATCAGGGTGGCCGCGCGGGCGCGGGCCAGGTCGCCGCCGAGCCGGGTGCGGTGGCGGCGGACGTCGTGGTTGGACAGTACCCAGGTGGTGGTCGCGCCGACCGTGGCCGAGGCGGCGAGGCATTCGTCGACGACCTCGCGGTAGGCGGCTGCCGACCAGGGTGCGGTGAGGAAGTCGAAGTTGAACGCCTGGTGGAACTCGTCGGCGGCCACGTACCGGCACAGCCGGGTGGGCGGGGACACCCACGCCTCCGCGACGGCCATCCGCTCACCCGGGTAGCCGTCCAGGATGACCCGCCAGGAGCGGAAGATCTCGTGAATGTCGTCCTGGTCCCAGTACGGCAGTACCGCCCGGCTGCGCAGCCGCATCTGGTCGGCGTAGCCGACGTCGGGCAGGCCCTCGGCCTTGATGAGCCCGTGTGCGACGTCGACCCGGAAGCCGTCCACTCCCCGGTCGAGCCAGTACCGCACGATGCTCTCGAACTCGGCGCGAACCTCGGGGTGGCGCCAGTTGAAGTCGGGTTGGGACACGTCGAACAGGTGCAGGTACCACTGGCCGTCGGGGACCCGCTCCCAGGCCAGGCCGCCGAAGACCGACTCCCAGTCGTTGGGCGGCAGGTGGCCGTCCCGGCCTTGGCCGGGCCGGAAGACGTACCGTTCCCGGGCCGCAGAGCCGGGTGCGGCGGCGAGGGCCTCGACGAACCACGGGTGCGCGGCGGAGGAGTGGTTGGGTACCAGGTCGACGATGAGCCGCAGGCCGAGTTCGTGGGCGCGGGAGCGCAGGTCGTCGAAGTCGGCCAGGGTGCCGAAGAGCGGGTTGACGTCGCGGTGGTCGGCGACGTCGTACCCGCCGTCGATCATGGGGGATCGGTAGAACGGGGTCAGCCAGACGGCGTCCACGCCCAGGTCACGCAGGTAGGGCAGGCGCTGGGTCAGGCCGGGCAGGTCACCGGTACCGTCGCCGGTGCTGTCCGCGAAGCTGCGCGGGTACACCTCGTAGATGACCGCGTCCCGCCACCACTCGGCACTGTCCACTGTAGACCTCCGTAACTCGCGCCCACCCGACCCAGGCTAGCCGGCCGGTTGCGCTAGGGTGCCTGATCAAGGCCAACACGAGTGGGGGTACCGGGTGGAGATCCTCCGCAACATCGTGTTCTACCTGCACCTGATCGGCTTCGCGCTCCTCCTGGGCGGCAGCGTCGCCCAGTACCTGTCCGGCAAGCTGCGGATCAACCCGGCCATGCTCGGCGGTGCGGCGATCCAGGTGGTCACCGGGCTGATCCTCGCGGTGCCGTTCGGCCTGGATCCCGGCGAGAAGCTCAACGACGTCAAGCTGGCGGTGAAGCTGGTGATCGCGCTGATGATCCTGGCGATGACGTTCTTCTCGCGCAAGCGGGAGAAGGTGAACCGGGGTCATTTCCTCGCGATCATCGGCCTGGTACTGGTCAACGCGGGTGTGGCCGTCTTCTGGTGATCCGTACCCGGCCGGGACACGACTTGGTCACGCCCGGATAACGGCCCAGAACCGTCGTTCAGCGGAACTCGGTTGCTGTCGGTGGTCTGGCGTACGCTCCCGGCAGTTGGGACCGCAATGATGCGGTGTGCGAGGGAGGGAGATCGTCTTGCGCCCTGTGCGTGGGATGCGGCTGCTCAGTGTCCTCGCGGTCGGGGGCCTCGTGCTCGCCGCCGCAGCCTGTGGCAAGCCGCCAGCGAGCAGTAGTGGCGGGGCCAGTGCGGGAGCGAGCGCCGGCGGTGGCAAGGCCGCGCACGCCTGCATGGTCACCGATATCGGCGGGATCAACGACCGGTCGTTCAATGCCGCTGCCTGGGCCGGCATGCAGGCGGCCCAGAAGCAGAACAGCAATATCAAGGTCGACTACACCCAGTCCAGCGCGGAGGCCGACTACGGGCCCAACCTCAACGGGTACGTGCAGCAGAAGTGCGACCTGATCGTGGCGGTCGGCGGTCTCATGGCCAAGGCGACGACCGACGCGGCGACCGCGAACACCAGCCAGAAGTTCGCGATCGTCGACGCCAAGATCGACTCGCCGAACGCGTTCTCCATGCAGTTCGACACCGCGCAGGCGGCGTTCCTGGCCGGGTACCTCGCGGCCGGGATCAGCAAGACCGGCGTGGTCGGCACCTACGGCGGCTTGAAGATCCCGCCGGTGACCATCTTCATGGACGGGTTCGCCGACGGGGTGGCCTATTACAACAAGGCCAAATCCAAGAACGTGAAGGTACTGGGCTGGGACAAGACCGCCCAGAACGGTTCCTTCGCCGGGTCGTTCACCGACCAGAACGGCGGTAAGCGCCTGTCTGACCAGTTCGTCGCGCAGAATGCCGACGTGATCATGCCGGTCGCCGGCGGCACCGGCCTGGGTACCGCGGCCGGGGCGCAGCAGTCCGCCGGCAAGTACTCGGTGATCTGGGTCGACCAGGACGGCTGCGTCAGCGCGGCGCAGTACTGCTCGGTGTTCCTGTCGACGGTCGTGAAGAACATCTCCGACGCGGTCCGTGACGCGGTCCTCGCGGCGGCCAGCGGCTCGTTGCAGGCCGGTGGCGGTTCGACCGGCACGCTGAAGAACAACGGCGTGCAGCTCGCCCCGTTCCACGACATGGACAGCAAGGTCCCGGCCGACCTCAAGAGCGAGCTGGACAAGCTCAAGCAGGACATCATCAGCGGCACGGTCCAGGTCACCTCCCCGGCCCAACCCAAGTAACAGGCAATACTGTGCTTGAGCCGGCCGCCCGCTGATCTGTCGGCGGGCGGCCGGGCCGACCGAGAGCCGCCGGGAGGATGCCCTGAGACTCGAGCTGCGCGGCATCACCAAGCGCTTCGGTGACCTGGTGGCCAACGACCACATCGACCTCGTCGTCGAACCCGGCGAGATCCATGCCCTGCTCGGCGAGAACGGCGCCGGCAAATCCACCCTGGTGAACATCCTGTACGGGCTGCTGCACCCCGACGAGGGTGAGATCGTGGTGGACGGTACGGCCCGGCGCTTCCGGGGGCCGGGCGACGCGATCGACGCCGGCATCGGCATGGTCCACCAGCACTTCATGCTCGTACCGGTGTTCACCGTCACCGAGAACATCATGCTCGGCGCCGAGACGACCCGGATCGCCGGGCTGCTCGACCGGGCGAGCGCGCGGGCCCGGGTCCTGGAGGTCTCCCAGCGGTACCGGTTGCCGGTGGACCCCGACGCCGAGGTCGCCGACCTGCCAGTCGGTGTCCAGCAGCGGGTGGAGATCGTCAAGGCGCTGGTCCGCGAGGTCGACCTGCTGATCCTCGACGAGCCGACCGCGGTGCTCACCCCGCAGGAGACCGACGAGCTGCTGGAGGTCATGCGCGGCCTGAAGGCCAGCGGGAAGTCGATCGTCTTCATCACGCACAAGCTCAAGGAGGTCAAGGCGATCGCCGACCGGATCACGGTGATCCGGCGCGGCAAGACGGTCGGAACCGCGCGGCCGGACGTGAGCGAGGACGAGCTGGCCGCCCTGATGGTGGGCCGGACCGTCAAGCTCAAGGTGGACAAGTCGGTGGCTGCGCCGGGGCAGCCGGTGCTGGCGGTGCAGGACCTGTCGGTGTTCGACGACCGGGGCCACGAGGCGGTCTCCGGTACCTCGCTGGAGGTACGGGCGGGCGAGGTCCTCGCCGTTGCCGGCGTCCAGGGCAACGGGCAGACCGAGCTGGTCGAGGCGATCATGGGGCTGCGGCCGGTCGCCGGCGGGACGATCGAGCTGTCCGGTACCGATCTGGCCGGGCGGACCACCAAGAAGATCCTGCTCGCCGGGGTGGGGTACATCCCCGAGGACCGCTCGGTCGACGGGCTGATCCGCGACTTCACCGTCGCGGAGAACCTGATCCTCGACCAGTGCGACCAACCGCCGTACGCCTCCGGGCTGGCCCTGCGGCCGGCGGCGATCGCGCAGTCGGCCCGGGAGCGGATCAGCGAGTTCGACGTGCGCACGTCGTCGCCGGATGCTCCCGTCGGTACGCTGTCCGGCGGCAACCAGCAGAAGGTGATCGTCGCGCGGGAGATGTCCCGCAAGCTCAACCTGCTCATCGCCGCGCAGCCGACCCGCGGCGTCGACGTCGGCTCGACCGAGTTCATCCACGCGCGGGTCGTCCACGAACGCGACGACGGCGCGGCGGTCCTGCTCGTCTCCAGCGAGCTGGACGAGGTTCTCGCGCTGGCCGACCGGATCGCCGTCATGTACCGCGGCCACATCCTCGCCACCGTCGACCCGGACACTCCACGGGAACAGATCGGTCTCCTGATGGCGGGTGTCACCGGGGAAGAGGCGGCCGCCGCATGACCGCTGAGACCCATGCGCCGAAGCACGCCGAACGCGTCGAACCGCCCCCGCGCGCCGGCTGGCCGAAGCGCGCCCTGCTCGCGGCGACCAGCGCGAACACCGTCACCGTGACGGTGTGCTCGCTCGTGCTGGCCCTGCTCATCGGCGCGGTACTGGTCGTGCTCGGCAACGACCAGGTACTGGCGGAGTACGGGTACTTCTTCGCGCAGCCGGGCACCGCCCTGGCCGACAGCTGGCGGATCGTGGTCGACGCCTACGCCAACCTGTTCAAGGGCGCGGTGTTCGATCCGGCCGCGGTGAGCGGCGCCGTCTCCGGTACCAACTCCTGGCGCCTGGTCTTCTACCCGATCTCCGAGACGCTGACCTACACCGCGCCGTTGATCTTCACCGGGCTGGCCGTGGCGCTGGCGTTCCGTACCGGCCTGTTCAACATCGGCGGCCAGGGCCAGGTCATGTTCGGCTGCATCGGCGGCGCGCTGGTCGGCTTCGGCCTGCCGCTGCCGCCCGGGCTGCACCTGATCGCGGCGCTGCTCGGCGCGGCTGTCGGCGGTGGCCTGATCGGGTTCATCGCCGGGGTACTGAAGGCGCGCACCGGGGCGCACGAGGTGATCGTCACGATCATGCTGAACAACATCGCGTTCTGGTTCCTCCAGTGGATCATCACGAAGCCGGGCGTCCACAACCCGGCCCGCAGCGACGCGATCAGCAAGGATGTCCTCGGCAGCGCCCGCCTGCCGTCCCTCGGGGGCGGCCTGCGGGTCGACTTGAGCATCGTGCTCGGCGTCCTGGCCGCCGCCGGAGTGGCCTGGCTGTTGAGCCGCTCGACGACCGGGTTCAAGCTGCGCGCGGTCGGCCTCAACCCGGACGCCGCGCGGACCGCCGGGATGAGCGTCGGGCGGGCGTACGTGCTCGCGATGAGCCTGGCCGGCGCGCTGGCCGGCCTCGGCGGCGGGATCATCGCGCTCGGCCCCGCCACTCACCTGACCGGGCAGGTGGCCGGCACCGTCGGGTTCGACGGCATCACCGTCGCGCTGCTGGGTCGGGGCAAACCGTGGGGAGTCGTCGCGTCGGCGGTGCTGTTCGGGGCGCTGCACGCCGGGGGAAACCGGATGCAGCAGTCCTCCCACGTGGCCATCGACCTGGTGACCGTGGTCCAGGCGGTGATCGTCATCTTCATCGCGGCGCCGGCCCTGGTGAAGGCGATCTTCCGGCTGCGCGCGACCCGGGGTGGCCTGGGGTCCGCGCTGGCGAAGGGGTGGTAGATGACCACGCTGACCGTCTACGACACGCCCCGGGCCAAGCCGGCGACCGGGTACTGGACGCGCGGCCGCCGGGCGGGCACGGTGTTCCTGGTACTCGGCGTCCTGGCCGCCGTACTGTTCACCGCGCTGGCGAAGTCCGGCGCGAACGCCCGCTTCGTCTGGGGTACCAGCTCGGTCGGCGCGGGCATCTCGGTGCCCGCCAAGGCCGGTGCGGCAACCTTCGGCATCCTGTGCGCGCTCGCCGGTGCAGCGCTGCTGACCGGTCGGGCCGACCGCGGGTTGCGCTGGCTGTCCGGCCTGGCGCTGGCCTGCGTCGTGCTGTCGTTCCTGTGCTGGCAGGTCGCCGGCCAGGCGATGCCGCTGGGCAGCACCGCACAGGCGACGGTCAAGGCGGCGCTGCCGCTGGTACTCGGGGCGCTGTGAGTTGCTGACCGGCGCGTTCATGGCCGCCCTCGTGGGTACCGTCGCCGCGTCCGCGTGGGCGGGGCTGGTGGCCGCCGCGTTCGGTGGCGTCTTCATCGCGCTGCTGCTCGCCGTGCTGGCCATCCGGTACCTGGTGGACCAGGTCGTCCTCGGCGTCGTGCTCAACGTGCTGGCGCTGGGCCTGACCGGCTTCCTGTTCACCCAGCTGATGCAGCAGCACGGGGACAAGTACAACTTCCCGCCGACGTTCCCGACCTGGCGAATCCCGGGGCTCGTGGACATCCCGATCATCGGGCCGGCACTGTTCCAGTCCAACATCTTCGGGTACCTGGCGATCCTGCTGGTGCTCGCCGTGCATTTCGGGCTGTTCCACACCCGGTGGGGACTGCGTACCCGCGCGGTCGGCGAGCACCCGACCGCCGCCGACACCGTGGGCATCAGCGTGCGCGGCACGCGGTACCGCAACGTGCTGCTGGGCGGCGTCATCGCGCGTATCGGCGGCGCCTCGCTGACCATCGGCGACGTCGGCAGTTTCACCAACAACATGACCGGCGGCAAGGGCTTCATCGCGCTGGCCGCCCTGATCTTCGGCCGGTGGAGCCCGGTCGGCGCCACGATGGCCGCGCTGCTGTTCGGGTTCACCACGGCGCTGGCCGGGTACCTGCCGCTGGTCGGCAGCGCGATCCCGAGCGAGTTCCTGCAGATGCTGCCGTACGCGGCGACCATCATCGCGGTCGCGGGGCTGGTCGGCCGGGTCCGGGCGCCGGCCGCCGACGGGCAGCCGTACGTGAAGGGCTGACCGGTCGTGTCCGAGATCGACTGGGTCGAACTGCGCCGCGCCGCCACCGTGGCCATGCGCCGGGCGTACGCGCCGTACTCGCAGTTTCCGGTCGGCGCGGCCGGGTTCGTCGCGGACGGCCGGGTCGTCACTGGGTGCAACGTCGAGAACGCGAGCTACGGGCTGACCCTGTGCGCCGAGTGCGGTCTGGTGTCCGCGCTCGTCGACAGCGGCGGTGGCCAGCTCGTCGCAGTGTCCTGTGTGGACGGTGACGGGGTACCGCTGATGCCGTGCGGGCGGTGCCGGCAACTGCTGTGGGAGCACGGCGGGCCGGACTGCCTGGTGGACGCCGAGCCCGCACCGGTACCGGTGAGCCTGCTGCTGCCCTACGCGTTCGACGCCGTCGAGTTGGACCGGGCGCCGTCGCTGCCGGCCCGGCTGCGGGAGTACCAGGGCCGGGGGACCGTGTTCGTGCACCCCGACATGGCCGGTGGGGAACGGGTGTGGACCGGGTACTGGGAGCGCTCGTTGCACACCGGTGAACCGGCCGGGATACTGGAGGAGGCACCGACCTGGGCGCGTGCCGACGACGCCGTCGCGTGGGGCCGGGTGCGCACGACCCGGGTGGTCGTGGTGGACGCCGACGGTGCGACGTTCTGGGCCGGTACCGGCAACGGCCCGGCCGACATGCCGAGGTGGGTCCCGTGAACATGATCGATGTGATCCTCACGAAACGGGATGGCGGGACGCTGTCCGACGAGCAGATCGACTGGGTCATCGCGGCGTACACCCGGGGCGAGGTGGCCGAGGAACAGATGGCGGCGCTCGCCATGGCGATCCTGCTGCGCGGCATGACGCCGGGCGAGATCGCCCGGTGGACCGCGGCGATGATCGCGAGCGGGGAACGGCTGGATCTGTCCACAGTGGACCGCGCGACCGTGGACAAGCACTCGACCGGCGGGGTCGGCGACAAGATAACGCTGCCGTTGACGCCGCTGGTGGCCGCGTGCGGGGCGGCGGTACCGCAGCTGTCCGGCCGGGGACTCGGGCACACCGGCGGCACGCTGGACAAGCTGGAATCGATCCCCGGGTTCCGCAGCCGGCTGTCCAACGCCGAGTTCCTGCGCCAGCTGCGCGAGGTCGGCGGGGCGATCTGCGCAGCTTGGGAAGGGCTCGCGCCGGCTGACCGGAAGCTGTACGCGCTGCGCGACGTCACCGGTACCGTCGAGTCGATCCCGTTGATCGCCAGTTCGATCATGAGCAAGAAGATCGCCGAAGGCACCGCGAGCCTGGTCCTGGACGTGAAGGTCGGCTCGGGAGCGTTCATGAAGGACGCCGACCGGGCACGGGAGCTGGCCCGCACGATGGTGGAGCTGGGCGGCGCCCACGGCGTGCGGACCGTCGCGCTGCTGACCGACATGTCGACGCCGCTCGGGGGCCGTCGGTAACGCGGTCGAGGTGGCCGAGTCGGTGGAGGTACTGGCCGGCGGCGGGCCGCCCGACGTCGTCATGCTGACCCTCACGCTCGCCCGGGAAATGTTGACCGCGGCCGGGCTGCCCGACGCCGATCCCACGGCGGCGCTGGCGGACGGGCGCGCGATGGACTCCTGGCGCGCGCTCATCAGGGCGCAGGGCGGCGACCCGGACGCGTCGCTGCCGCGCGCCCCCGAGACCGAGGTCGTCCGGTCCACAGTGGACGGATACATGACCGCGGTCGACGCGTACCGCATCGGCGTGGCGGCCTGGCGCCTCGGTGCCGGCCGGGCCCGCAAGGAGGACCCGGTATCGGCGGGCGCCGGCGTGGTTCTGTACCGCAAGCCCGGCGACCGGGTGG
>WNGQ01005998.1_pt1 | contig 11821 bp, 8 predicted proteins | sample 5407661 | NCBI WGS metagenome assembly WNGQ01 (sample SAMN13153382, study PRJNA577476) | soil metagenome | isolation source: 60 cm soil or saprolite under Garry oak tree replicate 2 | place: USA:California | collected 2016-06-15
GTTCCTCACCCGGCCTACCCTGGTGAATTACATCGCCGACCCCGCGGAACTGCGGTGGCGCGCCGGCGAGGTGTTCGACTGGATCGCCAAGGGCGAGCTCGACGTGCGCATCGGCGGCACCTATCCGCTCGCCGACGCCGCCCGGGCGCAGGACGACCTGGCCGGCCGGCGGACCACCGGCAAGCTGCTGCTCCTGCCGGGGCTGTAACCCGGACTGGGCTGTAACTGCGGCCACGTGCCAGCTGCAGCCACGTGCCGCCGGGGCACGCACCACGGACCCGTTCGGGCCGAAAAGAATTTTTCTTTTCATATAACTTTAGTTGCTGATGCCTAAATACCAGGCCGCCAGCGTCCGCCGGCCGTATGAGATCACGCTGCTCGCCGTCGCGGTCGCGGCGGCCGGCCTCAACCTGCGTACCGCGATCACCAGCCTGCCGCCGCTCTTCCCCGACCTGCAGACCCGGCTGCACCTGTCGCCGGCCGCGCTGTCGCTGCTCGCGGCGACGCCGGTGATCTGCTTCGGCGTGGTCTCCGCCTTCGCCGCCTGGCTGAACCGGCGGTACGGCGAGGAAGCCATCCTGCTGGTCGCGCTGGTCCTGCTCACCGCGGGCCTGCTGCTGCGCGGCGCGGCACCCGGGATCATGCTGTTCCCCGGCACGGCGCTGGCGGCGAGCGCGATCGCCGTCCTCAACGTGCTGCTCTCCAGCATGGTCAAGCGGCGCTGGCCGGAACGGGCCGGGCTGCTCATCGGCATCTACCTGACCGCGCTGTCCGTGGGCGCGATCCTGTCGTCGCTGCTCAGCGTGCCGCTTTATCGCAGTTCGGGTGGTTCGGTGCGGCTGGCGCTCGGCCTGTGGGCGGCCCCCGCCGCGCTGGCCGTGCTGCTGTGGCTGCCCCAGCTCGGGTACCGCGCAGTCGGCACCGAATCGGCGGCGGCCGGCACCGGTCCCGCGGCGGCCGGCGTGACGGCACCGGCCTCTGCCCTGGCGCTGCCCAGCATCAAGGTGTACCGGTACCCGCTCGCCTGGCAGGTCACCGGGTTCATGGGGCTGCAGAGCCTGCTGTACTACGCGGCGCTGTCCTGGCTGCCGACGATCTTCCAGGACCGCGGCGACTCGGCGGTCACGGCCGGCAACCTGCTCGCGCTGATGGGCGTCGGCAACCTCGTCACCTCGCTCATCGTGCCTGTGCTCGCCCACCGCCGCCCGAGCCAGCGCGGACTGGTGGTGCCCAGCCTGATCGGGACGGCCGCCGGCCTGGCCGGATCGCTGTGGGCGCCGCTGAGTACGGCGCCGTTCTGGGTCCTGGTCCTCGGCGTCAGCCAGGGCTCCTGCCTCGGCCTGGCCATCTTCTTCATGATGGCGAGGGCGCCCAATGCAGGCGTCGCCGCCTCGCTATCCGCCTTCGCGCAGTCGGTCGGTTACCTGGCCGCCAGCGCCGGCCCGCTGGAGGTCGGGCTGCTGCACACCGCCACCGGCAGCTGGAACATACCGGTCATCCTGCTGCTCGTGCTGTGTGCCGCCGAACTCGCCACAGGTGTCCTGGCCGGGCGTCCGCTGGTGCTGCCTGCCGCCACCGGGCAGCCGGCGCCGGGCGGCCTGACCGCTCGTGACAGGCTCGGCGATCGTGGGTAAGCCCGACACGCGTGTCGGGGACGGGGCGGGCGCGACGAGCGATCTGAGGCCCAACCTCGTACACTCGGTTCGATTAGCGTTCCCCATCAGGCCCGCACAGCACATGAGGAGCACGCCGTGACCTTGCTGGAGTGCATCAAAGGCCCTGAGGACCTGAAGGGACTCAGCCAGGACCAGCTCACCCGCCTCGCCGGGGAGATCAGGGACCTGCTGATCGAGACGACCACCAGGACCAGCGGCCACCTCGGCCCGAACCTCGGCGTGGTCGAGCTCACGATCGCGATCCACCGGGTCTTCGACTCGCCGAAGGACAAGATCGTCTTCGACACCGGGCACCAGGCCTACGTGCACAAGCTGCTGACCGGCCGGGTCGCGCAGTTCGGCACGCTGCGGCAGCGCGGCGGGCTGACCGGTTACCCGAGCCAGGCCGAGTCCGAGCACGACCTGGTGGAGAACTCGCACGCCTCCACCAGCTTGTCCTACGCCGATGGCCTGGCCAAGGCGTACAAGCTGCGCGGCGAGCCGGACCGGACCGTGGTCGCGGTCATCGGCGACGGCGCGCTGACCGGCGGGATGGCCTGGGAGGCGCTGAACAACATCGCCGCGGCCAAGGACTCGCGGCTGGTCATGATCGTGAACGACAACGGCTGGTCGTACCAGCCGACGATCGGCGGCCTGGCCGAGCACCTGGCCGCGATCCGGGTCAACCAGCGGTACGAGCACGTGCTCGACTACATCAAGACCACCCTATCCCGGGCGCCGCTGGTCGGCGGGCCGCTCTACGGCACGCTGCATGGGATCAAGAAGGGCATCAAGGACGTCCTGCAGCCGCAGGTGATGTTCGAGGACCTGGGCATCAAGTACGTCGGCCCCATCGACGGGCACGACGAGCGGCTGGTGGAGACCGCGCTGCGGCGGGCCCGGGACTTCGGCGGGCCGGTGCTGCTGCACGTGATCACCAAGAAGGGTCTCGGCTACCCGGAGGCCGAACAGAACACGGTCGACTGCCTGCACCAGGTGCCCGCGGCCGGCGCGCTGCCCGGGACGTGGAGCCGGGTCTTCGGCGACGAGATGGTGACCATCGGCGCGCGGCGGCCCGACGTGGTCGCGATCACCGCGGCGATGCTGTACCCGACCGGCCTGGCGCAGTTCGCGGCGGCCTACCCGGACCGGGTGTACGACGTGGGCATCGCCGAGCAGCACGCCATGACCAGCGCCGCGGGCCTGGCCATGGCCGGCCTGCACCCGGTGGTGGCCATCTACTCCACGTTCCTGAACCGGGCCTTTGACCAGACGCTGATGGACGTGGCGCTGCACAAGCTGCCGGTCACGATCGTCCTCGACCGGGCCGGGGTCACCGGGCCGGACGGCGCCAGCCACCACGGCATGTGGGACGGCTCGATCATGCAGCTCGTCCCGGGCATGAAGATCGCGGCGCCCAGGGACGCCAAGCGCGTCGCCGAGTTGCTGACCGAGGCGGTCGAGGTGTCCGACGGGCCGACCGTGGTCCGGTTCCCCAAGGGCAAGGTGGGCGGCGAGGTCGAGGCCGTGGCGAAGCTGGGCGGCATGGACGTGCTGCGCGAGCCCGGTGACGGCCTCGGCGCGGACGTCCTGCTGGTCGGCGCGGGCCCGATGGCGCTGACCGGCCTGGACATCGCGGACCGGCTGGCCGGGCACGGGATCGGCGTCACCGTGGTGGACCCGCGCTGGACCAAGCCGGTCGACGAGGCGCTGGCTGGCGCCGCGCGGCAGCACCGGCTCGTGGTCACCGTGGAGGACAACGGGCGGGTCGGCGGGTTCGGCGACGCGGTGGCCCGGCTGCTGCGTGATCACGACGTGGACATGCCGGTGAAGACGTTCGGCCTGCCGCAGGAGTTCCTCTCCCACGGCACCCGCGACGAGGTTCTCGACGAGGTGGGCCTGACCTCGCAGCACCTGGCCAGGCTGATCACCGAGGCGGTGGCGCGCCGGTCATCTGGTGACGTACGTGACACCGCCGAGGCCGCGCCGGAACGGCGGCCGGTCGAGTAGCGTAAGCATTCATGCTGAACGTTGCCGTGGTCGGCTCGGGTCCTGCCGGGCTTTACGCCGCTGAGGCGCTGGTCAAGCAGGCGGCGGCGCTGCCGCTGTCGGTTCCGCTCCGGGTGGACGTGATTGACCGCCTGCCCACCCCGTACGGCCTGGTCAGGTACGGCGTCGCGCCGGACCACAAGTCCATCAAGTCGATCGCGCAGTATCTGCGCAAGGTGCTGGAAAGCCCCGACGTCCGGTTCGTCGGAGGCGTGCACCTCGGCGAGGACGTCACCCGGGACGACCTGGTGTCGGCGTACGACGCGGTCATCTACGCGACCGGGGCGATGCGGGACCGGCGGCTCGGCATCCCGGGCGAGGACCTGCCCGGAAGCTACGCCGCCACCGACTTCGTGAACTGGTACTGCGGTCACCCGGACGTGGATTCCGGCGCGTTCACCCTGGACGCCGAGTCGGTCGCGGTGATCGGCGTGGGCAACGTGGCCGTCGACGTGGCCCGGATCCTGGCCCGGGATCCCGACGAGCTGCACGCGACCGACGTCCCGCAGCCCGTCCTCGACGCGCTGCGCGCGAGCAAGGTGCGCGAAGTCCACATGATCGGCCGACGCGGGCCCGCGTACGCCAAGTTCACCACCAAGGAGCTGCGTGAGCTGGGCGAGCTGCCCGGCGTCGAGGTGGTGGTGCACGCCGACGAGGCCGACTTGAACGCGTTCGACCTGGCCGGCGGGGGTGCCGCGCTGGTCGAATCCGACCGGCGGGTGCGCGGGAACCTGGTGGCGATCTCCAAGTGGGCCCAGGGCGGGACCACCGAGCCTGCTCCTTCGGGGCACAGCCGGCGGCTGGTCGTCAGGTTCTGGCTGAGGCCGGTAGAAATTCTTGGAACCGAACGGGTCGGCGGTATCACGCTCGAGCGCACGGTTATCGCGGCTGACGGGGCCTTCGGCGGCACCGGCGAGTTCGAGACGCTCAGTGCGCAGATGGTGCTGCGTTCGGTGGGGTACCAGAGCGTGCCGCTGCCCGGCGTGCCGTTCGACCCGCGCGCTTCGGTGGTCCCGAACGCCCTCGGCCGTGTCCTGGGCGAAGACGGCACGCCGCTGCCCGGCGAGTACGTGGCCGGCTGGCTCAAGCGCGGCCCGACCGGCGTGATCGGCACCAACAAGTCCGACGCCGCCGAGACCGTCCGCTGCCTGCTCGAGGACCTGGCCGGCGGCCCCGGCGAAGGCGACGTCCCGCTGCCGCGAGCCGGCCTGCTGCGCTATCCCGACCGCCCTGCCCCGGCCGCGGATCCCCTGGTCCAGCCCGCCGATCCCGCCGCGGCCGCCGGGGAGTGGCCGCTGGCCGGCGTGCTCGCCGGGCGCGGGATCATGCCGGTCTCCTACGCCGAGTGGCTGCGCATCGAGACCGCGGAGACCGACCTGGCCAAGGCGCTGGGCCGCGGCGAGCGCGTCAAGCTGCACAACGCCGAAGCCATCTGGTCCGCCTGCCGCCCCTCCGGCGACTAGCCCGCACGCGCCCACTCAATTAAGCCCAGCAAAAGCGCACTGCCTAACCCGCTTTTCCGGCAATAAGGCCGCCCTTTTCCTGGCATTCCCCGGGCGCTAAGGAATCTCCTCCGTTATCGTGGGTCTTTACCTCCCTTACAGCGGGGTTTTTGACCCGCGATCATGAATGCGCCATTCCCGTTGCGGGCGTTGGCGATACGGCTGGTGTTCCTGGTGCGGGAGTCATCGATGAGGCAATGCCGGTATCGCCCCGGGTCGCGCTGTCCGGCCAGAATGTCACTGCTTGCCCGCATCATGGATCCGAAGGCGGGACAGCCACAGTGGACGATGGAGGCAGGCGGAATGAAAGACCACAATGGCGTCCTGATGATGCAGCGGGTGCTGCTGGCCGGGACGCTCGGGCTGGCCATGGCGCGGAAGGCGGCGGCGATCCTGGAGGGCGGGCCCGGCCACGGGACCTCGTCGGCGCCGGTGCCGGACAGCGCCGGATCACCGGGCCCGCAGCGCGAAGGAGACCTGGGCCCGCAGGGCGGAGAAGAACCGGACGGCACGAGCTTCCGGGAGCCGCAGGGCGCCGAGGGCGCGGTGCTGCGGGCGATCCTGGACGCGGCGAACGAGTGCCTCGGGCACTTCGACGACCGGCCCGCGGCGGAGCGGTGGTGCGACACCCTGTTTCACCTGCTCGACCTGGCGGCCTTCGCCGCCGAGCTCCAAAGCGAGGGCTGAAACCGGGGGGCGGTGGCGGTCGCTGCGGTGACCGCCATCCCCGCGGTGACCACGGTCATGGCGGCGGACGCGCTCATGACACCCCAATACCTGCGCAATAAGTGCGACAAACAAGCGCCGCGGAAATCCGCCTGATTCGTATCAAGAGCGCGTTTACAGGGTTAGCGGGACCTCTCACGGGGAAAGGGTCAATCATCGCCAGATGGGGACCGCGATGACATGGTACGGCCAAATCGGATGGCGTATGGCCGCGGTAGCGGCCTTTGTCGGCACGGCAGCGCTCGCCGTCGCGCTGACACGCGCCCCGGTCCACAGTGACGCCACCCTCTCCTCAGATGTCTCCGGCCGCGTGTGCGCCACGTCCGGGCTCGAGGCGTGGCTCGGGCTCGGCGCCGCGGACGCCGACTGGACCGGCGGCGCCAGGATTCACCCCGCGAACGGCACCTACTACACGCTGGAGTTCACCAACGTCTCGCGTCGCGCCTGCCGCCTCTACGGCTACCCGGAGGTGTCCGCCTACCGGGACAGCCCGGTGACCGGCGGCCAGATCGGCAGCGCGGCGGCCCGCGACACCACGGTCCGGCCGAAGCCGGTGATGCTCGCGCCTGGGGCGACGGCGCACGCCGTGCTGCGGGTCACCGCCGGCAGCCAGCCGGCCAGCTGCGCGCTGGTGACTGCCGGGGAACTCCGGGTTACCCTGCCGAGTCAGGGTCGGCCCGCGTTCGTGCCGGCACACATCCCGGTGTGTTCGAAGAAGGGGCACGTGTCGCTGAGCGTGCAGGCTGTCCAGGCCCGGCCGGGCGTCCCCGGCCACACCATGGCGCCCTGACCTGACCGGGGGAACAGTCACCCGCGCCGTTCGGGAGAGGAAAAGGTCTGAACGATCTTGACGTTTCCTGCCGGGCACCTGGCGGGGACAATGAACTTCATGAGCGTCAGCCAGATGAGCCTTCCCGCCGCAGATGGACACGAGGACCACGACGGCGAACAGGCAGGCGCAGAAACCGCGCTGCCCGACGAGCGTTACCTGGACCGCGAGGAAAGCTGGCTCAGATTCAACGAGCGCGTGCTCGAACTCGCCGAAGACGAATCGGTCCCGCTGCTGGAACGGGTGCGGTTCCTCGCCATCTTCGCGACCAACCTGGACGAGTTCTTCATGGTCCGGGTGGCCGGGCTGGTGCGCCGGATGGTGGCGGGCTTCCCGGTCGAGGGCACCGGCGTGCAGCTGCCCAGGCAGGTGCTCGAGAACACCCTGGAACTGGCGGGCAAGCTGACCGTCCGGCACGCCCGCGCGTTCAGCGAGCGCATCAACCCGGAACTGGCCGATCACAGGATCGAGATCCTGCGCTGGAAGGAACTCTCCGCAGCCGAACGCGACACCGTCGGTGACCTGTTCCGGCACCGCATCTACCCGGTACTCACCCCGCTGGTGGTGGATCCGGCCCATCCGTTCCCGTTCATCTCCGGCCTGTCGCTCAACCTGGCCGTCATGATCGCGGACTCGCGGACCGACGGCACCATCTTCGCCAGGGTCAAGGTCCCCCCGCTGCTGCCCAGGTTCCTCGCCCTGTCACAGAACCGGTACGTGCCGATCGAGGACGTCATCGCCGCGCACCTGACCGACCTGTTCGGTGACGTGGAGATCATCGAGCATCACGCGTTCCGCGTCACCCGCATCAGGGACCTCGAGGTAGACGAGGATCTCACCGAGAACCTGCTGCAGGCCATGGAGCGTGAGCTGATGCGGCGCAGGTTCGAGCCCGCCGTCCGGCTCGAGGTCGAGGACACGATGTCGGCCGACGTCCTCGAGAAGCTGGTCACCGAACTCGATATCGACCGGCGGGCCGTCTACCGGGTGCCCGGGCCGCTCGACCTGAGCGGGCTGTTCGCCATCGCCGACCTGAACATCGGCGAGCTGAAGTACCCGGCGTTCGTGCCGTCCACCCGGGCGGTCTCCAAGGACAACAGCATCTTCACCGCCATCGCCGAACGCGACATCCTCGTCCAGCACCCCTACGACTCGTTCGCCGCGTCGGTCGAGCGGCTGATCGACGAGGCCGCCGACGACCCGCGGGTGCTCGCGATCAAGCAGACGCTGTACCGGACCAGCGGCCAGTCGCCGATCGTCGACGCGCTGATCGACGCGGCCGAGGCGGGCAAGCAGGTCGTCGTGGTGGTGGAGATCAAGGCCAGGTTCGATGAGCGCGCTAACATCGCCTGGGCGCGCAAGCTGGAGGAAGCGGGCTGCCACGTCGTCTACGGCTTCGTCGGGCTGAAGACGCACGCCAAGATGGCGCTGATCGTGCGCGAGGAGCCGGACGGGACGCTGCGCCGGTACTGCCACCTGGGCACCGGCAACTACCACCCGACCACGGCCCGGATCTACGAGGACTACGGGCTGCTCACCGCCGATCCGGCGGTCGGCGAGGACGTCACCGCGCTGTTCAACCACCTGACCGGGTACAGCAGGACGAAGGTCTACCAGCGGCTGCTGGTCGCGCCGGAATCACTGCGGGCCGGCATCGTCAGCCGGATCAACCGGCAGGCGGAACGGCACCGGGCCGGCCTGCCCGCCCGTATCGCGTTCAAGACCAACGCGCTGGTCGACGAGGCGGTGGTCGACGCGCTGTACCGGGCGTCGCAGGCGGGCGTCCAGGTGGACCTGTGGGTGCGCGGCATCTGCACGCTGCGGCCGGGCATCCCCGGGCTGTCCGAGCAGATCAGGGTGCGCAGCGTACTCGGCCGGTTCCTCGAGCACTCGCGGGTCTACGCCTTCGGCACCGGCGAGGACGAGGACAGCGAGGTCTGGCTGGGCAGCGCCGATATGATGCACAGGAACCTGGACCGCCGGGTGGAGCTGGCCGTCCAGGTCGTGGACGCCGGACACCAGCGGGGATTGCGCAGGTTCCTTGATATCGGCATGGACGACGGGACTGTTAGCTGGTGGCTGAACGCGGACGGGCACTGGACCAGGCACAGCCGGGACGAAGCCGGGAATCCGCTGCGCGATGTGCAGGAGACGCTGGTGAGGGAACGGCGGGTCCGCTCGGCCGATGACTAGTGCCACCCTGGCGGCGGGCGCGGCGATCTGGCGTAATGCGGCGGACCCTGCGGAGGACGCCGAGGTCCTGCTCGTCCACCGGCCCAAATACGACGACTGGTCGCTGCCCAAGGGCAAGAGCGATCCGGACGAGCACATCCTGCTCACCGCGGTGCGCGAGGTCTGGGAGGAGACGTGCGTGCGGCCGGTACTCGGCCCGCGGCTGCCGACCGTGGAGTACATCAGCTGGGGCCTGCCCAAGCGGGTGAGCTACTGGGCGGCGTTCGGTGACAGGGTGGAGGCCATGCCGGGCAACGAGATCGACGCGGTGTCCTGGCTGCCGCTGGGTCAAGCCCGTGAGCAGCTGGCCGGCACCCACGACGCCCCGGTGATCTCCGCGTTCCGGCCGCTCGAGACGGTACCGCTGATCCTGGTCAGGCACGCCTCGGCCGGGCGCAGGGCGGACTGGCCCGGCGACGACTGCCTGCGGCCGCTCGACGCGGCCGGGGTGGCCGACGCGCGGGTGCTGGCCAGCCTGATGGCCTGTTTCGCACCCGTCGCACGGGTGCTCAGCTCGCCCGCGCTGCGCTGCACCGAGACCGTACGCCCGTACGCGGACGGGTTCGGGGGGAGGGTCGAGGCCGAGCCCTGCCTGGCCCCGTACGGCCGGTCGGCGGATTTTTCATCCCGAACGGGCCTGGCTGACTCGCTCCAGCGACTGCTCTCCTGCGTGGTGGCCGAGCGCCGTCCGGCCGTCCTGTGCCTGCACCGGGAGAACCTCCCCGATGTGCTCGCCGCAGCCTGCGCGGCACTGGGTGCGCCCGCCGCGGTACCCGCGGACCCGGCCCTGCCCAAGGGCGGCTTCTGGGTGGCGCATACCGCTATGGGACAGCTGGCCGCCCTGGAACGCTACGAGCCCTGAGCGCTACGACGTTTCTGGCGCGTGACGATCCGCCGCGTGCCGGCCGGCCGCGTGCTCGGTCGGTGCGGGCCCCGCGGCCTCGTCGTCCGGCGCGGCCTGGACGGCTTCGTGCTTGCCGGGCGCCCGGGTGACTTCCTGATTGCCCGGTGCTGGCCCAGCGGCCTGGTTTGCGTCCGGTGCTGGCCCAGAGGCCTGGTTTGTGTCCGGCACTGCCTCGGCTTGATGCGTGCCCGGTGCCGCCTCGGCGGCTTCGTGCTTGTCCGATCCTGCCCCGTCGGCTTCGTGCTTATCCGGCATGACCCCCGCGGCCTCACCGGTCGTTCTGCTCTCATGTGCTTCACTGACCTGCCTGGCCACGACCAGAGCGAGCCGTCGGCGGCGCCGCCGGAGGCGCCAGACGATATAGCCCACGATCAGCACCGCCAGCGCGATGAGCGCGTAGTACGAGTACAGCGTTATGTAGTGGTAAATCGTGCCGATGTGGCTTCCGGCGAGGTAACCGAGGCTGACCCAGGTCCCTACCCACAACGCGGCGCCGATGGCATTGAAGATGAGAAAACGCAGCCAGTGCAGGCCGGTGATGCCGGCGATGATCCCGTTCGCCTGGCGCAGGCCCTCGACGAAGCGCGCGAACGTGATGACGATAGCGCCGCGGCGGTCGAAGAAGTCCTCGGCCTTGTTGAGTCGCTCTTCGGTCAGGAACACGTACTTGCCCCACCGCAGAGCCAGGGCGCGGCCACCGAAGTGTCCGATGGCGAAGCCTATGTTGTCGCCGATAATGGCCGCGATAAAGCCGACGACGCCGACGGCCAAGACGTTGAGCCTGCCCGCGCCTGCGTAGACGGCACCGGCGATCAGTATCGTCTCGCCGGGTACGGGAATGCCGAAGTCCTCCAGCATGATCAGCAGGCCGATCGCCCAGACGCCGTAATGCTGCAGGGGTGAGGAGAGGGCGTTCAGGAAGCCAGGTAGCGCCGGCGGACTGCTGGCCAGCGCCGCCGCGATCATCAGCACCTGCGGTCACCCCTCCGATTCGGCGGCGCCACCCAGGATATCCGCGGTATCGACCTGAGCTGGGAGATCGCAGAGCGCTTGGGCGATGGGTTCTGCGGTGAGCTCGATCTGCCAGGCTCGTGCCCCGTGTCCGGCGAGCGCTTGCGCCACGATCTGCCCGTCGCAAGGCTCGGGCGGGTCCCAGCTGATCCTGCGCAACGCGTCGGGGGACAGCAGGTTCTCCACCGGCAGCCGGTTTTCCTCGGCCAGGCCCGTGACCGCGCCGCGCGCCGCCGCCAGCCGGGCGGCGGCCGCGGGATCCCGCTCGGCCCAGCGGTGCGCCGGCGGCGGGCCGTTCGGCATCGCGCCGCCGGCCGTCTCGGGCAGTTCGTGGTCGGCGCTGGCCCGGGCCCGCGCCACCGCGGCCAGCCAGTCCTTCTCGTGCCGCCGGGCCTGACGCCCGGCGAACCCGCTGATCTTGACCAGCTGGGCGTGGTTGGCCGGGTACGACCTGGCCGCCTCGATGATCGCCGTGTCGGGCAGGACCCGACGCGGGGACAGGTCGGCTCGCTGCGCAAGCCGGTCCCTGACCGTCCAGAGTTCGCGCACGACGGCCAGGCCGCGGCGGGACTGCACCCGGTGGATGCCCGACGTGCGCCGCCACGGATCCGGCCGGGCCGCGGTCGGGCGGGCGGCGAGCACCGCCTCGAATTCCTGCCGGGCCCACTCGGCCTTGCCCTGGTCATCGAGCTCGTCAGCGAGCGCGTCCCGCAGGTCGGTCAGCACCTCCACGTCGAGGGCCGCGTAGCGGAGCAGTTCCTCGCGCAGCGGACGGGTCGACCAGTCGGCCGCCGAATGACCCTTTTCCAGGTGGAAGCCGAGCACCTCTTCGACGAGTGTGCCGAGGGCTACGCGCGGATAGCCGAGCAGCCGCCCGGCTAGCTCGGTATCGAAGAGCCGCCGCGGCCGGAAG
>WNGQ01019134.1_pt1 | contig 11820 bp, 9 predicted proteins | sample 5407661 | NCBI WGS metagenome assembly WNGQ01 (sample SAMN13153382, study PRJNA577476) | soil metagenome | isolation source: 60 cm soil or saprolite under Garry oak tree replicate 2 | place: USA:California | collected 2016-06-15
CTGCTGGTGGCCGTGGGCGTACCACTCGTCCAGCACACCGCCGCCCGCCACGCCGACCGGCGCACCGCGCCGCTGCGCGGGGAACTCTGCACCGCCGTCGTCGACCTGCTGCACGGCCTGCCGGACCTGCTCGCGTACGGCGCGGCCCGGCGGCGCCTGGACGCGCTCGCGGACATCGAGGTGCGGCTGCGGCGGGCCACCGCCCGCTCTGCGGCGGGCGTCGGGCTCGGCGCCGGCCTGGTCGCCCTCGCCGGCGGCGGTTCCGTCTGGGCGGCGCTGGCGTGGGGCGCGGACGCGGTACCCGCCGGCAGGCTCGACGGTGTCCTGCTCGCAGTCGTGGTACTGACCCCGCTCGCCGTCTTCGACACGGTCACCGGCCTGCCCACCGCCGCGGCGAACCTGGCATCCGCCCGGACCGCCCTCAGCCGGGTCTTCGGCCTGCTCGACCGCCCCGAACCAGTCTCCGAACCGGCCCACCCGGTGCCCCTCCCCGCGCCGCCCTACCGCCTCGACGTCGCCGGTCTGTCGGCACGCTGGTCGCCGGACGGCCCCGACGTCATCGCCGACCTGGACCTCGCGGTGGCGCCCGGCAGGCGGGTCGCCGTCGTCGGACCGAGCGGATCGGGCAAGAGCACGCTGGCCGCCGTACTCGTCCGTTTCCTGGAGCCCAGCGCCGGACAGGTCCGGCTGGGCGGCGTTGACACCCGCACGCTGACCGGCGACGAGGTGCGCACCGTCGTCGGGCTGCTCACCGACGAGGCCCGGCTGTTCGACACCACGATCGCCGAGAACCTGCGCATCGCCGACCGGGACGCCGACGACCGGCGGCTACGCGCGGCGTTGGCTCAGGCACGGCTGCTCGACTGGGTCGACTCGCTGCCCGCGGGCCTGGACACGATGGTCGGCGAGCACGGCGCCCGCCTGTCCGGCGGGCAGCGACGGCGCCTCGCGCTGGCCCGGGTACTGCTGGCGGACTTCCCGATCCTCGTCCTCGACGAGCCCACCGAACACCTCGACGAGCCGACCGCACGGGCGCTGACCGCCGACCTGCTCGACGCGACCCGCGGCCGGACCACTGTACTGATCACCCACCGGCCGATCACGCTCGACGACGTCGACGACATCGTGACCCTCGATCGCCGCAGCGGAGCCATCCTCATGACGGCGCTGCGTACAGGTCGAGCAGCCGCAGCCGGGTGGACTGGAGCCGGTCGACGACGACCTCGGTGAACCGCATCGTCAACTGGAAGCCCAGCACGGGATCACGCTGACACAGCTCCCGGATCGCCGCGCCGTCGAACTCGATCGCCAACGTGACCTCCCCCGCACTGGCGGAGAAATGCCAGCGGTACGGCGGGAACAGCCACGACCAGCCCAGCACGGCACCGCGACCGAGGCTCTCCACCACCACGGCGCCCCGGCCGGGCAGCTGGGTCTCCAGCGAGACCCGCCCCTCGCGGATGAGCCAGAACCGCTCGGCGCGCCGGCCCTCCTCGAAGATCCGGGCACCGGTCGGGAACATGGCCTTGCGCGCCCAGGGCTGCAGCTGGTTGAGCTGGGCCGGGCTCAGGCCGGCCAGGAACGGCTGGGTCGACAACAGGTCGCGCACGGTCTCCATCACGCCCTCCTCGCCCGCGGGTACTCAGGTCAAGGGTCACCTGGACCCGCCCGGCGCGGAAGGGACCAACGACACCGGCGCGCAGGCCTAAGGTCACGAGCAGGCCCGAGCAATTCGTCGTAGCGGCGACCCGCGGCTGCCACTGGCTGGAACCGGGGCCTTCGGTGGCGATGCCCCGTCGGCCATGATGTCTGCCGGAGGCTGAACTCCGGTCCCGGGTGTACCTCGGATCGGGGTCAGGGTCGGCGGCCAGCGCGGTCGGCGACCCGCGACGTGCGAAAGGGTGCGATGGCGGCACCACCGGAAGGGTCGGGGGTCTTCGTCGGGCGCGAGAAGGAACTCAATATCCTGCGGTCGGCGCTGGACCACGTGCGCGCCGGGCAGCCGCAGGTCGTCCTGATCGAGGGCCCGGCCGGGATCGGCAAGACCGCGCTGGTGGACCGCTTCCTCGACCTCGAGACCGACGTTCAGGTGATCCGCGCCAGCGGGGAGCCGTGGGAGGCGTCGGTCCCGTACGGTGTGGTCGACCAGCTGGTTCGCGGCGCCGGCGTCAGCCGGGCCAGGATGCTCGCCGGCCGCGAGCGCGCTCTGCCGGTCGACGAGCCCATCAGTGTGGGTGGTCGGGTTCTCGAACTCCTCGGGGATCTCGACGGTGAGCGGCCGGTTGTCGTCGTTATCGACGACGCGCACTGGGCCGACCTGGACTCGCTTCGGGCATTGCTCTTCGCGTTGCGCCGGCTGGTCGCCGACCGGGTCCTCACCGTGTTGACGGCGCGGCCGGAGGACATGAGCCGGCTGCCCGAGGGGCTGCGCCGGTTGGCCGAGGGGCAGACCGGAACGACCGTGCCGCTCGGGGAGCTCGGCACGAGTCAGGTGCGGGCGCTCGCCACATCACTGGGGTTGCGCGAGTTCTCCCACGGCGCGGCGGAGCGGCTGCACATGCATACCCAGGGCAACCCGTTGTACGTGCGAGCACTGCTCTCGGAAGTCCCGGCCGACCGGTGGCGTACGTGGCAGCCCGTGCTGCCGGCTCCGCGTGCCTTCGCCTCGCTGGTCGAGCGGCGGCTCGAATCGTGCAGCACGGCGGCCCGGCGGCTGGTGGAAGCGGCTGCGGTACTGGGTGGCCGTCCCTCACTGGCGACGGCCGCCGCGTTGGGCGAGATCGACGAGCCGACGCTGGCGCTGGAGGAGGCGGCCGTCGTCGACCTGCTCCGGTCGAACGCGGAACCGGGTGCGCTGGAGGTGAGCTTCCCCCATCCGCTGGTACAGGCCGCGGTCTACGGGCAACTGGGTCAGCATCGGCGGGATCGGCTGCATGCCCGGGCGGCCGAGCTGCTGGATGACGTAGGGGCGGCTCTGCGCCATCGGGTGGCGGCGGCGCACGCGCCGGATCCGCAGCTCGCGGCGCAGTTGGCGGCGTACGGGCAGCAGCGGGCGAACACGGGCGGCTGGGCGGGCGCGGCCTCCGCCCTGGTGGCGGCAAGCCGGCTCAGCCCCGGTCGCGCGCTGCGGGAGTCCCGGTTGTTGCAGGCTGTCGACGCGATGGTCGGAGCCGGCGATCTGAGCCAGGCGAGCACGTTCGCGCGGGAAATCATGGGATTCCCTGCCGGCGCCATGCGCGATGCGGCGCTGGGCTACCTCGCCGTGGTACGCGGACGGCCGACCGAGGCCGAAGACCTGCTGCGCCGCGCGTGGGAACGTGCCGATCCCGCCAGGGACCCCGCGGTGGCGGCCACCATCGCGCAGCGCCTCGCCCTGCATGCCGTCGGCCGGCTGAACGGCACGGACGCCGTCCAGTGGACCCGCCGGGCCATCGAGCTGGCCGCGCCGCACGAACCGGCACGCGCTGAGTCGCAGGCCGTACTCGGGTTGGGTCTGGCGTGGCAGGGCCGCATGTCGGAGGGTCTGGCGGTACAGGAGGCCGCCCTGGCCGAGATCGCCGCACCCGACGAGAGTGCACTGCCGCCACGGATCAAGATGGCGCACGGCTGGCTACGCCTCGCCGACGACGACATCGTCGGCGCTCGCGCCGAACTGATGGAGACGGCTCCGACGGCACTCGCCATGGGGTCGATCCGGATCTCCCTGTGGGCGTACTCGTGGCTGGCCCTGACCGACTACGCGTTGGGCAACTGGGACGAGGCGATCCTCGACGCCGAGCGGGCCGTTGCGCTCCTCGGTGAGAGCGGCCATGCCTGGCTACGGCCGCTCGTCCGGTGGGCGGCGTCGGTGGTACCCGCTGCCCGCGGCGACTGGCGATCGGCGGAAGAGCACGTCCGGCTCGCCGTGGCGCAGACCGGTGACTACGAACTCATGATGGTGGGAGCGGCCCTCGCCAGGGCACACCTCGCCGCCGCACGAGGCGACAACGACGCCGTGCTACGAACCCTGGAACCGTTGACGACGATCCAACCGCGCGAGGCGATCGACGAACCCGGGTTCTGGCCCTGGCGGGACCTGTACGCCGACGCCCTGGTGAACGCCGGACTTCTCGACGAGGCAGACGACCTGCTGGCTCCACATGAGGCGATGGCCGACCAGCGCGGGCGACGCCTGGAGATCGCCCGGTTGGCCCGCGTGCGGGGCCGCCTCGAGTCCGCACACGGCAGGGCCAAGGAGGCCGAGGCCGCCTTCCAGTACGGCCTCGAACAGATCGACGACCTACCGCTGCCGTTCGAGCGGGCCCTGCTCGAACTCGCCCACGGGCAGACGCTACGCCGCAACGGGAAACGTCGCGCGGCGGCAGTCCAGCTGCAAGCCGCCGCGGACCGGTTCGCCACCCTCGAGGCACAGCCGTACCTGGAGCGGTGCGAACGGGAGCTGATCGCGTGCGGTCTGGCTCCCACGGAACGGCGCACCTTCGACCCGACCCGGCTCACCGCGCAGGAACTCGCGGTTGCCCGGCTGGTCGCCGACGGTCTGAGCAATCGCGCCGTCGCCGCGGCACTATTCGTCAGCATCAAAACCGTGCAGTTCCACCTCACCCACATCTACTCGAAACTGGGGCTCAGTTCGCGGGCGGAACTCGCGGCCCGCCTTCGAGACGACGGGACCGACATCAACAGCCATTAGGTCCACACGGTGAGGAAGGTGTCGTTGAGTTCGCGCTGGATGTAGAAAATGCCTTTCGCTAGTTGGTCCTCCGTCCAGTTGACGGTGGGGAAGTCGGGGAAGGTGCGGTAGCCGAGGCCGGCGAAGACCTCGTTGCGGTTGCCCGAGGGGTCGAAGAAGTAAATGGTGGTACCGCGGGTGATGCCGTGCCGGGTGGGCCCGAAGTCGATCGATACGTCGTCCATACCGAAGATGTCGCCGGCGCGCAGGATGGCGTTCCAGTCCTCCAGGTGGAAGGCGAAGTGGTGCAGTTTGCCGTTGGGACCCTTGACGACGGCGAAGTCGTGCGGCGACTCGCCGCAGGCCATCCAGGAGCCGAGCACCTCGGGGTGCGACGGGTTGGTGATCGCGCGCTCGGCGGCGTGGAAGTCCAGCACGTCCATGAAGAACTTCTCCACCAGGCCCGGGTCCTCGGCGGGCACCAGGGCGTGGTCGATCCAGTGCGCCGCGATGCCGTGGGCGTCGCGCGGCCACGGCGGCGGGTTCAGTGAACCCGTATCGGTACCGGTGAATTCGATCTGGTTGTACAGTTCGATGATCTGCTCGGACGGCAGGGTGATGCGCACCCCGTCGCCGACGGTCAGGTTCTCGCCCTTGGAAAGCCGCGCGGTGGTCGCCCCGAACTGCTGGGCCCGGTTCTCGTAGTTGACCAGGTCCTGTTCGTTCTCGACCTTGTACCCGAGTTTGACCAGCCCGACCCCACCTTCTTCGAGTACCAGCGAATGGTGGTCGTATTCGTCCCAGCACTTGAGCCACAGCTTGCCCGGCTCCTCGTGCACGATGTTCATGCCAAGGGTGTTGGAGTAGTGGTTGCGGGCCTCCTCCAGGTCGGTCACCCGGATGTGCACGAACCCGAGCCGCATCACGCTCATGTCCTGATTCCTTTCGGTCGATCTTGCCGCATCGGCTGTATCGGACGGGGCTGCGCCCCGTTTGCGGAGGCGAAGCCGTAGGGCAGAACCCGGCGTAGCTTGTCGCCTTCCTGAAGTTCGACGAGCACGTTCGTGATCGGTACCGCGCGACAACTGAGACAGATACCTTCTACCCTTTCGTCCTCGCTGAGGACGCTTTCGGCGATCGGTCGCTCGTAGCGCACCTCCCCTCCGACGAGCTGGATCTTGCAGATGCCGCACCCGCCGCGCCGGCACCCGATCCGATATTTGAAACCGGCGCGCCCCAGGGCGGCGAGCACCGTCTCACCGTCAGCGGCGGGGATACGGACCCCCTCCGGTAGGACGGTCACGTCGGCCATCCGGCATGGCTCCCTTCAGGTGAACGCGTGCACCGAACCGAGGCCGTCGAACTCGGCGGAGACCACCGACGCCGGCCCGAGCGCGACAGAGGTGGTGAGGCCACCGGACAGCACGACAGAGCCCGGCTTCAGGTACTCGCCTCGGCGCCCGAGCGTGTTCACCAACCACGCCATCGCGGCCGCGGGATGACCCATCGCCGCCCCCGCGGCGGCGGTCCACCACCTCGATCGCGGCCAGCACCGCCGCGGTGGCGGCAAGCACGCTCGCGATCGTCGCCGGGGGCTCCATGACCTCACCGACCAGGAAGGCGAGCTCCGGCTCGGCGCGCGGATGGATCAGCTCGCCCAGCCGCACAGGCTCGCCGTGCGGCACCAGCATCCCGGTCGTCAACCGCCCGTACACCGGCGCGTCGATGCCGAGTGCATCCCGCTTGACCCGGCTGGTCAGGCCCAGCTTGGCTCCGGCCAGCTCTTCACCGCCGGTCAGCCGGTGTTCCACCACGTACCACTGCGCCTTGTACGCGGTGTCCGCGTCGAGGAACGGGTACGCCTGGCTGAACGGTGTGATCGGCGTGCGGGTGTACTCGGCGTCGATCAGCCGCTCGGCCATCGCCCGGGGATCGATCACGGCCGGTCACCGCCGCCGGTGAACCGGACGGTCACATCGCCGAGATGCGCGAACTCGGCCCGGTACACGTCCCGCGGACGGACCGGCACCATGCGGTGCAGGGCACCCGGCAGCACGATGTCGCCGGCGTGCAGACCGGAGTCCAGCGCGCCCAGCTTGTTCGCCAGCCACGCCACGCAGTACGCGGGATTGCCCAGCGCCGCGGCACCGGCGCCGCTGTCGATCAGCGCTCCGTTGCGGTAGAACAGCATCCCGATCAGCCGCAGGTCACCCGCGGTGACCGGGGTAAGGCGCCCACCGATGACCACCCTGCCGCAGGAGGCGTTGTCGGCGACCGTGTCGACCAGTTGGATCCGCCACTCCGCGATCCGGCTGTCCATGATCTCCATGGCCGGCAACACACCGGCCGTCGCGGCCAGCACGTCGGCCGTCGTCACTCCGGGCCCGGCGAGGTCGCGCGCCAGGAGGAACGCGATCTGCGCCGCCACCCTCGGTTGCAGCAGCGCCCCCAGGTCGGCGTCCGCCCCGTCCTCTACGAACATGTCGTCGACCAGTACGCCGAAGTCCGGCTCGCCGGTACCGAGCAACTGCTGCATCGCCCGCGACGTCAGCCCGACCTTCCGGCCGCGAACGAGCCGCCCGGCCGCGACCCGGCGCTCGACGTTGACCGCCTGTACCGCGTAGGCGTCCGCTACCGTCAGATCGCGATGCGAGTCCGTGATCGGCTCGATCGGCGTCCGCTCGACCTCGGCACGCCACAACCGGTCGGCGAGCTCGCCGATCAGCGCGTCGCCAGCAACGGCGGATGCGACCTGCACGCCCACCAACCCGGTCCTCCTGTTGTCCGCAACCGACTCCGGCCGCCCGGTGCCAGCGTTTCCGACCAGGAGCGGATTTCGCACCGGAGGAACCCCTAGCCCCGAGCCGGGTGGGTACGGGTGCGCCAGCAGCGCCGCCCTCCCGGCCCGAAGCTAGGGGTTCGTCCAGCGCGAAGCACCCCGGTGTCGCGGAAAGCTGCAGGACGTGACCGGTTAGCCGCGCCCTCGGCGAATCCGCGTGCTGCACATCCGGAGGAGCACAGATGACACCACTGTTGGAAGAGGTCAGGAGCAAGCTGGACGGCGCCGTGGTGGACGACCCCGAACACGGGATCTTCCGCGCCCGCCGGGACGTGTTCACCGATCCCGACCTGTTCGACCTGGAGATGAAGTACATCTTCGAAGGCAACTGGATCTACCTCGCGCACGAGAGCCAGTTGGCGAACAACAACGACTACCTGACGATGTGGATGGGCCGGCAGCCGGTCATCATCTCCCGGGACCGGAAGGGTGAGCTGCACGCGGTCCTCAACGCCTGTGCCCATCGCGGCGCGATGGTCTGCCGGCGCAACAAGGACAACCGGTCCACCTGGACCTGCCCCTTCCACGGCTGGACGTACAGCAACGACGGCCGGCTGCTCAAGGTCAAGGAGCCGAAAGGCGCCGGCTACCCGGAGGGGTTCAACACCAACGGCTCCCACGACCTGCCGAAGGTCCCGCGCTTCGAGTCCTACCGCGGGTTCCTGTTCGGCAGCCTGAACCCTGACGTGCTGCCGCTGGAGCAGCATCTCGGTGAGACCACGAAGCTCATCGACCTGATGGTCGACGCGTCACCCGAGGGGCTCGAGGTCCTCAAGGGCGCCTCCAGCTACACCTACGACGGCAACTGGAAGGTACAGGCGGAAAACGGCGCGGACGGCTACCACGTCGCCTCGACGCACTGGAACTACGCGGCCACGACCGCCCGGCGGGCGTCGGGCGAGTCGACCACCGAGACCAGGGCGATGGATGCCGGCAGCTACGGCAAGACCAGGGGCGGGTTCTACGCGTTCGACCATGGCCACGTGCTGCTCTGGACGACCCGGGCCAACCCGGAGGACGAGCCGCTGTACGAGCGCCGGCAGGAACTGATCGAGCGGTACGGGCAGGCCAAGGCCGACTGGATGATCAGTATCGCGCGCAATCTGTGCCTGTACCCGAACGTGTACCTGATGGATCAGTTCAGTTCCCAGATCAGGCAGTTCCGGCCCATCGAGGTGGACCGGACCGAGGTCACCATCCACTGCATCGCGCCGAAGGGCGAAAGCCCCGAGGCCCGCGCCGCCCGGATCCGCCGGTACGAGGACTTCTTCAACGCCACCGGCATGGCCACCCCGGACGACCTGGAGGAGTTCCGGTCCTCGCAGCGGGGCTTCCTGGCACGGAATGCGCCGTGGAACGACATGAGCCGCGGCGCGACCCATTGGGTCCGGGGCCCGGACGACGACGCGCGAGCACTCGGCATCAACCCCATCCTCAGTGGCGCCCGCGTCGAGGACGAGGGTCTCTACCCGGTACAGCACGGCTACTGGCTCAGGGCGATGCGGCACGCGGTGGACCTGGAGGCGAAGGGATGAGTCGATGAGCATCACGCTGCAGGAAGTCGAGCAGTTCCTGTACCGCGAGGCGCGCTATCTGGACGACCGGGAATTCGACCAGTGGCTACAGTGCTACGCGCCGGACGCGGAGTATTGGATGCCGGCCTGGGATGACGACGACACCCTGATCACCGACCCGCAGCGTGAAGTGTCGCTGATCTGGTACCCGAACCGGGGCGGGTTGGAGGACCGGGTGTTCCGGATCAAGACGGACCGGTCGAGTGCGACCAGCCTGCCGGAGCCGAGAACCGGGCACAACATCACCAACGTGGAAATCGTCGAGCAGCGCGACGGCGAATGCGACATCCGGTTCAACTGGTTCACGCTCTACTACCGGTACCAGGCTATCGACACCTATTTCGGAACCTCGTTCTACACGCTCGACACCTCAGGCCCACAGCCTCTCATCACGTACAAGAAGGTTGTTCTGAAGAACGACTACATCCACCACGTCGTGGACATCTACCACGTCTAGGGCGGACGAGATATGAGCTATCAGATTGCGTTGAATTTCGAGGACGGGGTCACCCGGTTCATCGAGTGTTCCGACGGGGAACTGGTGTCCGACGCCTCCTACCGCGCCCGCATCAACATCCCGCTGGACTGCCGCGACGGCGTCTGCGGTACCTGCAAGAGCTTCTGCGAATCCGGCGAGTACGAACTCGGCGAATACGTCGTCGACGAGGCGATGACCGAGGACGAGGAGTCGGCCGGCTATGTGCTGACCTGCCAGATGACGCCGCGGTCGGACTGCGTCCTGCGGATTCCCACCACTTCCGACGTGGCCAAGACCGGCGTGTCCGCGCACGCCGGCCGGGTCAGCGTCATCGAGCGGTTGTCGGAAACGACGACCGGCTTCTCGATAGCGCTGAACAACAGGTCAGCGCTGGGATTCCTGCCCGGCCAGTACGTGAACATCCTGGTGCCGGGTACCGACCAGACCCGTTCGTACTCGTTCAGCTCGGGACCGCAGGCCGAGCACGTCTCCTTCCTGCTGAGAAACACCGACACCGGTGCCCTGCCCACCTACCTTCGGGAGCGGGCCAAGGAGGGCGACCGGGTCGAGTTCAACGGCCCGCTCGGCAGCTTCTACCTGCGCCCGATCCAGCGGCCGCTGCTCCTCCTCGCCGGCGGCACCGGCCTGGCACCGTTCCTGGCGATGCTGGACAAGATCAGCCGCAATGGCGGCAGCGAGCACGCCGTCCACCTGATCTTCGGGGTGACCAACGACCCCGACCTGGTCAAGCTCGACGAGCTCGAGGCTTACGCCAAGACACTGCCCAACTTCACGTTCGACTGTACGGTCGCGGACGAGAACAGCTCGTACCCGAACAAGGGATACGTGAACCGCTACATCGAGCCGCAACACCTCAACGGCGGCGAAGCCGACGTGTACCTGTGCGGCCCGCCGCCGATGGTGGACGCGGTCCGCAGCTTCCTCTCCGCACAGGGCACCCCGCCCGCGAACTTCTACTACGAGAAGTTCAGCGGTACCGGGCTCGTCGTGGAGACCGGAGCGGAGCGCTTGAGGCCCGTCGAGTCCGACGAGGCGTTCGACGCCCGGATGGCGCTCGAACTTGGCGCGGTCCAGCTGACCATGGGCCGGCTGACCGGCGAACAACTCACCGAGTTCCACCGGCTCGCCGAGGCGACGGCGCCGGCGGTGGCCGCCGGCCACTTCGCCGACGCGGTGGCCTACCGCGAGACGAACGCCGCCTTCCACAGCTTCCTCATCGAAGCGACCGGCAACGCCACCCTCATCGACGCGCACCGGCAACTGCGGGTCCTGGACTACATGGCGCAGGCGCTGAGTCCGGGAGTCGACGTGACCGGTGACATCGTGCAGGACCACCGCGACCTCGTGGCCGCGTTCGAGCGGGGAGACCTGGCCGCTGCCCGGGACATCGTGGTGTCCCACACCGAGAACGCCAAGGCGACGATGCGGGCCGGCATCGAGAAGGGTGGCGGCTCATGATCCATCCGGGTCGGTTCGACGACAAGGTCGCGGTCGTGACCGGCGCGGCACAGGGCATCGGCCTGACCGTCGCGACCGGCATGGCGAAGGAAGGCGCGAAGGTCGCGCTGGTCGACCGGTCGGAACTGGTACACGAGGTGGCCGAGAAACTGACGGCGGGCGGGGCCGCCGCCTCCGCGCTCACCGGCGACCTCGAACGGTACGCCGACTGTTCCGCCGTCATGGCCAAGGCGCAGGAGAAGTTCGGTCGCATCGACATCCTCGTCAACAACGTCGGCGGCACCATCTGGGCCAGGCCCTACGAGGAGTACGGCGAAGAACAGATCGAAGCGGAGATCAGACGCTCGCTGTTTCCGACCTTGTGGTGCTGCCGCGCGGTACTGCCACACATGCTCCAGCGAAACCGCGGGACGATCGTGAACGTGTCGTCGGTGGCCACCCGCGGCGTCAACCGGGTGCCCTACGGCGCGGCCAAGGGCGGCGTCAACGCGATCACCGCATGCCTGGCGTGGGAGTACGCGGGACGGGGCATCCGCGTCGTCGGCACCGCGCCGGGCGGTACCGAAGCGCCCGACCGGCGGGTGGCCCGCGGCCCGGGCGCGAAAACCGGGCAGGAGGAAGCCTGGTACCAGCAGATCGTCGACCAGACGATCGAGTCGTCGCTACAGAAGCGGTACGGGACGTTGGAGGAACAGGCCGCGGTCATTCTCTTTCTCGCCTCCGACGAAGCCTCCTACGTCACCGGAGTCACCGTGCCGGTGGCCGGCGGAGACCTGGGGTG
>WNGQ01017708.1_pt1 | contig 11819 bp, 9 predicted proteins | sample 5407661 | NCBI WGS metagenome assembly WNGQ01 (sample SAMN13153382, study PRJNA577476) | soil metagenome | isolation source: 60 cm soil or saprolite under Garry oak tree replicate 2 | place: USA:California | collected 2016-06-15
TATCGCGCTCGACCGGTTCGCGGCCGGCTTCCCGGATGAGGCGGACTAGTTCCTGGCGGCGCATGCCTTGGGGAGTGGTTGCGCCGGCGTCGTGGTAAATTTTTTCCTCGATAACGGTGCCATCGAGGTCGTCGGCGCCGAAGCGCAGAGCGATTTGTGCAATCTTCGGAGTCAGCATCTGCCAGTACGCTTTGATGTGCGGGAAGTTATCGAGCACGAGACGGCTGACGGCAATCTGCTTGATGTCGAGCATTCCTGTGGTCTTGGCCAGGTGCTCGAGCGGCGTGTTGTCGGGATGAAACGCCAGCGGGATGAAGGTTTGAAATCCGCCGGTTTCGTCTTGCAGAGCACGGAGTTTCAGCAGGTGATCGACACGGTCTTCGTCATTCTCCACGTGGCCGTAGAGCATGGTGGCGTTGGATTTCAGACCGATGTTGTGGGCGAGGCGGGCGGTGTCGAGCCACTGGTCGCCGTCGATTTTGTGATCGCAGATGATGTGGCGGACGCGGTCCGCGAAAATTTCTGCGCCTCCCCCAGGGAGCGAATCTACACCGGCGGCCTTTAGCTGCTGCAGCGTTTCGGCAATCGAAAGCTTGGCCCGCTTCGCGAGATACGCGACCTCAACCATGGTGAAGGCTTTCAGGTGGACTTGCGGGAAGCGTTGCTTGAGGCCGCCGACCAGATCGAGAAAATATTGGAACGGGAGATCCGGGTGGAGGCCGCCGACTATGTGGAATTCAGTGACTGCCTCGCAGTATCCGGAAGCAGCGGTTTCAAATGCCTCCTCGAGCGCCATGGTGTAGGCGCCTGGAGAATCTTTCTTGCGGCCGAATGCGCACAAGCGGCAGGCGGCGACACATACATTTGTGGGATTGATGTGTCGGTTTACGTTGAAGTAGGTCTTATCGCCGTGCATACGCTCGCGAACCTGATTCGCAAGCCAACCGACGGCGAGGATGTCTGCGGTGCGATAGAGGACGAGCGCGTCTTCTGGGCTGAGGCGTTCGCGGGACAGTACTTTCTCGTGAAGGGGCCTGACACGCGGGTCGTCAGTTTGAAAAGGATGCTGGTCCGGCATCAACTTGATGATACCGCAAGCAGCCACTGTGGTCCCAATTTGCGCTCACTACGTCAACGATTGTTGAACTCACGACCAGCGGTCGAACCATGCCAGCCAGCGGTTGCTGGATATCCAACTACTGAGATGAGGCGGCGAAATCCCGATGAGTGCAGAACAGAAACAAATCAGGGTGAATGAAGCCAATCTGTACCAGCGCTTCACCTGCAACAAGCTTTCGAATGCATTCGGCTTTCTCGTAGACATAACGTGAGCTGATTTACCTTGAATTTTGATTCAGGTGGAGACGCCCGCTTCATCTGGATAGTGGCAGGATTAGGGGCGGCGTTTCAGCAGCTTGCGAAAATTCGAGGGGCGTCCGAATCCAGCGGTGATTGGCAGGAATCTATTCACTCTTCAGGTAGGCAACCAGTTCTGATAAACGACACTTTTCGAGGTAAAAGATGATCAACGATTACGTTCTTTTGGGCCGCAGCGGATTGCGGGTTTAGCGTTTTTGTCTAGGCACTATGACGTTTGGCACGGAATGGGGTTGGGGCAGCGCCGAGGAAACATCGCGGCAAATCTTCAACCGCTTCCTTGATTCTGGAGCTAATTTCATTGATACAGCAGACGGTTACACAAACGGCACTAGCGAAACCCTCATCGGTAAATTCCTGAAGGAACGCGGAGACCGCGATCGAATCATGCTGGCGACGAAGTTTGGGTTTGGCCGTGAAGAGGGTAATCCCAACTCCGGCGGAATTGGGCGCAAAAATATTTATGGCGCGCTGCACTCGTCGCTGCGTCGTTTGCACACCGATTACATTGACCTCTATTGGCTGCACAACTGGGACACGCTTACGCCGGCTGAAGAAGTGATGTCTACGCTGGATGATCTGGTTAGGTCGGGCAAGGTGCGTTACATCGGATTCTCGAATTGATCCGGATGGTTTCTGGGACGGGCACAAACTATTGCCGAGCTGCGCGGTTATGAGCGGATCATTGCGCTGCAGCTTGAGTATTCTTTGGCTGAGCGAAATATTGAGCGCGAACATGTGCCTGCGGCGCTGGAGTTAGGGACCGGAATTACTCCGTGGAGTCCGCTGGCGAGCGGGCTGCTGACTGGTAGATATCAGCGGAAAGGCGGGCTAAGCGGCGAGGGGCGGCTGCACGCGGTACGTGAGCATCCAGCATTAGCGGCGCTCCTCTCAGAGCGCAATTGGACGATTGCGGAAGAGCTGGTTAAGGTTGCGAAGGAGATTGGGCGGTCTCCGGCGCAGGTGTCCTCCACCATTATCGGAGCAACCAAAATTGAGCAACTCGACGACAACTTGGCTTCGTTGGATTTTGCAATGCCGGCGGAGTTGCTGAAGCGACTCGAGGAGATCAGCGCGCCGGAAGTTTTTATCCGTACAACTACTTCCAAGGAGAATTCACCAAGATGGTCACCGGCGGGACGACGGTGCGGAGGACTGCGGAGCTGCTGGCGGCTTAGAGTTCTGTGAACGGGGATGGGCGCGGACGTCCGTCCCTGCACTTCTAGCGGAAAAGCAACGGAGCTAATGTCGCCAGGTTTCTGCGCCAGACCATCCACGTATGCGCGCCTGGAGTCTCGATATCGGTGTACTGGACGCCCTTTCCCTTTAGCCAGGTCTTGAAGTCGCGATTCATCTTGATCAAGCCGTCTTCGGTGCCGCAGGCAATCCAGAGCAGTTTCAGCTGCTTGTTGGCGGTTGCGTCCAGGCCGGGAAACTCTTCTCTGAAATCGCGGTTCTCGAGTCCGCCGGAACTGAAGGCCCCTACCCAGGCAAATTTGTCCAGATGATTTAGGCCAGTAAGCAGGGATTCGGAACCACCCATGGAGAGGCCGGCGATGGCACGGGAATCGCGATCTTTTCTGACTTTGTAAGACACTTCAATTTGGGGCATAACCTCGGCGAGCAGTATGTCTGTGAAGCTCGAGAAATTGCGCCATGCCAGAGGCTTATCGGCCCACGCGCTCCAGCCGCGTCTGACGAATTCCAGCTCTCCGTAGCCCAGCGGCATTACTACGACCATGGGCTTGGCTTTCCCCTGCGCGATCAAATTGTCCAGAATCACATTCGCCTGGCCTATAACTGACCAGCCGTTCGCGGCGTCGCTGAAACCGTGCAGCAGATACAAAACCGGGTAGTCCTGTTTTGCGTTCGGGTCGTAGCTGGGCGGCGTGTACACGTAGAAATCGCGATCATCGCCGGCGATTTTGGAACGGTAGAAGTGGTGGTGAATTTCTCCATGCGGTACGTCGCTCACTTCCCAAGGCACTGACAGGCCGGGGATATGAACGGCGCTTTGGGTGGATACGAGATTCGGCTTCATCAGAGGATTTGAGGGGTCGATTAGCGCGGTACCGTCCGCCACGAACGAATAGCCGTAAATATCGGGTTGGAGAGGACCGACGGTTGCGCTCCAGATCCCCTGATCGTCTTTTTGCATTGGAGTTGATGGATTCCGGCCTTCAGTTGAGACCTCGACCTTGGCGGCATTGGGCGCGCGGAAACGAAAGGTGACATGGCCGTCGGGCTGAACCTCGGGCGAAACGATTCGCACTGAAGGTTGAGCGATGGACATTACAGGAAACAGCGTCGTCAGAAAGGGGATGGCGAAGACAAGAGCGTTCATGGTCCTCCCAACAAGCCGCCCTCCGCAGGCGCGGAACGACGGGGTACCCATTTAGCTTGGGCGTGTGCGCAATAACAGATCGGCTGCCAGGAAAACGAAGAATACTACCGCGATGATTCCGTTCATTGTGAAGAATGCGGCGTTTAGTTTACCCAAATCTTGCTCGGACACCAAGGAGTGCTCGTAGGCGAGAAGAGCCAGAACGGCTACGACGCCGAGGATCGCTAAGGTACCGAGCCCGAAGACCCACACCAACCCTGCTAGCAAAAACAACATTGAGAGATGGAGCAGCCGGGCGATCCAGAGCGCATTGCCGATGCCACAGTAACGTGGAATCGAATGCAGGCCAGCTTGGAGGTCGAAGTCGTTGTCCTGGCAGGCGTAGAGGACGTCGAAACCTGCTACCCAGAAAGTGACGGCAGCAGTGAGGAGCAGGATGCGTGGGTCGAGGGAGCCTCGGATGGCGATCCAGGCGGCGGCCGGGGCTATGCCCAAGGCAAATCCCAACACCAGGTGCGACCAACGGGTCCAGCGCTTGGTGTAGGAGTAGAGCAGCAGAATGGCCAAAGCCACTGGAGAGAGCAAGAAAGCGAGGTGGTTCAGTTGCCATGCTGCGAGCACAAAAACCGCCGACGACAGCAAAGTGAAATTCCTGACGAAGGTCTGAGTGAGTTCCCCTGCCGGGAGGGCGCGTGTACGGGTGCGTGGGTTGGCGGCGTCACTGGAAGCATCGGCGAGGCGGTTGAACGACATGGCAGCGGAACGGGCGGCGACCATGGCTACGATGATCCATAGCAGCTGGTGAAGGGTGGGCACTCCGCCTGCGGCGAGCATTGCGCCGGAAAGCGCGAATGGGAGCGCAAAGATCGAGTGCTCCCATTTGATCATCTCGAGCGTGGTGCGCAGGTTTTTCAGGAGCGGCACGTTTATATTCTAGCGAAAGAAGGACGTGATTCTCGTGTGCGTCAGGTTACATTTGCTTGTCTTATTTGCTGTGAGGAGTTGCCAGTTTCCGCAAGTCATCCGCTGATCCATTCAGCAGATTGCGCAGCACAGCTACTTCTGCGGTAATTGCAGTGTGCAGTGCAGGATCAACATCGGGAGCGAAGAATGGCGAATGGTTCGAGGGCAAATTGGTTCCTGCTGACTTGGCCTGGGTATATTTCTCGGGGTCGGCACCGCCCAGATTGAAGTAGAAGCCCGGAACGCCTTGCTCGACGAAGACGGAGAAATCCTCAGACGCAGTTTGTGGATCTTCTGTCACGACGTTTTCCTTGCCCAATGCCGACTCCAACGGCCCTCTCAAGCGCTGCGCGAGTGCGGGGTCGTTGTACACGGCATCGGTGCCTTCGTAGTGTTCGATTAGAGGCTCGCGTGGAGCGCCGGCTGCTTCCGCCTCAGCTTTCGTGATGCGCGCGATTGCGGCGAGAACGTGCTTGCGGATATCCGCTTTGTAAGTGCGAACTGTCAGGCCTAGTTCCGCCTGGTCGGGGATTATGTTGTTTTTCGTGCCAGCGTGGATATATCCCACGGTGATCACAGCCATTTCCCCGGGTTTCACTTCGCGGGACGGAATGGTTTGGAGCGCGAGGATGGTCCTTGCGGCGATAACGATGGGGTCGATGGCGGTATGGGGCGCAGAACCGTGGCCACCCTTCCCGTAGATCGTTATATGAAGGGAGCTCGTTGCCCACGTGCAGGGCCAGAACTAGATCGGGCCGCGCGAAGCGTTTGAACACTCCATCGTCGATCATCGCCTTGGCACCGCTGATCGTTTCTTCCGCCGGTTGACCGATCAGCATCAGCGTTCCGTGCCAGGTGTCTTTGCCGTGGGCCATGACAGCTGCAGTGGCGAAGATGGCGGCCATGTGGAGGTCGTGCCCGCAGGCATGCATTACGGGAACGTCGTGGCCAGCGTCATCTTTTGTGCGGACCTTACTGGCATATGCGAGACCGGTCTTCTCTTCCACTGGAAGGGCGTCCAATTCGGTGCGCAGCATGATCGTGGGGCCGGGCCCATTCTTGAGTAGGGCAACGATGCCTGTGCCGCCTAGGTGTTCCGTGACTTCATAGCCGAGGCTGCGCAGGCGTGTAGCCAGCTTGGCTGCAGTCCGCGTCTCGTGCGACGACAATTCTGGGTTCTGATGTATGTCGAGATATAGGGCGTGCGCGTCGGGGTAAACGGTCTCGACTTCTTTTGAGGGCGACAGACTTTGAGCGCAGGCGCAAGCAGTGAGCGCCGCAATAAGAAGGGACCTCGTGGGGTTCATAGCTCTCCGCTTCTTTTACCGGTCCTGCGGGCCGTGGACAGCCGAGGGCGGCTGTCCCCACATGAAGAACTTATGCATTGTACATTTCTTGACGGGAGCAAGTTTCGATCGCCGCGCGGGCATTTTGGGCGATTGGAAGAATGGACTTTTCCTGTGCTAACCTCCTTAGGCCTCTTCTGTCTAACCTTAACGTCACTGCGGAGTAATTCCGATGGCGACTACTCGTTTTACTCTGAATCGCGAACCGCACGAAGTGGATGTCACTCCTGAAACTCCCCTGCTTTGGGTTTTGCGCGACACCATGGGCTTGACCGGGACCAAGTACGGGTGCGGCATGGGGCTTTGTGGTGCCTGCACTGTGCATGTGGATGGAGTGGAGACGCGCTCCTGCTCCACTCCGGTTTCGAAGGTGGCCGGGAAGCGGGTCACCACCATCGAGGGGTTGAGTAAAGAGCTCAAGATTCCGCTGCAGCAGGCCTGGATTGATGAGCAGGTTCCGCAGTGCGGCTACTGCCAGTCCGGGCAGATCATGACCGCTGCGGCATTGCTGGCCAAGACGCCGCATCCTACGACCGAACAGATCAACCAAGCGATGTCGGGGAACATCTGCCGTTGTGGCACTTATCAGCGCATTCGGCGCGCTATTCAGCGCGCGGGAGGTCGCGGCAATGGCAATCACTAGGCGAGCTTTCGTTGCGACCGGCGCTTCTGCCGGAGGTGCGCTGGTAATTGGATTCTTCCTGCGGCGTGATTACCTCGCCATGTCGGCGAAGCCCCCAAAACCTAGCAAGGTAACCGTCAATCCTTTTGACGCCTGGGTACACATAGGCGAAGACGGCCATGTGCGATTGATTGTTGCCAAATCAGAAATGGGACAGGGGATTAAGACGACGCTCCCGATGATTTTGGCGGACGAACTTGAAGTCGATTGGAAAGATGTGGAAGTGCAGCAGGCGGAGACGCGAACGGACATTTATCCACATCTGGGGACCGGCGGCAGCACGAGCGTGCGCACGACATATATGGATTTACGGCACGCGGGCGCGACTGCGCGCGAAATGCTGATCTCGGCGGCAGCGCAGCAGTGGTATGTGTCTCGCGACCAATGCACCGCGAAAAACGGCGCTGTCATCGATCAGGACACGAATCGGACCCTGAAATATGGCGAACTGGTGTCGGCGGCGTCGAAGTTGCCGATCCCCGCTGAAGATGATGTTCCGCTGAAAGAGGCCAAGGATTTCAGGATCATTGGCCATTCGATTCCGCGAGTGGATATTCCTTCCAAGTGCGATGGCAAGGCAGAATTCGGCTTGGACGCGAAAGTTCCGGGAATGCTGTACGCGGTTGTGGCGCGCTGTCCGACTTTCGGCGGCAAAGTAAAGACCTACGATGCCGTGGCCGCGAAGGCGGTCCCTGGAGTCAAGGACGTCTTTACCATTGACGCGATCGCGGAGGACGTTCATAGCGCGGGCGGAGTGGTTGTTGTTGCCGACAGCACTTGGGCCGCGATGCAGGGAGGCAGAGCGCTCAAGATCGACTGGGACCGCGGGGCTTATACCGGCGAGACTAGTGCAAGCTTGCGGGCAGCGTTTGAGCAAGCGGCGAAGGCCTCCGGCACAACCGTTCGCAATGATGGTGATGTGGACAGGGTTGCTGGAGATTCGTTGCAGCACATCGAGTCGGTGTACGAGTTGCCGTTTCTCGCGCACGCTACGATGGAGCCTATGAACATCACGGTGGCTCCCGGTTCAGATCATTGGGAGTCATGGGCCGCTACGCAATCGCCGCAATGGGTGCAGTCTTCAATCGCGAAGATTGCGGGCGTTCCGCCGCAGCGAGTAATTGTGCACACGTTGCTTTCTGGTGGAGCATTTGGCCGGCGCTATATGGCGGACTTCCCCGTCGAAGCTGCGCAAATTGCGAAGATCACAGGAAAACCGATCAAGCTGGTGTGGACACGTGAGGACGACATGCAGCACGATTTTTATCGTCCGGCGGCCTATCACCACATGACCGGAATCGTCGATGCTCAGGGCAAGGCGGTTGCATGGCGCCATCATCTACTTTCCACTTCGATCAATGCGTATTGGAGTCCGAAGGATCCGCCGCACAAGTCGGAAATGGACGGCGCTTCTGCGGTGCCTTACAACATTCCGAATCTGCGGGTGGAATACACCTCAGTGCCGACAGGAGTGCCGGTCGCGTGGTGGAGATCGGTCGCTGACGCGATGAATGCGTTTGCAGTGGAGAGTTTTGTCGATGAACTCGCCGTTGCCGCCAAAGTCGATTCGGTCCAGTTCCGGATACAACTGCTTGATCCGGCCCGCATGATGAAGGACCCGAATGCTGGTCCCGATGACGACGAGCGCTTATCAACCGAACGGTTGAAGCGAGTGCTGCAAGCGGTGGCCGAGAAATCTGGCTGGGGCAAGCCGCTGCGCAAAGGCTTGGCGCGGGGTGTCGCGTGCCATCACTCATTTGGCAGTTACGTGGCGCAAGTTGCGGAGGTTTCGGCCAACGCCGACGGTTCACCCAAGGTTGAGCGCGTGGTTTCAGCGGTGGATTGCGGGACGGTGATTAATCCTGACGGAGCTGAGGCACAGAGCGAAGGCGCAATCGCCTATGGGTTGAGCGCGGCGCTTTATGGGGCAATCACGATCGATCAGGGCGCGGTGCAGCAGACGAATTTCGATGGATATCAGGTCCTACGGATGAGCGACATGCCGGAAGTCGAAGTGCATCTGGTTCCGAGCGGAGACGAACCTGGCGGACTGGGTGAGCCTGGGGTTCCTCCGATCGCGCCCGCGGTGGCGAATGCGATGTTTGCGCTCACAGGGAAACGGCTGCGCAAGCTGCCGTTTGTCGGCTGAGCGCGCGATGCTCTCAGGATTTCTTTATGGAGCAGCGGGCGTCTCGCCCGCTACGGGCGGGGACGCCCGTAGCTCCATCTCTTTCAGAAGGGTTCTGCTCTTCATAACATGTTCCTTTCTTCTGTTTGCTAGCGCCTCACGCGGGCAAACAACTCCTTCAGCTCCTTCCGAAAAGATCATCATCGATACTGATATTGGCGATGACGTGGATGATGCGTTCGCGGTGGCGTTGGCCTTGCGCAGCCCGGAGCTCCAGGTTCTCGGTATCTCGACGACCTTTGGGGATACGGAGACCAGGGCCAAACTACTGGATCGACTGCTGGGCGAGGCTGAGCGTGAAGATATTCCTGTAGCTGTTGGTACGCCGACGCAGACCGTGAGTCAATTCACGCAGCGACGTTACGCGGAGGGAGGGCATTTTGCGCGAACGTCTCACCCTAAGGCTGTAGATTTCATTCTTGAGCAGATTCGCCACTATCCCGCGCAGATTACTCTGGTCGCGATTGGGCCGCTTGTGAGTGTGGGGGCGCTAATCGATAGAGATTCCGAAACTTTTCACAAGCTGAAACGCGTCGTGCTCATGGGTGGCTCGATTGAGCGTGGCTACCGCGATCTCGGATACACCGCGTCACACGGCCCGGAGGCGGAATGGAATATTAAGAACGATATTTCCTCGGCGCGGAAGCTGTTCGCGTCGGGCGTGCCGATTTTCATGATGCCGCTGGACTCGACACAACTGAAATTGGACGAGGTCAAGCGAGAGGTCTTGTTTCAGGCAGGCACACCAATTAGCGATGCGCTGACATTGCTCTATCACGAGTGGGATCAGGAAACGCCGACGCTGTTCGATGTTATGACGATTGCGTATATTCTCAATCCGCAGCTCTGCCCGGTGAAGCCGATGCACATTCGAGTTGATGACAAGGGTTTCACCCGCTCTGAGGCCGGCGTTCCAAATGCGCAGGTCTGCTCGGATTCGAACTCCGAGGCGTTCTTTCGGTTCTATATTCCGCGGGTAAGTGGACGCTAGCTTCCACGCGCGGGACGCCCGTGCCTCCAAAGTGCGGTTTGGTGGAGGCACGGGCGTCCTCGCCCGCGCAGGCAATCCACTACTTCGGCAGCACTGCAGCGCCTGTGATCTTTACGGATCCGGACGCTCCCGCCGTCTTCGGCAAGCCACTGCGACTGACTGGCTGGCCGCCTCCGATCCAAACCTGGAGACTGCCCGGCGCAATTCGTCTCACTCCGGCTTCATCAACAAAACTTACATTGCGGTTCGGAACCGCGATCTGCACTTTCTGGGTTCCGCCCGCTTCGAGATGAACGCGACGGAAACCGGCAAGCGCTCGAACCGGTGCACCATTGGCGCCTGCTTGAGTCAAATAAACCTGCACAACTTCATCGCTGGCCATTGAGCCGGTGTTCTTTACATCGACGCTGGCCGTGAGGTCGTCTTTCGCGCCGAGGGAGTTCCTGTTGAAACTTAAATTGCTGTACTCGAAATTTGTATAGCTCAGGCCGTAACCAAAGGGATAGAGCGGCTCGCCGGTGAAATAGCGGTAGGTGCGTCCCTTCATGTTGTAGTCGTCGAATGCTGGAATCTGGTCGACGGATTTGTAGAAGGTCAGCGGCAATCTTCCGCTGGGCGAGAAATCTCCTGCTAACGCTTCGGCGACTGCAGTGCCGCCCTCTTCTCCGGGATACCAGGCTTCGAGAATGGCCGGAACGTGCTGGTCGGCCCAATTGACAGAAAGCGCGCTCCCGTTCATCAGCACGAGTACGACCGGTTTGCCGGTAGCCGCTAATTCATAAAGCAGTTGTGCCTGCGCGCGTGGCAGATCGATGCCGGTGCGGTCGCCACCGGAGAAGCCTTCGACGCTGATCGGCATTTCTTCGCCTTCGAGTTCGCCAGCTAGACCAAGCACCGCGACGATCAGGTCAGCTTTCCGAACCGCGCCTGTATAGTCTTTTTTACCTCCGGGCTGGTGCCAAACGAGTTTGGCTAGTCCTGAGTTGCCTTCCTGCGAGCATTCAATCTTGATCGGGTATGCGTGTCCGGCTTCTAGATGAACGGTCTTCAACCGCGTTTTGCTGGTGTCGCTGTACAAGGATTCGCCGATCAGCTGGTTGTCGAGCCAGAAGTGAAATGCGTCGGTTCCGGCGAAACCGATCAGGTACTCGCCGGTCGCGGATGGAGTCAACGTCCCCGTCCAGCGCACGGAGAAATCCTCTTTCAGGTCTGCTGAAACACCGTTTCCCCAATTGAAATCGATATTTGAGTCGGTGCGAGTAATCACCGGAGATCCCTGCAACTGGGTTCCCTTGAAGTATTCAGCGGTCAGTCCCGGCTGTCCTGAGTTGTCTTTCAGCAAGTCCGAAGGAACCGGCTCCACGGGAGGCCCGGTGAGTGACGAGCCAGGTGCGTACATCACGTTGGCGTCTCCGAAACGCTTGCGAATTCCCGCCAGAACAGTGACCGGGTGCGATGGCGTGCCGTTGTAATTTCCCAGGAGTGGATCAACGCTGTCGGCATTGGGCCCGATCACGGCGATGGTCTTGTACTTTGTGCCAAGAGGAAGCAGGTGGTCGGAGTTCTTCAACAGGACTAACGTTTCACGGGCAGCTTGCAGCGCCAGCTGACGGTGCGGCTCCGTGTCGTTTTCGGCGATTGTGATGCTGGAATACGGGACTGCTTCGGGCGGATCGAACATTCCCAGCTTCATGCGCGCAGTGAATAGGCGGCGTACGGCGCGATCGATATCTTCGTTTAAAAGCAGGCCTTGCTGTGCGGCTTTGAGCACGGCGTCGCGCTCCATCGCAATCTGCTGTGCAGGCCAGGCGCAGATGATATCCATGCCTGACTTAACTGCAGCGGCCATTCCCTGCTCCATGGTCGCGGTGTAATGATGATTTCGCGAAACGTCGCTGGCTGCGCCGCAATCAGAGACTACGTATCCA
>WNGQ01014899.1_pt1 | contig 11817 bp, 9 predicted proteins | sample 5407661 | NCBI WGS metagenome assembly WNGQ01 (sample SAMN13153382, study PRJNA577476) | soil metagenome | isolation source: 60 cm soil or saprolite under Garry oak tree replicate 2 | place: USA:California | collected 2016-06-15
ACCGCGACCGAGGACGGCCAGATCGAGCTGTGGTGCACGACTCAGGGGCCGTGGGTCTTCCGCGACCGGCTGTCCGATATTCTCAAGATCGACGCGGCGAAGATCCGCGTCACCCAGTCGGAGATGGGCGGCGGATTCGGCGGCAAGACCGGGTTCTATGGGGAGCCGGTGGCGATCGTGCTGGCGCGCAAGGCCAAGTGCCCGGTGAAGATCACGCTCACCCGCAACGAAGTTTTTCGCGCCACCGGCCCGGTTTCCGGCACCCGCTCGCGCACCAAGATGGGGGTGACCAAGGACGGCATCATCACCGCCGCCGAGGCGGAGCTGATCTTCCAGACCGGAGCGTTCACCGGCTCGATGTTCTCCAACGCGCCGCAGGCGATGTTCACGCGCTACAATTTGAAAAACGTCAAGACCGTCTCCTACGAGGTGGTGTCGAACCGGCCGAAGGTCAATTCGTTCCGGGCGCCCTGCGTGCCTCAGGTCGTGTTCGGGGTCGAAGGGGTGATCGACGAGCTCGCGCGCAAGATCGGCATGGACCCGATCGATCTGCGTCTCAAGAATGCCGCGACCGAGGGCTACAAGACGATCTACGGCGAGACTTTCGGCCCGATCGGCTTCGTCGAGACGCTGCAGGCGGCGAAGAAGTGCGAGCATTACAACTCCCCCCTCCCGCCCGGCCAAGGCCGCGGCGTCGCCGCCGGGTTCTGGTTCAACCGCGGCGGCGAGACCACCGGCACGTTGAACGTCGCGCCTGACGGCTCGGTCACGATCATCCTGGGCACCTCCGACGTCGCGGGATCGCGGATCTCGATCAGCATGATGGCTGCCGAGGAGTTGGGGATTCCGGTGGACAAGGTGCGTGCCATCATGGCCGACACGCATTCGCTCGGCTTCAACCGCGTCACCGCCGGCAGCCGGACGACCTTCTCCAGCGGCATGGTGATCGTCGATTCCGCCCGCAAGGCAATCGCCGAGCTGTGCCGCCGCGCCGCCGGCATCTGGGGCGTCGCGGAGGATGCCGTGGTCTTCGAAGACGGTTATTGCCGGCCGGCGAGCTCGAATGTCGGGACCTTCGAGCCGCTGTCGATCGCCCAGATCGCCTCGAAGACGACAGCGACCCATGGCGCGATCGCCGGCCACGCCGAGATGAATGTGACCGGCGCGGGCCCCGGTTTCGGCCTCCACATCGTCGACGTCGAGGTCGACCGGGAAACCGGCCGGGTCGACATCAAGCGCTACACGGTGGTCGAGGACGCCGGCAAGGCGATCCATCCGCTCCAGGTCGAGGGCCAATATCAGGGTGGCGCTGTCCAGGGCATCGGCTGGGCGCTCAACGAGGAATACTATTACGGCGAAGACGGCCGGATGCAGAATGCGAGCTTCCTGGACTATCGCATGCCAGTGGCGTCGGACGTCCCGATGATCGGAACCGAAATCGTCGAGGTCCCCAACCCGAGGCACCCTTATGGCCTGCGCGGCGTCGGCGAAGTGCCGGTCGTGCCGACCATGGCGGCCATCGCCAACGCCATCGGAGACGCCATCGGCATTCGTCCGCAATCGCTGCCGATGTCGCCGCCGAAAATCCTCAAGCTCCTGGAGGGCAAGTAGGTTGGGTCGAGCACTTGCGAGACCCAACATCGATCCGCATTCCCGGCTGTTGGGTCTCGCGCACGTGAGATCGACACTGCGGCGAGGCCGAGCTTCGCTCGACCCAACCTACGACGCCAACACGATCCGCATTGCGGGTTGTTGGGTCTCGCGCCCGCGAGATCGAGACCATGGCGGGGTCGAGCATCGCTCGACCCAACCTACGACGCGGTGGCCGCATGGGCCGCCAACGGGTGCTAATCCAACGGCTGGATGCGCACCAGCCAGCCGTCGTGGTCCACGTACCAGACCGTCACCGGATCGGTCGAGTTGTCGATCCAGGTTTCCCGGTCGATGCCATAGGGCTCCGGCAGCACGTACTCGGTGAATTGCTCGGTTTTCGGATTGAAGCGGAAATACCGGCCGCTATGCATTTCGCCGGCCCAGATCTCTCCATTCTTGTCGGCCTGGGCGGAATACATGGACGCGTAGGGCGTCGGCAGGCGGTATTCGAAAATCCGCTTCTTGCTGATGTCGAACTTCACCAGCATGCCGCCGCGGCCTCCGGCCCAGTAGTTTCCCTGCGGATCGAACTCGCCGCGCGCCGGACCGGAACTAGGGCTGGAGTCGGGCTCGAAGACCTCGCCGGTCTTGGTGTCCGCCACGATGACGCCGTCGCGGGGCCAGGCACCACCGCCGAAGTATCGCCCATCCTTGCTGACGGCGGACCCGTAAGTCCCTGGAAACTTCTTGGTCGGGAATTTCAGAATCGGATCGCCGGTCAGGGCACCGATTTTGGTGACTGCCTTGTCGCGGGCTCGCCAGATGAACCCTTCGGGGTCGATCGCATAATTGCCGCCCATCGGGGAATTCACGGGCTCCGGAACCTTCCACTGGATCCGCGTGAACTCCTCCGTCTTCGGGTCGAAACGCCAGATGCTGTGCGCCCAGTTTTCCGAGCCCCACACGATGTCGTGTTTGTCCACGTAGATCCAGTGCGTGCCGGGAAGCACGCCGGCGGCGACCGGAGGAACGCGGTATTCCTTGACGACGCCCGTGCGCGGATCGAGCCGCCCGATATAGGAAGCGCGATGCGGGCTGTACCAGACGTTGCCCTTCGAGTCCCCGGTCACGTCGTGGGTGGCAAGCTCGAGGCGCGGCAATTCGTATTCGGTGATGACGACCCTCGTTTGGGGCCCTTGCGGCCGCGGCAAGGTGACGAACGGCGGGTCCTTCGAATCCGGCCCGCGCACGCTCGCGAGCCATTTCACCAGCCGCGCTTCGTCCGCGGCGGGTAGCCGTCCGGGCTCCCTGATGTTGATCAGCGGCGAGCCAGCACCATGGGTCATGCGGCGGACGATCTTGCTCCAGCCCTGCTCGTCATAGCGGTTGCGGAAGATTTGCTGATACGAGTGGCACCAGTTGCAATAGGTCGTCAGGAGCTTCTTGTCTTCTCCGTTGCCGGAGAGGCTCAAAAGCCATTCCGATCCGGCCAGCTGGGCCGCGATCTCGGGATAGGGCGGCAACAGTTCCGAGTTCGTCACCCGCGACAGCGCGATATCCTCAATCTGGGTCGGGCCGTTGATCTCGACCGATTCCTTCGAATACGGATTGAACTCGAGCGGCCGCGCGATCCGAAGTGTATAGGTGCCGGAGTCGAGTTTGGGGAATTCATAGCGCCCGTCCGCGTTGCTGTAGACCGTGGTCCGGATCGCGCTTTTCTGGGCGATCAGCTGGACCATGATCCCTTCGAGCGGATCCCCTTTGGCGGATTTCACCAGGCCTTTCGGGCCCCCCAGCAACCTCGTCGGGTTCTGGGCCTGGGCAGGGAGCGCGACGGCCACGGAAACCGCGAAGGCCAGGATTGCGATCAGCCCAGCGGCGCCCCGACCACATGCGATTCGACTGGCCATCATTCTCTCCTTGAGGTGCAACAGCATGGCGGCCGCGCTGAGGTCGCCAAGCGCGTCCACAGCTTGAACTGGCGACCTTGTGTGGTCAAGTCATTGAAGCCGCCGAAAAACTGGTACTTGGCCGACGGCAGTCACGCGCCTATCCTCGCGTCGATCGCGACCGAGCAAGCCATGGTTCACGCCCAAGGGAGGTCCACATGAAAGCGCAGTTGCGCAATTCCAGTATCTGGTTCTCCGCCGTCGTGCTGGCCGCAGCTCTCGGCGCGGCGAGTGCGCAGCAAACACCTCCCCGGGAAGCCAAGGGGCCCACTTCCCAGCCGCTCACGACCGTCGATCTCGGGGCCGAGATCGACAGTGTGCAGGGTCGTGTCCTGCGGATGCAACTGACCACCTACGAGCCGGGGGCATCCAACGCGCCACACAGCCACAAGGACCGCCCCGAAGTGGTGTACATCCTCCAGGGAAAAATCATCGATCATCGGGGCGATGTGGCCAAGGAATACGGTCCGGGCGATTCGTTCACGGCGGACAAGAACACGACGCACTGGATGGAGAACAAAGGCCCGGTCCCGGCGGTGCTCCTGGTGTCGACCATAGCAAAGAAGGAATGAAAGCTGCGGCCGGCAATCGTGCGGTCAACATTGAGCAGCTCGCGTCACATTGACGAGAAGCACGCCGAGGCAACCGAACAACAAAACAGCGCCCGCCGCGAGCGGCGCGCTCGGCATCAGCATCGCGAGAACGGCAGCGAGCAGGATGATACCGAGGATCGCCAGCGCAAGCGCGTGGGTTGCCGATGCGAGCCTGGCGGGGCTATTCTGATCATTGGATGTCACGCCACCGGGACGATTGGCCGGTGCCATAAGGAGGCTTCCATGGGAGAACTCCGGCTAGCGATTGTTCCGGTCGGCTTAATTCACTCATGCACACCCGCGTTCGTCACCCCCGTCCCCGGACTTGATCCGGGGATTGACCCGGGGGTCCATCGCATAAAAGTCTTTATGCGAAGAAGATGGATTGCCGGGTCAAGCCCGGCAATGACGACCCGAATTGTTGCACCGAAACGAACCAAACATGCTCTAGCGATTGCAATCTCAATCTGCGCGCTTCTGACACCGGCGCCGCTCACGGCCAAGACGCTGGTTTTTTGCTCCGAGGGCAGCCCTGAGAACTTCTATCCGGGCATCAACACCACGGGTACGTCCTTGGACGCCAATAGCCAAATCTACAGCCGCATCGTCGACTTCGAGCGCGGCGGCACGACCAAGCCGACCCGCGACTTCAACGCTGACGACGTCATGTTCTCGCTCGAGCGCCAGTGGAAGGAGAGCCATCCCTTTTTCAAGGTGACGAGCTCGAACCACTCCTACTTCAACGACATGGGCCTGCCGACGCTCCTGAAGTCCGTGGAGAAACTCGATGACTACGCGATCCGCATCACGTTGAACCAAGCGGAGGCGCCTTTCCTCTCGGACCTGGCGATGGAATTCGCCGGCATCCAGTCAAAGGAGTACGCGGACCTGATGTTGAAGGCGGGCACGCCCGAGAAGATCGACCAGGAGCCGATCGGAACCGGCCCCTTCTATCTCGTCCAGTACCAGAAGGATGCAATCGTCCGCTACCGGGCCTTTGCAGACTACTGGGGCGGCAAGGCCCAGATCGATGATCTCGTCTTTTCGATCACGCCCGACGCGTCCGTTCGCTGGGCGAAGCTGCAGAAGGGCGAATGCCACATCATGCCTTATCCGAATCCTGCCGACATCGAGGCCATGCGCAAGGACCCGAACATCCAAATCCTGGAACAGCCAGGCCTGAATATCGGCTATCTCGCCTATAATACGACCAAGAAGCCGTTCGACGCTGTCCGTGTGCGCAAGGCGCTGAACATGGCCATCAACAAGAAGGCCATTATCGATGCCGTGTATTTGTCGACCGGCATTGCGGCAAAGAACCCGATCCCGCCGTCGATGTGGTCGTACAATGACGACATCAAGGACGAGCCCTTCGATCCGGTAGCCGCGAAGAAGCTCCTGGCGGAGGCCGGATATTCGAACGGCTTCCAGACCGACCTCTGGGCGATGCCAGTCCAGCGGCCCTACAATCCGAATGCGCGGCGCATCGCCGAACTGATGCAGGCGGATCTCGCCAAGATCGGCGTGAAGGCGGAAATCAAAAGCTTCGAATGGGGCGAATACCGCAAGCGGGCCCAGAACGGCGAACACATGATGGCGCAGCTCGGCTGGACGGGCGACAATGGAGACCCCGACAACTTCCTGCACACCCTGCTCGGCTGCGATGCCGCGAAGACGAACGGATCGAACATCGCAAAGTTTTGCTACGCCCCGTTCGAGGAGCTGGTCATGAAGGCGAAAGCGACCAGCGACCAAGCCCAACGCACCGAGCTCTATCGCAAAGCGCAGATCATCTTCAAGGAGCAGGCGCCGTGGTTCACGATCGCCCACGCGGTTCAAATCAAGCCGGTGCGCAAGGAAGTCGTCAACTTCAAGCTGAGCCCGTTCGGTCGGCACACATTTTACGGCGTCGACATCAGGCCGTGACGTGACTGGATTGGCGGAGCGGTGAAGACCGCCCCATTGGTTGCCGATGTATCGCTTTGCGCTCACCAGATTGAGCTTGGTGGTTCCGACCTTCATCGGGATCACGCTGCTTGCTTTCTTTCTCATCCGCCTCGTTCCAGGCGATCCGATCGAGACCATGGCGGGGGAACGAGGTATCGACGCGACCCGGCACGAACAGCTGCGCCAGGAGTACGGTTTCGACCAACCCGTTCTCGTCCAGTACGGCCGCTACCTCGTGCGTGTCCTCCATGGCGACCTCGGCCGTTCCATTGTCACGCGCGAGGCGGTGATCTCCGAGTTTTCCGCGCTCTTCCCTGCCACGGTCGAGCTCGCGATCTGTGCCATGCTGCTCGCGGTGAGCGTCGGCTTGCCGGCGGGAATACTCGCCGCAGCCAGACGAAACTCGATCTTCGACTACGGGGTCATGGGTATCTCGCTCGTCGGCTACTCCATGCCCATCTTCTGGTGGGGCTTGCTGCTGATCCTGCTGTTCTCGGTGCAGCTCGATTTGACGCCCGTCTCCGGCCGCATCGCCGTGCAATATTTCGTCGAGCCGATCACCGGATTCCTGCTCATTGATACTCTGTTATCCAATGACAAGGGCGCATTCGCATCCGCACTATCGCACATCGTTCTGCCCGCGATCGTGCTCGGCACCGTGCCGCTCGCGGTCATCGCGCGGATGACGCGCTCGGCGATGCTGGAAGTGCTGGGCGAAGATTACATCCGCACCGCCCGCGCCAAGGGGCTGCCGACCTACCGCGTCATCGGCCTCCATGCGCTGCGCAATGCCCTGATCTCGGTCATCACGGTGATCGGTCTGCAGATCGGCGTACTGTTCACCGGCGCCATTCTCACCGAAACGATCTTTTCCTGGCCGGGCGTCGGCAAATGGCTGATCGAGGCGATCAATCGCCGCGATTATCCTGTCCTGCAGGGCGGTACATTGCTGATCGGAATTGTGGTGATGACCGTCAATCTCCTGGTCGACTTGGCTTATGGTCTGATCAATCCGCGCACCAGGCACGCGCAATGACCGCCGAAATCCTCGCAGCACCCTCCGCAGAGGCTTCGGCCGGCGCGCCGCCGCACCCCTTGCGGGAGTTCTGGACCTCGTTCAGCGCCAACCGCAGCGCCGTTCTCGGCGTCGCCGTGATCGCCACGGTTTTGCTGCTTGCCGCCTTCGCCGATCTCATCGCCCCGCATTCGCCGGTGTTGACCGACAACGCGGCGTTCCTCAAGCCGCCGTTCTGGCAGCAGGGCGGATCGCTCAGCTATCCGCTTGGCACCGACGCGATCGGGCGCGACATTCTTTCCCGCCTGATCCATGGCGCGCGCCTGTCGCTCACGATCGGAATCGCGGTCGTGGCGATCTCGGTCGTCGTCGGCACCGTGCTCGGATTCGTGGCCGGTTTTTTCCGCGGCGCGGTCGAGATTGCGATCATACGGCTGATGGACATCGTGTTGACGCTGCCGAGCCTGCTCCTTGCCATCGTCATCGTCGCAATCCTGGGCCCTGGCCTCATGAATGCGTTGCTCGCGGTGGCAGTCGTGGTCCTGCCCCACTACGTGCGGATCGCGCGCGCGGCCGTCATCACCGAGACTTCGAAAGATTACGTGACCGCCGCCAGGGTCAGCGGCGCCGGCACATTGCGCCTCATGTTCAAGGAGGTGCTCCCGAATTGCGCGGCGCCGCTGATCGTGCAGTCGACGCTTGGAGTCTCGACCGCCATCCTCGACGCGGCGGCGCTCGGTTTCCTCGGCCTCGGGGCCCAGCCCCCGCTGCCGGAATGGGGCACGATGCTGGCGGATGCGCGCGAATTCGTCCTGCGCGCCTGGTGGGTGGTCACGTTCCCCGGTCTGATGATCCTGATGACGGTTCTCGCCTTCAATCTTCTCGGCGACGGCCTGCGTGACGCGCTTGATCCGAAACTCAAGAGCTGACGTTCATGGTTCTGCTCGAGATCGATAACCTGTCGGTTGAATTTCCCTCCCCGACCGGGATGGCGCGCGCCGTGGATCGGGTGAGTCTCACGGTCTCCGAGGGGGAGCTCGTGGGCATTGTCGGCGAGTCGGGCGCAGGCAAAAGCCTGGCCATGCTCGCAGTGATGGGGCTCATCCCCTATCCGGGGCGGGTCACCGCCGATCGACTGGCGTTCAAGAACCGCGATCTGCAGGCGCTGTCCGGCCGCGAACGCCGGTCACTGACCGGCAAGAACATCGCGATCATCTTCCAGGAGCCGACCACGAGCCTCAACCCCTGCTTCACGATCGGTTTTCAATGGATGGAGACGCTGCGGGTGCACGAGAAAATGGACCGCCGGGCGGCGAGGCGGCGGGCCATCGAGTTGCTGGAGCAGGTGAGCATCCCGGCAGCCGAGAGCCGATTGCGAGCCTATCCGCATCAGCTGTCCGGCGGCATGAACCAGCGGGTGATGATCGCCATGGCAATCGCGTGCAACCCGGAGCTGCTCATCGCCGACGAGCCGACGACGGCGCTCGATGTCACCGTCCAGGCGCAGATCCTGGAGCTTCTCCTGTCCCTCCAGCGCGATCGGGGCATGGCCCTCATCCTGATCACCCACAATGTGGGCGTGGTCGCCGATACGGTGCAACGCGTCGTGGTGATGTATGCCGGTCAGATCGTGGAGGAGCGCGACACCGCAGGCCTGTTTGCGGCGCCCCAGCACCCCTACACGGCGGCACTGCTCGCGGCGCGGCCCGAGCAGGGAGACGCCGGTCGGCTTCCGACCATCCCCGGCATGATGCCTGGCCTTTACGACCGTCCAACGGGTTGCCTCTTCAGCCCGCGCTGCGCCTATGCGACCGAGCACTCGCGCGCAATCCAGCCGGAGCTTCGCCAGTGGATGGGGGGCCGCATCCGCTGCCATTATCCGCTGGGCGACCCGAGCCGTGACGCTCGCATCGGCGCGGATCGGCTGGTTGGCGCAGAGCAGGCGTCATGACCGCCCTCGTGGTCGCCCGCAACCTGGAGCGCATCTACGAGGTGCCGCGGGGCTTTTTGCGGGAGCGGGGACGGTTGCGGGCGGTCGGCGGCATTTCCTTCGAGATTGCGCCGGGCCGCACGCTGGGGGTCGTCGGCGAGTCGGGCTGCGGCAAGTCGACGCTGGCGCGCCTGGTCACGCTGATCGAGAAGCCGAGCGCGGGCACCCTCGTGCTCGATGGGATCGACGCTATCGATCCACCGCGAGCCGAGGTGCGAAGGCTGCGCCGCAGCGTCCAGCTCGTGTTCCAAAACCCCTACGGCTCGCTCAATCCGCGCAAGAAGATCGGCTCGATCCTCGAGGAGCCGCTCGTCATCAATACCGATCTGCGGAAGGAGGAGCGCACCCGCCAGGCGGTCGAGATGATGGCGAAGGTCGGTCTGCGCCCCAACCACTACGGGCGCTATCCGCACATGTTCTCCGGCGGTCAGCGGCAACGGATCGCGATCGCTCGAGCGCTGATGTTGCGCCCGAAGCTCGTTGTCGCCGACGAGCCGGTGTCGGCGCTTGACGTTTCGGTCCAGGCCCAGGTGCTGAACCTGTTCATGGAGCTTCAGCAGGAGCTGGGCCTCGCCTATCTTTTCATCTCGCACGATCTTGGCGTTGTCCGGCATCTCGCCCATGACCTGCTCGTCATGTATCTCGGCTTGGCGGTCGAGCAGGGGCCGAAGGAGCGAATCTTTGCCCGGCCGCTCCACCCCTACACGCAGGCGCTGCTTGCCTCGACACCGGGCCTGGCTAGGCCGAGGCAGGCGCGGACTTTGCCGAAAGGTGAACTGCCTTCGCCATTCGACCCGCCGAAAGGCTGCGTGTTCTCGACCCGCTGCCCCCACGTCGCCGACCTCTGCCGCAACCAGCGTCCGGAGTTGCAGCCGATCGATGGACGGCAGGTGGCCTGCCACTTTGCAGCGCGCTTCCTCGACGACAGCCGGCTCGAATCGGCTTCTTGCGCCCTCAACGATATAGGTCCATCGTCTGCCCACCAGCCCACCGATCTGACACGACTGGAACCAGGGTCATGACAGATTTCACCCGCCGTCGCGCGAGCGGCATTCTCGCTGGCGCGCTGATGCTCGCGGGCCTCGTCGGCGGGACGACAGAGGCACTCGCCGAGAAAGTGCTGCGCATCGCCAACATGGGCGAGCCGGAAACACTCGATCCGCACAAGACCTCGATCACGATCGAATCCAATGTTCTGCGCAATCTTTTCGAGGGGCTGGTGGTCCAAGACCCGAAGGGCGATGTCGCCCCTGGCGTGGCCGAGACCTGGTCGGTCAGCGCAGACGGTATGACCTACACCTTCAACTTGAGGGCAAACGCCAAGTGGTCGAACGGGGAGGCGGTCACTGCCCGCGATTTCGTGTTCTCGCTCCGCCGCATCCAGGACCCGGCCGTCAAGTCGCAATATGCCGAGGTGCTCTATCCGATCAAGAACGCGCAGGAGGTCAATACTGGCAAGGCCGATTTGACCGCGCTCGGCGTCAAGGCCCTTGACGCCAGGATGCTGGAAATCACGCTGCGGGCGCCGACGCCGTATTTCCTGCAGCTGTTGACGCATCAGACCTCCCTGCCCGTCAACGAGAAGACGGTTACGCAGCTCGGCGGCGAATGGGTCAAGCCCGGCAAGATGGTTTCGAACGGCCCTTACAAGCTCGACGAGGTGAAGCCCTCCTCGCACATCAAGATCGCGAAGAATCCGAATTACTGGGATGCAGGGAAGGTCGCGATCGACACCGTCATCTTCGATCCGAGCGAGGATCGCAGCGCGGTCTTGAAGCGCTACCGCGCCGGCGAGTTCGACATCGTCTATGGCGATTTGCCGACCGATCAGTTGGGCTGGCTGCGGCAGAACATGCCGAAGGAATTGCACCTCGCGCCCTATGCCGGGGTCTACTATTATGCCTTCAACACCACCAAGCCCCCCTTCAACGACCAGCGGGTACGCCAGGCCCTCGCCATGGCCATCAACCGCGAGGTGCTGGTCCAGAGGATCACGCTCGCAGGCGAGCTGCCGGCCTATGGCTTCGTTCCCGACGGCACCGCCAACTACACGTCGCAGAAGGTGTCCTGGAGCAAGATGAGCCAGGCCGACCGTGAAGCCGCGGCCATCAAGCTCATGAGCGCGGCGGGCTACGGGCCGGGCAAGCCGCTCAGATTCCAGCTCGCCTACAACACCTCCGAGAACCACAAGAAGATCGCAGTCGCGATCGCGGCGATGTGGAAGAAGCTCGGCGTCGAGGTCGACCTCGTCAACACCGAGGTCAAGGTGCATTACGCCAATCTGCGCCAAGGCGACTTCGAGCTCGGACGCGCGGGATGGATTGCCGACTACAACGACGCCCAGAGCTACCTGTACCTGTCCGAGACCTCCACCAAGCAGCAGAACTATTCAAAGTTCTCCAACCCCGATTACGACAAGCTCATGGATCAGGCCTCGGTCACGAGCGACGAGGCGAAGCGGGCGCGGCTGTTGGGGCAGGCGGAGGCGATCTTGCTCAAGGAGCTGCCGGTGCTGCCGATCTATTTCTACGTCTCCAAGAACCTGGTCAGCACCAAGGTCAAGGGGTGGGAAGACAATTCCTTCGAAGTCGTCCATGTGCGTAATCTCTCGTTCGCGAACTAAAAGTCAGATGCATCGGCGCGGCCGCAAACCTCGTCCCAAGGAGACGCAGATCCCGCCCGCGCCGCTTCCGGACAGCGGTTGATGTGGGCCTATTCCCTGAGACGGCT
>WNGQ01006319.1_pt1 | contig 11816 bp, 14 predicted proteins | sample 5407661 | NCBI WGS metagenome assembly WNGQ01 (sample SAMN13153382, study PRJNA577476) | soil metagenome | isolation source: 60 cm soil or saprolite under Garry oak tree replicate 2 | place: USA:California | collected 2016-06-15
TTCTGGAGCACAAAAGCGGTCTGGATGGTCAACGTTTGAGAGAAGAAGGGATCAATGGAAGCTGGATCAGGAAGCGTGCTCCCTCGTCTGCGCGATTGTCAACCTGGATCGTTCCCTGATGTTCCTTGATACTCCCAGAAGTGATGGAAAGACCCAGGCCTGTCCCTGCACCCACTTCCTTAGGGGTGAAGAAGGGGGTTTGCGGCTGGGAGGAACAGGAAATTGGAAGAGCGAGTAGGACAAACCGGTTATTTGAGACCGCAAAAAGAGGAGCAGACATCGATTTTCGCGGTTTTTGGAAGGGTGAGCAGACATCAGCGCTTCCGTTTGTGCTTGCTGTTCTGGGCTACGTTCCTCTTCCACCTTTGGTTCCTCCTGTCCGCAAACCCCTCGTATGAGGAGGAGTTCATGACCAACCACCTGTTCGCGCCGCCACAGTTCGCGATCTTGATCGACGACGACGACGGGCGGCGGATCACCGGCACCGCTTCGATGCATGACCTATCCTCCGGTTAATGCCCGAGGCCCGGCGCTGCAACCTGCACCCCTACACCGATCGGGAGCACTACCAGGCGCGGCCCCAAGAAGCTCTCTCTGGCGAATCTACGACCGAGGTCAGCTATGAAGGAACATGAGGCACACCAGCTCCTCGAGGAGCTGGCCCACGACAGGGTGTTTCGGGCCAAAGCCGAACTGGATAGCTCGCATGTACGACCGGACGGCTCCGGCTACGGCATCACCGTCACCTGGCAGGGGCGCAAGGCCACCGTGAACAGCCGCGACGAGTGGCTGAGCATCAAGGAGGCCTGGCAGAGCCAGGACGAGGGAGTGGCCGAACAACCAGGGCCTGGTCGCCGCCGAAGACGGGGCCCGGCGCGCCAGGAGTGAGCGGCAGCACGTTTCACCTGCTTACGGGAGTCCGGGTGTCATCCGCCTCGAATCGAGTGGCACCCGGACTCCCGCGGCTCTTGCGGTCAAACTGCACTGGGTGCGCCACAGGGTTCATTTCGATGGAGCCGACCAAGTGACCTGGCGGCGGGCCAGGCACAATCCAGAAGTTTCCATCCTGGCTGATCGTGGTGAGCTGATCGAGATACTCGCTTCCTTTGAACACCAGTGGCAGCACAAATCGAACTGGCTGACGCATCTCGACGCGCAACCCGATGCGCATATTGCGTCTCCCCGGATTCTCATAGTCTCTAAACTTTCGTGGCCAAATGTCTCCTGGATGACGGCGGCGGGCGCTTTGTTCATGGCTGCATGGGTGCCGTGAGAATGGCGCAGGAAGTGTGGTGTCACCTTTTTCTCAATCTCGGCCTGACGAGCTGTCTGCAGCACGATGCGCTCGACCTGGGTTTTATCAAAATGGCCGCCCCTTTTGTGGCCTCGCCGCGGGAGACAAAAATAGGGTCTTCTGGCCCGGCCCCATTGCGAAAGAAACTCCTCGTACACCCCTCGCTTCAACGCCACATCAAATCCCGCCACGACCCTGGTAACAAATACGTGCAGGACTGTTTGCAAAAAATCCCTTGGTTGGATAAACCAATCAGCGCAACACCATCTCCCAACTACCGAACTGGCAAGATTTGCTACATCGAAATCCCTGCCATCGACATCGCGGAGTCAGCTCAGTTCTACCAGCAGGTCTTCGGCTGGCACATCAGGCAGCGCAACGACGGCTCAACCGCTTTCGACGACACCATCGGCGAAGTGAGCGGCACATGGGTTCTTGGACGCCCTCCATCCAATGATCCAGGCCTGCTGGTGTCCATCATGGTCGCCAGTGCCGCGACCACGATCGAGGCCATCATCGCCGCAGGCGGCGAGATCGTGCAACCGGTCAACCCTGATGAGGGCGAGGTCTATGCCCTCTAAGGACGTTTTACCCATGTTCTGGTCGATGTCACACCGTGTAACATTGAGGCGAAGGGATGAAATCAACGAAAGAGGGGGGAACCACCTCTCTCGTTGACAAGAGTCTGGGAAGCTCACTTAAGAGCTAGCTATAGTCGAGCAAGTATCTGGTTCAGCAAGCCCCTAAGAGACGTCAAAGGCCCACCACCATTGAGCAGATTGGCGATCGCACAGAGCAGATTCCCGAGCAAGTTGCCAGGGCCCGACACGGCGGTGATGGGAATTGTCACAGGCACATTTGTCACCGTCCCGATGACCGTCCCGGCAGTGCTTGTGAGCGTGCCGGACAACGTGCCAACTGCGTTCAATGTGTGGTTCAGTTTCACGAACTTCGTCACGGTCAGGGTGCCGCTGAATGTGCCACCAGGGGATGTACCGGTGACGGGAGCTGTGAGAGTCCCGCTACTACGCGCACGAGCTGTTTGCAACGTTGAGGTATGCGAACTTGCTGCACTCGCGCTTACCGGCAGCAGGAAGGCTACACCCAGAAGCACCGCCAAAAGTGGTATCCTGAGACTCCCTGGCATAAATGCACAGGGGTTCTGGTGTTCCTTCCACGCTTCCTGACTGCTTTTGAAGCGATCAGGCTCTTGTGTGGGTCTCCCAGACTTGTGAGTCGATGGACTCTGGCCCTCATACACATCTGGGCTTCGGAGGCAAATGCCTCTTCTGTCGTCCATTCTCGCGTTCCCAGATTGGGAAGACGATGTTCTCTCTCACGACCCCCGCCCGCCTCCGGACGGTGCCGGGTCACCCCGACTGAGAGAGCGCCGTGCCTCTTGGCAAGTTGGAACAAGTATAGCACATACGTTCAAATTGTGCAAGGAGTCCTGCCTGCGGGCAGCGGATTTTTCATCCCCCGCTTGCAAAGACGGGGGCTTTCAAACCCGATCCTTGGTAAGGAATCGAACTCGAGTCATATTGATCTCCTTTCCTCTGCTTCCTTTCAGAAGCTGAACGTTCCCCCTTGAACTTGAGGTGTGAGCGGCCAGCCACTCTGAACTGTGTCGCTTTCACCTCACGTTCCCCTTTGAACTTGAGGTGTGAGCGGCCAGCCACCCTGAACTGTGTCGCTTTCACCTATTCTTTCGTTACACGATTGCGCAAGGAATTCGTAGACACTCTGTGACTTTTAGGTACCTTAGAACCTGAAATGCCTCATCACAAGCTGAAGAGCATGAACCCAAGATCTTGGGCCCACCTTCGATTAGTCCAGAAGTCCTGTTTGTTCAGAGCCCGTAACCAATGACTGGTAAAGCACAACTCTCCCCACAGAGAGATGAGTGTCTATCAACCTGCTGTTCTCATGAGCCGAGGCAACGGTCCGATAGATGCCGTTGCTCCGATGAAATGGATAGAGAAAGGATCATGTATGCGATTGAGGACGTTGCTCAATGGTTTGCTCAAAGGAAAACTCCTGCTGATGGCTCTTGTGAGTCTTGCTGTTTTTGGAGGGGCCGTGGCGATGGCGGCTTCGACGTCAGGAGGACAAAGCGTGTTTCACGCTCTCGTCGGCTCGACGAGTACAACAAGCGCACCAGAAAAGCCTTCTCCGACCCATGGAACTGGCAGAGAGGCGACTCCCACGCCAGGCGCGAACAGGCACATGGCGAATTGCCCCGGGCTGCCCGAAGCACAAAACCTGGCCGCCAGCTTTTCGCTGAGCACCACCAGCACAGGTGATGCTGTCCAGGCTATTTGCTCCCTCCACTAGGGGTCCTTCAAGGGCATCACTCCCAGTGGCACGGCTCTTTCATCTAGCCGGGTCTTTGGCTATGGCGAGATTCAAGAGTTGCTGACCTACGCGCGGTATCTAGCACCGCATCAGGCCACAAAAACAAGCGGGACGGTGACGAACAGCAATGTACGTAGCTATCTAGCGGAGGCGCTCCAGCGCTGTGGAACGTCTCAACTGGAACCGTGCCTGGCGACCAATCTGCCTGGCTTCCATCCTGGGAAGAACGCGACGAATGGGAAACCAAGCAGCACTCCCACCCCGGCTCACGGACGACCAGGCAGCACTCCTACCCCGGCTGGTGATAGGAAGCCCAGTAGCACTCCTACCCCTTCTTCCCACTGATTGGGCAGAGAAGGCTGGTACTGATCCTGGCGCACATAGCGAAACATCGGGTGTCTTGCCCGCGTCTAGAAGGGCAACCACGGACCCTGCAAGTTTCGATGTCTGCGCCCAGATCAGTCGAGGAGGATATTGAGAGAGGAATGCAGACGTGAAAAAGGCGAGAGAACATGCTACTCGCAAGGGGTTCATGCTTCAGCAGTGTATCAGGGGAGCAACAGAGATCAAGCGACCGCGTGGCAGGCTCGGGAGTGCACTTGTCGTTGTACTTGCGCTCTCGCTCCTGCTGTTTTCCTTGCTCGGCATGGTCACAGGCGTCTATGCTCTCACTCCACATCAGCTGTCTGCTCGTCCATTGAGTGGAAAACCCACGGGAACACCTTCGCCCAGGCACTCTCCGACACCCACGGCTCTCCCTTCTCTCACTGCTACCACCACGCTTTCTCCGGCTCCGTCTCCGACGTTCACTGCTCCCCCCACGACGATAGCCCCTGGTAGAGCTACTGCACCGGCAAGCGTCCCACCTCCTGTCAAAGCGACAACACCATCACCCACCAGGAAGCCACGTGTCAGCCAGAGGCAAACACCTGTCTCACCACCTTCCACCGGCAGCCCAGCAGTTCAACCTCCATTTCGTATTCAACAACGGGGAGAAGCTGCTTTTTTGCCTCTTTTAGTGATGGGCATCCTGAGTGGCATCGCTCCTTGTGCACTTCTCGTAGCTGTTGGAATGGTGCTGCTGCGGAAATGGCTGATGCCTGTGAGGAAGGTGAAGTTGCCTCCAAGTGGTGCTGCTCCCTGGCAGCGTGTGCGTCCCACAAGCCTGCCAGGCAGCATCAACAGCTCTGGCTCCAGTATGCAGCCGTTACCAACGACTGATGCCTCTCTCCCCGCCGCGAGAAACAGTATTCCTTCGCGAAAGGGATTCTCGTCTCCCACCAGCAATGCTTTGCCATTTGAAGCCCAAACAAAGCACGAATGAGCATCTAGAAGGAAAACGCTGACAGTAAAACCGAACAACAATCATGAACACCTACAGATGCCAGGAGACAAAACCGCCCTGGAACAATGCTCACCGGGCCGCTCGAAAAAGACAGCGTGAGAAGCCAGATGCATGTGATATCATTCCAGAATACATCAGACTCAATAGCCAGCTGTGAAGACGATGCAGCTCCTGCTGGTTGAGTCTACTGACCTCGGTAGAGAAATCTACACTTCCCGAGAACTCATGATGTGCCTTCAAAAAAAGCATCAGGCTCGCTCACAAGATGTCTCTGTTGTTGCCGGATAAAACGTGTCTCTTTCAGTGGCAATCTTTTGGTCATGAACGAAATATCGCGAGTAGTGGACGATGGATACCGACAATTCTGCTCAAAAAGACCCCCTCGCGGTCAAAACGGTTTTCATAGTTGAGGACGACGAGGCCATTGGGACGCTTCTTGTTCAAGTGATCGAGCAGGAAACGCCCTATCAGGCCGTGCTCGCCTCTGATGGGTTGCAGGCCTTGAAGATGCTCCCAACAGTGAAACCGGATGTGCTTCTCCTGGATTATGGCCTTCCTGACATGAATGGTCTCGAGTTCTACGATACCATCCACGCAGTCAGATCATTGGAACACCTCCCCGTGCTGATAATCAGTGCCCAAACGGCACGGATTCAAACAGAAGTCAAAGCGCGGCACATCCCGCAGTTGCAGAAGCCATTTGAGCTCACTACCCTGCTCGAAGCCATTGAACACCTTGTCTCCCGGCTTTAGGTGATGTGTCGCTTGACCTGGTTTATTGGCAGGCACGGAGACGAAAGGGAAGCATCCCCTGTGCGCGTGAGCAGGACTGAAACGCAGGACACAACTCGCTCGTGATGAGAGCAAGACATGCAGCAACCCCACTCTTCAGTGAGCTTGGAAACAGGAGGACACTACTATGGCGAGCGACAAGGACACCCTTTCCTCTCGGGCACATCCTCATCGTCGACCTCTCCAGGTCGATCGCTTTATCAATCAGTTTTTAGACGCTGCCTGCGACGAGAGTCGGCGCGCCATCCTGGAGCTGCTTGTCCCGCCCACGGGACAGGACTCCCCAGAGGGCTATGAACTGCCCGCGGGGGAGATTGCTCAGCAGGTAGGGCTGGCCCGATCCACGACTTCGGAGCATCTGCACCATTTGCTGAACCTGCGCCTGGTCAGTGCTCGTAAAGAGGGCAAAGTGATCTATTATCGGCTGCGCAACCACCACCTGGTTCAGGCCTTCCATGAGTTGCTGCGAGCACTGGAAACCCACTATCACACCCTTGGCTCTCCCTCAGAGCATTCAGAAGCTGCGGAAAGATAAGCCCTTGTTTCTTGCAGCTTCCTTCCCCCAGTATTCCTTCCTCTTCTTACCTCAGAGCAACGTCTTTCACTCCTGGACAGGGAAGTATATGGCTTGCGGAGAAGGTGGCAGAGTGGCTTTCAATGCAAGGCGAGTTCCCTAGAGGCTGATCTCTGTCTCCCATTCCTTCCTCTGATACGTGTTACATTACGAAGGCGCCCGTAGCCTGAATGTGGGATGGACGGGTGTGAGAGGCCCAACTCAAGGAGAGTGCCGTATCCCCCTTGAGAGAGCTCAACACATGGCCTTCAATAAAAAAGGAAGGTGAAGTATGCTACCATTTCTCTGGACCTTCGGGTTCCTCGGTTTCTTGATCGTGTGTGGTATATGCCTCAGCCTCTCTCTCTATAAGCAAGGGGTCTTCGGTCCAAGGGGATACGGCAGGACACGTCGCTCTCAGACGCTCGTCGAAGAGGAAGAGAGCGGGGTTGAGCTCTATACGAAGGTAAGCGGAGCTGATGCTGAAGCTGCGCGCTATGCCCGGCATGGTTTGTTGGTTTTCCTGGGCGGTATCATAGTTGTAGTCACGCTCCTCTCTTCGTTACTCAGTGCTGTCTTGCACTAAACTGGTCTCGAATGCCCCAGGATGTCTCGAAGACACCCTGGGCATTCTGCATGCAAAGAGGTTTCAGGCTCGTGCGCCAGGAATTCCCCAGTTTCCTCGATTCATCCTCCTCCTCTTAAATCCTATGGTATTTTATGTGGTAAGAGATGAGTCAGAAAGAGAGGAGAAAATTTATGTCGATCAAAGATTACCGTGCATCTCTCGGTTGGTCTTTGTCTGAGTTAGCCCGACGCTCGGGGCTAACGTATCAAACAGTTTCGCGTATTGAAAAAGGTGAGGCCGCTTATCTTCATACTGTTGGTGCTATTGCCAGAGCGTTTTCTGAGGCACTTGGTAAGACCATCACCATAAATGACCTGGATGGTGTAAAAATTATCAGCTAAAGGAGGTGCTTATGAGAGCATGAAAACACCCATGTCTGGTAAACATGGGCGTTTTCAAGTGACCTGCTCGTTTACGTACTGGGCAATATTGCTTAGCTATCCAGTACATAACTTCCTTCTGTAGTCCTTTTTAAGCTGTTTGATAGACAGTGCATTGCATTGGCTTGGTAGGTCAATGCTGTATTGCTTAGGACAGATTAGGTCCGCTAATAGCCTACCATTACTGGCTTAGTTTGTCAAGCTCATGTTGAGCAATTGTACGGCAGCTATAAGTGTAAGGGGTTTTATGAATAGATACCTCTCTCGTCGTCAACGGCGGGAACGGACCGAGGCAGATAATCGGTCTCTCCGACGTTTTCGTCAGTTTCTTACTTCGTGCGATGGTTGCAGTAGTCAACTTCGTCAAACTCATGATTATGTGCTGTATGGCAATTTGTGTTGGGTATGCTGGCGTCAAGATCAGCGTGTAGTGAGCAAACCATGAGAAGTGCCGGTTCGTGTGTGAGAGACACGAGCCGGCTTATGAGAACTCCTGGCCCATTTGTGTCAGCATTGCTAGGCTCTCACCTCCATGATAGGGGGTGAGGCCTGGCCTGTCAAGTCAAAGAAGAGGAGCAAGGCCTATGAGAAAACCACAAATGCAAGATGACCGCCGTGTGTCGTTGATGGCTCGTGATCAGTATGTTCGCTCGGTGAAGTGGACGCCGTGTGCCCAGGAGGGGGAAGAGGAGCACTTGCTCCAACGTATTGAGCGGGGAAAAGTCGAGCGGCATAAGGCGTGTCCAGATGCGGGGGTGTGCCAGGATGCCGAAGCGGCTCGTGAGCGGCTCGTGGCCATCTATCAGCGCATGGTGATGCATTTTGCGGGCAAATATTCTCACAGCCGTCGCGCGTTGGACTTTGAGGATTTGGTGCAAGAGGGCAACATTGGACTGCTTGAGGCCATTGAATGCAACAGGGAACGGAAAGGTCGGTTTAGTGGCCTGGTCTCGGTGTGTGTGTCGCATGCCATGATACGCGCTATCCACTATGATGATCGACCCGTGCGCTTGCCTGCCTATCTGTCTCAGGCGGTGTTCCAGCTGCGTGGAGTGAGGTCTCGTCTCTTTGAGACGCTTGGGCGTGAACCCCTGCTTGACGAGATCGCGGCGGAGATGGGGGTCACGGGAGAGCGGGTCATGGAACTGAAGGAGTACGAGCGGCGGGGCAATGCCGAGAGCTTGCAGGCGGTGGTGGGCGAGTATGAAGAGGGAGAGGAGATCTTTGATTTTGTGAGCATGTTTGCGGCGACTGCGGTGGCGGAGACAGCTCGTCAAGAGGAGTTGCAGGCCATCGTGCGGCAAGCGCTGGAAATGGGATTGACGCCTCGGCTCCGTGAGGTGATCACGTTACGCTATGGCCTGGATGGTGGGGGGAGTTATCGGGTGGTCGACCTGGCGAGGGAACTCGGTTTGAAGGTTCATAGTGTCGATGTGTCGATTATTCGAGCCAAAAGACAGTTACAGGCGGTGCTGGCTGCGCCGTGCGCCAAGTATTATGACGATAGTGTGGCCTAATGGCTTGCTATAGGGGGTGTTGGATGAAGCTGGTGTGCACAAGAACGCGCTTCTGGTGGGCTGGAAGTGAGAGGGCAGCGGGGCTGGCCCTTGCCCTTCTGGTTGCTTCCTCGACACTCCGCACGTTCGGGGGTCACACACCCATCGTTAGCAAGGCGGGGCTGGGTGCAACGAGGGTGAACGCCTCCTTGTTGCCATCGGCACGCGGCAGCGACGGCGGCGGGGCTCCCCGCTCCGCCGTTTGCCGATGGCAACCAGTCCGGCCTGGGCGCGGACCAAGTAACACGCGCCCCTACAACTACATTCAAGCCCCCTGTGGTTATAAATCCAGTGAAAAGAGAGGTGTCATATGAGTGAGAAACAGCCTGAGAAGCCGATTATTGCAGATGGCGATATTGCCAGAGGATTACGGGTGATGGCGCGGCTGGGTGCTCCTGCTGAGGTGATCGAGATGGTCGCGTTCAGGGCGGCCTGGACGGCTGAGATTGAAGCCAGTTCCCCGCGCTACCTGGAGCCGCCTTCAAAGGTGGCTGTCGTGTCATCGGATGCGGGGTACACCGCTGCGCTCCCGCATGGTCGGCTGGCCTATCGCGAGGAGATGTATGACTACGATGAAGAGGCTGACGAACTGATCTATTGGCCCGTCGAGTACAGCCGTGAAGAGATCTACGCATATCTCAGGGATATGGTGTTGGCTTATGAGCGTCCCTTGATGCTGATGAAGCTTTCGTGGCGTGTGGGCTTTTGTGTTGGGTGGCTCTCTGGACTGGCCGTTGCTCAGAAGGATGATGCACAGGCAGGGCTGGTGTTGCTGGCTGCGCTGCTGGCACCCCTTTTGTCAGCAGTGCCAAAGGAGGGTTGTTCAGCAGGCGTTTGAAGAGGCTTAACAAGCCATGAGAGGAAAGAGAGGTGGGCTTATGGCAAGGCGTAAGAAATTGTCAACAGTACAACCGTTGTTATTGACTATTCCAGACGTAGCCGTCAGGTTAGGGGTGTGTCGCGCGACGGTGTATAACCTGATTTCTCGTCAGAGCTTGCCGTATGTCATGCTCGGAGGGGCTCGGCGGGTACACCCTGACTCCTTGGAGAAATGGTTACGTCAACATGAGCAGCAATTGGCGGGATAGTTCTTCAGTGACCTCGCTGTCGCAAGAGCGGTGGCGAGGTATGGTGATCTCGGCGAGGAGGTGGGCTTATGGCAAGACAAAGAAAGCGCAGTGTTCACGGTGGCGGCTCGGTCTATCAGCGCAAGGGTGACGGGCGATGGGTCGCCAAGTTTAAGGTGGAAGAGACGGGGCGGTACAAGGAGTTGTATGCAGCATCGGAAAAAGAGGCCTACAAGAAGCTGGAAGAGGCGTTGTTTCAGCAGAAGCAGGGGACGCTTGCAACTGGACCACAGCAAACCGTCAAGCAGTTTTTAGACTATTGGCTAGAGGATGTGGTGAAGGGGTCGGTTCGCCTCAGCACCTATGTGAATTGTCGCGTGATTGTGAAGCAGCAGGTCCAGTCGTACTATGCCAAAAAGTTGAAATCAGGGACGTCAGCGAGTCGGGTGAAGACTATTCATGCGGCATTGCACAAAGCGTTGGAGCATGCACGCCGTATCAAGTTGGTTGGGAGGAATGTGTGTGATGATGTCGTATTGCCTCGACAAGAACAGCCGAAGATCTATCCGTTAACGCCTGAGCAAGCGCAGATGTTGTTGCACAAAGTAAAAGGTCATCCTTTAGAGGTATTGTTGACGCTGACACTGGCGACAGGCATGAGGAAGGGGGAAATCTTAGGGCTTCGTTGGGCGGACGTGGATTTGGAGAAGGGGATGTTATATGTGTCTCATACCTTAAATTATATGGCGGGGTATGGTTTTGTGGAGGGGGAGCCGAAAACGCAGGGAAGTAAGTGTACCATTCTGCTGCCTCAATTTGTCATTGAGGCCTTGAGGCGGCATCGTGCGGCACAGGTAGAGGGGCGCTTGATGGCGGGTGCTCTGTGGATTGATCACGATCTGGTGTTTTGTAACAAACAGGGTGGTTTTATTGTTCACACAACGCTTCTCTATCACTTCTCGAAGCTCCTGAAAGAGGCGGGACTCCCTCATGTGCGTTTCCACGATTTACGGCATAGTGCGGCGACGTTGTTGTTAAGTATGGGGGTTCCCGCAAAAGTGGTCCAGGAGCTTTTAGGACACAGCAAGATTGGTATGACAGAGAAGAACCCGCCGCAAGCTCCCGTGGCTTCAGCCCGTGTAGATAGGCGGGTTTGTCTGGGCTTGAGCCCTTGCTTGTTGAAAAGGTGTTCCAGATGTGCTAGACTGAGCAAGAGCAGCAACATCTGTCGCAAGGAGAAAGGATCGATGGCGAGAGCGACCAAAACCGTGAAACAGGCCCTGAGCTACAGATCAGTTCATGCCGCCTGGTTCGCAGCCACACAAGCTCTCTTCAATCAGGTCGCCGCCTTCTATTTCGAGGTCGTCCAGGCGCATCCAGACGTGCTGAATCTCTCCAACAAAGAGGCGCTCAGTGCCCTGGAGCATCTCACCCACGTGACCAAAGAGCATCCGCATCCTCCCATGCCACTCTCCGCTAGCGCCCAGAATGTTCCTGCGATGTTCCGTCGTGCTGCCATCAACGCCGCTCTTGGCTCAGTCCGGTCCTTCTACACCCATCTGGCCAGGTGGCGCAAGCGCAAGGAACAGGCAGAGGCGAAAGGGAAGAAATGCACGCTCCGTCCGCCAGTGCCTCCGCGCAGGTGGAACAAGTCGGCTATTCTGTATGCAGGCATGTGGAAAGAGCATACCGGCACCACGGTCCTGCTCAAACTCTGGACAGGCCAGTCCTGGAGCTGGATCAAAGTGCGTATCTCCGGGCGACAGCTCCCAGATGGATGGGAGACGAATAGCCCGCAACTGGTCCTGCATCACAACCACTGGTGGTTGCATGTTCCCATCGAACG
>WNGQ01007213.1_pt1 | contig 11815 bp, 10 predicted proteins | sample 5407661 | NCBI WGS metagenome assembly WNGQ01 (sample SAMN13153382, study PRJNA577476) | soil metagenome | isolation source: 60 cm soil or saprolite under Garry oak tree replicate 2 | place: USA:California | collected 2016-06-15
ATCCAACTCATCCCTATACACCGTATGTGGTAATATGTAGGACAAGTACATACATTGCGAAATGGATAAGTATGTAGGTTTGATAGGTACCCCATCAAAACGATTAAAGAGTAGTACTCTTGTCATACTAACTCGTCTTCAATCTTCTTACCTCAAAGGAGGGTATTTATGGGCATGACCAACGATGGTCTGTCTTACTGGCAGGCCGACACCGAGGGGATAGAACTCCTCGATACGACGCTTGGCGACCTCTTAGACAGCCGCGCCGACGAAATTCCCGATCAAGAAGCCGTTGTCTATTCCTGCTACCCTGAATTTGGCGGCGTGTTGGATATCTGCTGGACTTACGCCGAGTATCGCGCGCGGGTCAACACGGTGGCGCGAGGACTGATGGCGTTGGGCCTGCACAAGGGAGACCACGTCGCAGTGTGGGCGGCTAACTTACCGGAATGGCTCTTGCTTATGTTTGCTGCGGCAAAAGCCGGGCTGGTGCTGGTGACGGTCAACCCGGTGTATCGCGCCAACGAACTGGAATATGTACTCAAACAGGGTGATGTGAAAGCGCTGTTCTTCATGGCCCAGGTGCGGGACCACAACTGCCTGGCGACGGTGCGTTCAATGGTCACGCCCGGCGAGCAGAACGGCGAGGTTACCAGCGAACGGTTGCCGGTGCTGCGCTATGTGTGCTTGATGGGCATGCCTCCCAAGGGTTTATTGGAGCAGCAGGAATGGCGACCAACCATGTTCGGAGAAATGGTAATCGGTGGCGCTGCCGTTAGCGAGGAGGCGCTGCGCGAGCGGCAGGCAGAGGTTCAGTCCTCGAACCCGGCGTGGATCATGTATACCTCCGGCACGACAGGTTTCCCTAAAGGGGCCATGCTCACCCATCATAACATTATCAACGATCTGATGATGGGACTCTATCGCTCTAACTCGATGAATACTAAAGGCGCTCGCTATTGCCTCCCCGTGCCATTTTTCCATATTGCGGGAGCGGGCCTCGCAACTGCCGCGGTTGTCGCGAAAATGACGCTGCATCCCCTGCTTGCTTTCGATCCGCTTAAAACGCTCCAGATCATCAAGCAGCAGGGCTGCGAGCAAATGTTTGGCGTGCCAACCATGCTGATAGCCATGCTCCAGCACCCCGAATTCGAGCGGTACAGACCAACAACACTCAAAGCTTTCGGCCAGACAGAATCGACCGGCGGCATCACGTATACGCCTCCCGGTGACTCTTTCGAGCGTAAATCGTCGACGGTGGGCATTCCTCACCCCCATATGGATATTAAGATCATCAACCCTGTGACGGGCGAGGTTGTGCCATGCGGGGAAAGAGGAGAACTGTGCTGCCGGGGCATCGCGGTGATGGCAGGCTACTACAACATGCCGGAGAAGACCGCCGAAACGATCGACGTCGACGGCTGGCTGCACACAGGCGACCTGGCAACAATGGATAAGGAAGGCTACATCAATATTGTCGGGCGCCTGAAAGAGATGGTCATTCGCGGCGGCGAGAATATCTTCCCGCGCGAGTTAGAGGAACTGCTGATCCGCCATCCAAAGGTGGCCGATGCGCAGGTGCTGGGCGTGCCTGATGCGTTCTTTGGCGAGGAACTGCTGGCCGTAGTGCTCCCCAAAGAGGGTGAAGAGCTTACAGAACAGGAATTGCGCGACTTCGCGAAAGAGCGCATCAGTCACCAGAAGATTCCGCGCTACTTCCAGTTCGTTCAAGCCTATCCGATGACGGCCAGCGGTAAGGTGCAGAAGTTTGTGTTACGCGAGCACGCAATTAAGGCGTTGGGATTGGAATCTGTGGCGCAGACGCCCACGGCGTGATCGCCCCAATTATTTCTGTCCCACTTTTGCTTCATACAAGCGAATCTCGTTGCGCAAACGCTTGATGCGTTGGCGATAGGCGTCTTCGGGCTGGACGTAGCCCAGTTTGGGTTTATCGCCCATACTGACATGCCATTTGCGGAACGCCAGGCCAATTTCCGTTTGATAGAGGGCTTTGATGCGCAGCCATTGTTTGAAGCCATATTTGCGCCAGATGCGGCGCTCGGCTTTCGTGCGTTGAAACGAGTTTTGCAACAGCGCGTACTCATTTACGGCGACCACCCCGTTACTGACCTCCACCGCCAGAAACTCGCGAATGACGGCGGCTTCGTGCGCCAGAGATTTGATCAGGATGTATAGCAGGCCGATCTGCGCCAGAAATGGTGGAATATAGTTGCCGATGATGGCAAGCAGCGCCAGGTTTACGACGGCGCTATTATCGCCAGAACTGCGGATAACGGCGCTGGCCTGAAAATCCACGAAATCGAAGAAACTGTGCAGGCCGACAGCTACAAGAAACCCGATTAGCGGAATGACAATCTGTTTCCAGCGCACCTTAGTATGGCGAATGTAGCCAAGCGCGGCGCCAAAGCACGCGATAAAGGTGGAATGACCAAGCCACCCCAGAATAATGCGGCCAACAATCAGGAAAACCAGGAAGTTTTTGGAGTTCAGCGCAAAATAATTGAAGTTTTCGACCATCGCAAAGCCCGCGCCGATCAAGGCTCCATACACGATGCCATCGGTGACATTATCAAATTCGTCACGCAAGATGATGAACAGCAAGATCAGCCCCAGGCCTTTAATAGTTTCTTCGGTGATGCCCGCGTTGAGGCCCTGGAAGACGACGCGCAGGACTTCACTGGTATTGTTGGGATCAAAGGCGTTCTGCAGAAAGGTGTCAACATTCTGTTCGATGAACAGCGCGGGCGGGATAGCGATGATGGCTCCCCATAAAAATGCCGCCAGGCGTAAGAACCACGGTTCCCGCTCGAAACGATCCATAAAATTCACGAGCAGGTTGATGCCGATGGCAGGTACCAGCGGAATAGTGAGCGCGGCTACGATATTTAAGACGCCTTCATGTAAGGCGGAGGAGCCGACATAGGTGTTGAGGATGATGGTAATCATTGCGCTGATGGTAAGTATAGCAATGCCAATGCCTGCGATCAGCCAGCGAGTACGGATGCCCATGCGTTGGGGTAATGCAAACTGCATCGTGACACCTGCACCCAGGACGCTCTCTTCCTCTTCATCCTCCCAGTCTTGCGCTTCTTGTTCCGGCTCTGGTTGTTCTGGCAGTGAGACAGGGCTATAGCGTGCCAGCGTTGATAAACCGTCAGTGGGAGGAGAGACTTCTCGTATACGCACGGTCGGAATGGTGTCAACAGCCTGAGGGTTCCTGGACCCATTCTGCATACTGGTAGAAGTATTCATAGCAGGAGGGGTATTAGAAGTGTTGGGCGCAATCAGTTGCAACATGGTGCTGCCGAGAACAAGCACATCTTGTGGCTGCATTGGTCGGCTTTCGCCGCCTGGAACAGGCAGTCCATTGACACGCACGATATTTCTGGCGGTCAGGTTGATGATATGCCAGCCGATATGATCCAGCACCAGGCGAGCATGTTCGCGCGAGACAGTCGGGTCCATCAGGATGATGTCATTGCTCAAGGCTCGTCCGATGCTGGTTTCATAGTGCGAAAGGACATGCACAAGGCCATCTTCCGGCAACCATCCCGTGGGATATTTCCCCAGGGCATTTGTTGTGTTGACGGCTGAGCGAGCAGGTTTCACCCGCACAACACGCAGCACCCCAAAGTTTTGATTCATATACTTTTCCTGGGTTCTTCTCGCTCCAGGTCTGGGCTATGCTGGAGCGGGATAAAATCTCCATGAAATTCTTCAACCAGGCGGGCTAATTGCTCCCAGTGCATGAGCACCGAGGCATAACGCTCCCAGTAGTCTGGTCCCTCCTCTTCAACCTGTCGCCAAAAAGTATACGCTTCATAACTGCTAAACACGCTGATCATCAGATACCGTGCTTCAGCTTCTTGAGTCAGACGTACCAGCGAGAGCTGTTGTAAACCCGGAATCCAGCGATGCATTTCCGCGATGCCGGTAGCAGCTAACGCCTCAAGTTCAGCATTTGAAGCCCCTGTTTTCAAGTGCCAGACCCGTACGGAGCAAAACTCACCCATAATTCCCCCTCTATTACATATTCTAGCAAGCAAGCATATTCTCAGGATTCTCTGGCACCCAGGGGCTGAGAACCTCTAGTAACCTTCAGACTTTAACAATATACATGGGAATGAAACGATTGACAAGAGGAAAAAGGGCCTGACAGTCCTAACGCGCCTCTGCGACGAGATCTGCACGAATACGTTGCACACCCTGACCAATGGTTTCCGCCTTGATGATACGAAAGCGTCCCATATCGCCGGTATGAGGCACATGCGGTCCGCCGCAAACCTCCATCGAGTAATCCCCAATCTTGTAGACTTTGACCAGGTCACCGTAGCGCTCACCGAAGAAGGCCAGCGCCCCTTGATCAAGTGCCTGTTGTAAGGGCATCACCTCCACCGTGGTCTTAAGGTCGCGCGAAATTTGCTGGTTCACAATCTCCTCAACGCGCCGTATTTCCTCTCCGGTCAGCTTCTTCGGGTGCGAGAAATCAAAGCGCAGCCGCTCCTGAGTAATGTTGCTTCCCATCTGGCGCACATGCGTCCCTAGCACATCACGCAGCGCCTGGTGTAACAGGTGCGTCGCAGTGTGCAGTTGCGTCGTACGCTCACTATGATCGGCCAGGCCGCCCGCAAACTTTTTCGAATTGGCCTGGCGTGAGCGCTCCTGGTGCTGCTTGAAAAGCAAATTGAAGCCGTCTAGATCAGCGCTCAAACCGCGTTCCTGTGCCAGCTCCGCCGTCAGGGTCGGTGGGAAGCCAAAGGTATCAAAGAGCCGGAAGACCGCTTCGCCTGCCAGAACCGACTCACCCCGCTGGCGCAGCCCCTCCTCCATTTTCTGAAACTCACGCAGTCCTCGCGCCAGTGTTTGCCCAAAGCGTTCCTCCTCGCGTGTCAATTCATCCAGAATAGTTGGCTGCCGCTCTACCAGCTCTGGATAAATCTGCCCGTAGCGAGCGATTACCGCCTGCGCCACCTCAGCGATGAAGGTGCGCGGCATGCCCAGTTCATGCCCGCATCGCACCGCGCGACGAATCAAGCGGCGGCAGATATAGCCCTGCTCTACATTACCAGGCACCACACCATCGGCAATGATGAACGTTGCCGCCCGCAGGTGATCTGAGATGATACATACCAGCCGCCGTTCCTCTTCTATCGTAGGGGCGCGATTTATCGCGCCCACGTTCTCCTGGCGCTTGCATAGTTCGTTGATGCGTTGCACAATAGGTGTGAACAGGTCAGTAGTATAGACATCACTGGTTCCCTGGTGCACACAAAGCATGCGTTCCAGGCCAAGCCCCACGTCAATGTTACGTTGCCTGAGCGGCACGTAGGTACCCTCCGCCGTTTTGTTGTACTGCATGAAGACGTTGTTGCCGATCTCAATATATTTCCCGCAGCCACAACCCGGCTGGCAATCGGGGCCGTGCTTTGGGCGGCCCGTGTCGTAGAAGAGTTCAGAGTCGGGGCCACAAGGACCTGTCGTGCCTGCTGGCCCCCACCAGTTATCCTTTTTAGGCAGGTAGTAGATACCGGCCTGGGGAATGCCCAACTCCAGCCATACCTGTACCGCCTCGTCGTCACGGGGAGCATCGCTATCACCTGCGAAGACAGTGACCGAGATGCGCTCCTGCTCCAACCCCAGCACACCTGTAAACCATTCCAATGTCCAACGTAGTGAATCCTGCTTCCAGTAGTCACCAAGTGACCAGAAGCCCAGCATCTCAAAGAAGGTGTTATGGCTGATGTCACCTACTTCTTCAATGTCATCGGTGCGCAGGCACTTTTGCACATTCGCCAGTCGCCGCCCACCGGGATGGGTCTCACCCAGCAGGTAAGGCACAAGCGGTTGCATCCCTGCGCTAATAAACAGCGCGGTCGGGTCGTTTTCTGGCACCAGCGGAAGCGAGGGGATAATGGTGTGCCCACGCTCCGCAAAGAAGCTCAAGAATAATTGTCGCAGTTCGTCTCCTGTCATAAAATGTTCCTTTCTTGCGGGTGTGTATACAAACAAAAAACCCGCCCTCAGATCAACTCTAAGGGCGGGCTAGAATGCCCGTGGTACCACCTCAATTGGAGTTGTAAACTCCCACTCTACACCTGGCTCCGCTCTAATTGCGACACCAGGCGGCCCCGTTAATGGTGGGCTACCAAATACCTCCAGGGTGGCCTGCATATTTCACGCTGCGCTGAGCTTCCACCGCCCTCAGCTCGCTGATGCGCCCGGGTATGCTTCATCCCCTTCAACGGTACTACCGTCTCTTTGTTGTCAGTATAGCATTGATGACTGACAGCAGTCAATAATTTGCAATCCCTATTCTTTAGCTCACTTTCTCAGGGGCGGCGAGCAGCTGCTGAATGGTTGCCAGGAGTGTATTGAGGGTCAAGGTTCTCTCGCTTGGAAGCATTTTTGCCCGATCATGCATTTTGATCTCGGCGGATCGGTTGCTAAGTACGAGGGTGGGAAGCCCATCATAGCCCTCCATCTTCTGAAACTGCTCGTAGAGTTCAAAACAGTGCATTTCGTGCATGCCATCTGCGATAATCAGCAGGTTTGGACGCAGATACCGGGCGAATTGCAAGGCCGCGTGGCAGGTGGTAGCGGTCGCAACATGGTCAAAGCCCTGCTCGAAAAGAAAGGCGCTCAACTGGCTGGCTTTATCCGGGTTCCTCTCCACGACGAGCGCGCGCGCCTTTGGGGGATCAACGGGTACTTTCCTCTTCATTAGAAAGAAATCAACTCCATGCTCTGGGAAACTATGGGCTGTAAACCAATACCGTGTTTATACTACCACGTTTCTTTCCCTCGAAAGGACTCAACAGTCAGACCAGCTAATGTTCAGTGGCATAGCGGGTCGCGGCGCAGCGCGAAGCAACCTGCACGTCACATAATCAATTGCAGGTTGCTCGCTAATACCTGGCCGGTAAGTTCCTGTGGTGCCCTGCTCATAACCGTCCCATTCCGATTGATGAAAATCGTTTGGGGCAAAGATGTGATGCCGTATTTGGAGCCAACCGACCCATCCGCGTCCAGCACAATCGGGTACGTGATGCTGTAGAGCCGTAAAAAGCTTACACCGTCACCGTTTGCTTCCTGAAAATCAATCCCCAGGAAGACCACATCTTTCCCCTGCCCTTGCACCTGCTTCCAGGTACGTTCCAGAAGCGGCAGCTCCTCCTTACATGGCGCGCACCATGAAGCCCAGAAATTCAAGACAACCGGCCTACCCTTAAAATTTGAGAGCGAAAGCGCGCTCTTCCCGGTACCCGGACTCAGCATTGCCAGCGCAAAATTCGGCGCGGGATGGCCGACAAGAGGATCCGACCCGGCATTTGGTGCCGGTGTGAGCAATTGCGTCAAGATCAGCGCAAGTAATCCCACATTCACCAGGCTCACCACACAAAATACCAGAATCCTGCGCCTGCGCTTATTCTTGTGATTTTTCAAAAATAAATCGTCCATACTATCTCTGCCTCCATCCAAAAGAAGATGCTAGAATCGCTTGCGGGCAGAACGTTGACCGGCCAGCCGCTTCTGGTAGTATCTCCACGAGAGCCAGAGCGTACCCAGCAAGAGTACTCCTGCTAGCACCATCGAGATGATGAGCAAGAGGCTACTGGTGGGCATCGCCGCTGATGACTGAGTTGCCGTCTGCTGTGGGGAAGATGTAGGACTATAAACAGGTGGATAGAGTCCGGTGATAATGAAGTGCGGAGTTCCACCGACCGCGATGCTGATAATGATACTTCGCCCCAGGATGTCGAGCATGAGTACCTGGCCGTTGGAGAGCGCCACGAAGCCGAGTTGCCCGTCGCTGGTGATGGCGACGGATTGCGGGGAACCGCTGATGCGGAGAATGCGCGCCGGCCTCTATTACTGGTTCCCCAAGATGGTGGGTAAACGCCTCAACCCGCTGCTGGGACAGATCCATTTCTGGCTGTTTGAAATCGGTTTTGTTGGAACATTCACAGCACTGTTCTACGCGGGCCTACAGGGTGAACCTCGCTGGTCGGCGAACATTGCTCCCCCGTTTGTCACCGCCAATACGATCGCCAGCCTGTTTGCCATCCTGATCGCGGCATCGGTGTTTACGTTCATCTACAACGTGATTTATACCCTCGTGCGCGGCGAGCCTGCTGTTGCCAACGAGTGGGGCGGTAAAACGCTTGAGTGGACCTTGCCAACCCCGGTCCCACTGGAGAATTTTGAAGAACTGCCCGTGGTGACCTCCTTGCCCTACGACTATGGGTCGCCTTTGCCGGAACCGGTAACTCCGGTAGCAGATATCCGGGGCGCTATCACACAGGCACCCATACAACCACAAGGAGAGAATTAAGAGCCCGAGAGGAGGGATACCATGGATACATTCTTAGAGCCCACGCACGAACTGGAGCCGCACGTTAAGGTGGCGCGAGCGCGAGCGGGCGTCCTGATGCTCATCGTATCGGATGCTCTGGCTGTCCTCGCCATCCTGGCCGCGGGCGGTTACTTGAGCGCCCTCAATACGGAGGGCCAGTACAAGATTGCCGGGGACTTTGCTCCACCCTTCGTGCCGGGGCTTCTGATCGCCATCGGCCTGGTACTGAGCGGACTCGCCTACTTCTGGTGGGAACGAAGAGCGCGCAAGCCCGGGCAGACAGGCCAGGCATCTTTTTTCCTGTTGGCCCTGGTGCTTATGCTCGCGGCAGGGGTAGGCGAAACCTGGATCGGCGAGACCCTGAGATACGGCGTCCCTATCCATGCCTACGAAAGCGTGCAATTGCTGGTGGTCTGGTTTGCAGCAATCCACCTCCTGCTGGCCGCGATTATAGGCTTGTTGCTCGGCGGGCGCATCCTGCGCGGCAGGCTGGTCGGGCATGAGTTCATCGCCGAGGTGACCGGCTACTGGTGGTACTATACGATAATCGCCAGCCTCCTCCTGTGGCTGTTCGGCATGCTTCTTACGTAAGACAAGCTGCTGCCAGGTGGAGGTACCATCATGAGTATCTGGGTTGATGCAAATGGGTGGCCAATTCCACCCATTCTATTGCTCGGATGTCTTGTCGCCGAAATTCTGTACTTTCGTGGATGGCGCGTACTCGTCAAAGCGGAGCAGAGGAAGACTGCCACAGCCACAACTTCGCCTGAATTGACCGGTTCTGGCGCATATCAGTGGGACAGCTGGCTCTGGCGCGGTGCTTACTTCCTGGGCGCTATCTTTTTTGCCCTTGTCGGAGATTCCGCTCCAGTTGACATACTCTCTGGCAGGTTCTTCTGGGTTCACATGATCCAACACCTGTTCTTGCTAGTCGTCATGGCCCCGCTGCTCGTAGCTGCGGCCCCGCTGCGGCCGTTGTGGTTGGGACTACCAGGCTGGGTGCGACGGCTCTTCGAGGCATCGGCAAAGCTGCAAGCGGAACGTGACCTCTACCAGGTCGGGCAGCGGGTGGGACGTTGGCTGAGGCAGCCCGCTGTCTCGTGCGTGCTCTTAATCGCCGGAATCTGGGTGTGGCACTGGCCCGCCCTTTATGATCTTGCTCTGACAAACGACGCCATCCACGATTGGTGCGAACATTTGACCTTTCTTGCTGTGAGTGTCCTTTTCTGGACGCAGGTGATACCATCGCCGCCGCTCCGCCCTCGCCTGGGCTACATTGGACAGATGGTGTGCTTGGGAGTGGCTATATTCCAAAATGTTGTTCTGGCGGTGCTGCTCGCATTTGCCCAGGCACCCCTCTATGCCCCTTATGCCCACCTGGCCGCTGCGCCAGGTGTATTCTCTGCATTGCAAGATCAGCAACTTGGAGCAGGCATCATGTGGACATTCGGCGACCTCCCTTTCGGGATCGCGCTCAGTGTCCTCTTACACGGGTGGCTTGTCTCGCAGTCGGATGATGCAAGCATCGCGATACAATCGCATCACAACGCGGAGGGGCAATCGCTGGAAAAAACAGGGAGTGTCACGTGAATGCATTCAAATACTACTCATTATGCCTCCTGACCGTAGGTAGCACGCAGTGCATCGGAGGCATGCATAACAAACCGGTACGGATCCCCTGAAAGGACACGATCATGCGGCATCCAGATGGTATGCAGAAACTGGCTCTAACTGCCCTTATTGCCACTTCAGCACTCGTTATAATTGCCGCGACTGTCTGGGGAATCAGGCTTTTCACAATGTCTCGCAACCAGACAGCCACCCAGTCGACAAACCAGGCTAACTATCCCATTGGCGGCTTTCCAATGAATGGCAATCTCGCACCCGACTTCAATCTCGTCGATCAGTTCGGTCACTCGGTCACCCTCTCTTCCATGCGCGGTCACGAGGTAGTGCTGGCTTTCATCGACTCGCGCTGCAAGACCCTTTGTCCACTGACGGCTGAAATCATGTATAATGCCAAAAAGCAGCTGGGGCCTTCTTCATCCGAGCAGGTTGCTCTGGTCGCCATCAATGCCAATCCTGTTGCAAACAGCGTAGCTGCGGTGCAAGCCTGGTCCATCAATCATGGCATGCTGCACCAATGGTTATTTCTTACAGGAACAGCACAACAGCTCCAATCCGTCTACCATCAGTATGGTTTGTATGACCAGGTTACCTCAGATGGGCAGGTGACGCACGACCCGGCCATGTACATCATCGACGCCAATGGTCGCGAGCGCCTCTTTTTCGAAACATTTGACTCAAATACCGCATCCGATCTCAGCAGTGAAGAAATCGGGCTGGAGGCTGGCATGCGGCAGTGGCTGTCGCAGCCATAGCAAAGGAGTCCCCTAATGACGATCATACGCCGCGTAGCATGGGCAGCGACTGTCGTTACCTATTTTCTGATCGCCCTCGGTGGCACAGTTCTCGCTACCGACTCCGGCCTGAGTTGCCCGGATTGGCCGTTTTGCTACGGCCAGGCATATTACTCAGGAACATATCACGTGTTTCTTGAGCAATTCCATCGCTTCACTGCCGCGGCCATCAGCATCTTGATCGTGCTGCTGCTGATCGGGATTATCAAGTGGGCGCGTAAAGATCGTGCGCTGCTCACGATGGCCATTGCTGCTCCCATACTGCTGGCGATCCAGATTGTGCTGGGAGGCTTGACGGTTCTCTGGCAACTGCCGCCGCAGGTCATTACGGCCCACCTGGGTACGGCCCTGGCAATCTTCGCCATCGTGATCACGATTGCCGTACTGAGCGGCAAAAACACACCGAGTAAAGAGCATCCTGCCAACACGCGCAAATTCGCGCAGTTAGCCATCAGTAATGCCCTGCTGGTCTATATCCTCATGCTGCTCGGTTCGTATGTAACCGGCAGCGATGCAGCCCTGGCCTGTCTGGGCTGGCCGTTCTGCACGCCCGCCCCGGGGACCGTGAGCAATCACCTCGCGGCTATCAATATCCTGCACCGCGTTTTTGCTGTCTTCGTCGGCCTTGTCATGCTCTGTACTGTGATTTCGGCCCTGCGCCGCTGGCGAGTTGCGCGGGGGCAGGCGATTGTCGCGCTGGTCGGCGGCGTTCTCTTTGTGTGCCAGGCGATTGTCGGGGGCTTAATTGTGCTGCTCAAAGAACCGGCGTTTGTGGCGGGGTTGCACCTGGCTCTCGCGACCGCCGTCTGGGGTACGCTGGTACTTCTGGCCGCGCTCGCATCCAATCAACTGCGCGCCGCGCCGCAGCAGCAGGAGATAGAGGAGATGGAGCAAGCGGAGGCCGAGGAGAAAAAAGAAACCGGCCTGGTACGGCAGACCATCGCCAATTACATCGATTTGATGAAGCCGCATGTGACAGTGCTGCTGCTCGGCGTAACGGCGGCGGCCATGTCCATTGCCA
>WNGQ01018997.1_pt1 | contig 11815 bp, 10 predicted proteins | sample 5407661 | NCBI WGS metagenome assembly WNGQ01 (sample SAMN13153382, study PRJNA577476) | soil metagenome | isolation source: 60 cm soil or saprolite under Garry oak tree replicate 2 | place: USA:California | collected 2016-06-15
GTGACGCCCCGCCATAGCGGCAGGACGTGAGTTTGCGACACGCCGCGAGCAAGGCACGGATTGACGATCGATTTTCCCGATTGCGAGTGTCCGGGGGATTCGCAACAGGTATAGGCTTCCACCAGAGGGCCCGGCGGGGGCAGCTGATGTCCGCTTGATCCGAAATTGACATGATGAACGAACACCGCGGAAACGTCCGAAAACGACTCCAGAATCGGCCTGATGTCCACCTGGCACGGCGAGAACAAGAACTCGTCAAGGTCGATAAACGCGATCCAGCGGGCTGCCCGCCAGTGACGCGCGAGGCAGTCGCGATACGCGCTGCGCTGACCGGGCTTTCTCGGCCAGTGCCGCAGGGTCACGAGCCCACGGCCGATGAACGGACGCAGCACGTCGTAAAAGTCATCCCGGCTATCGTTGTCGTAGAGATAGAACTGCGTGACTCCGATACCGGCATGGAATCGGATCCATTCGTCGAGAAATCTTGCCTCATCCTTGAAGATGGCGCAGACCGCCAGGGCATGCGGCGCATGCCGGCGGTACAATGTGTCGCGCAAGACGGCCCGCAGCACGAGTGGAGCGCGAAGCAAGGCCTTTGCGTTACGCACGATCGGATGCCGGCGAACGGCGGCTTGCGCGGACTTCAGCATGGACGGCCGCTATTCATCGACCACAGGCACCATAATCGTTGATCTTGCTTCCCAAGCGGATAAGTTCGGTCGCGGGCCGGGCACGGGCAGAGCCCCCGCACGAGTGTTCCGCTCGGCCATTCCGCTCGGCAGCCGTGAGAGCAGCGCCACAGTATGTTCGGCAACCTGAAAAAGAAAGCAATCGCTGATCCGTACTCCGCGCCCAGCTTGATCCGCCGACTGATGGCGGAGCATGGGATCGGGCAATGGCGGGCCTATGCCTTCGTTCTCGTGATGATGATGATAGCGGCCGCGTGCACTGCGGCGGCGGCCTTTTTGGTCGGACACGCCGTCAATGAAGCCTATGTCAGCCGAAATATCGCCGCCGTCGTCAGCGTGTCCGCCGGCATCATCGTTGTCTCTTCCCTGAGAGGGCTGGCGTCGTACGGCCAATCGGTCGAGCTGGCGCGGATCAGCAATCGCATCGTGGCGGCCAATCAACGGCGCCTGTTCGAAAAGGTGCTGCAGCAGGGATTGGGATTCTTCGCCGATCGGCACTCGTCGGAATTCTCGGCCAGGATCACCTGGGGCGCCCGCTCGGCATCCGACACGCTCAACATCCTCGTCACCACCTTCGGCCGCGACGCACTGTCGCTCATCGGCCTGTTGGGCGTCATGGTCTCTCAAAGCCCGCTGCTCTCGGCGCTGACCATCGTCGTGACGCCGCCGGCGATATTGGTGACGCGCGGCGCGATCAAACGGGTTCGCGCGATCGCTCACAACGAATTCGGCGCCAGCGCCGACATCCTGGAGGCATTGCAGGAGACCGTTCAAGGATTCAAGATCGTTGAGGCATTCAACCTCCAGTCGCTCATGCGGGACCGGATCAATGCCAATGTGGACAACATCGAGCGGGTTGCCAACAGGCTCGCCAGTGCTTCGAGCTTTGCCAGCCCGCTGATGGAGGCGTTCGGCGGAATTGCCGTTGCGTTGGTGATCTTGATGGGCGGTTACCGGGTTCTGGTGTTCAACGCGTCGCCCGGCGAGTTTTTCGCCTTCATTACGGCGTTCCTGCTGGCCTACGAGCCGGCCAAGCGGCTGACCCGATTGAACATCGACCTCTCCAATTCGCTGGCGGGCGTGCGAATTCTATTCGAGTTTCTCGACCTGCCGGAACGGCCGAATGACGGGAGCAAGCCGGACCTCGAGGTCGGCAGCGGCCGCCTCGATTTTTGCAACGTCGAGTTCAGCTACCGGCCCGGCTCACCCGTGCTGCGCGGGGTTTCATTTTCCGCCGAGCCCGGATGCGTCACCGCGCTGGTTGGCCCTTCGGGAGGCGGCAAGTCGACGATCCTCAATCTGCTGCTCCGCTTCTACGACTCCTATGGCGGCTCCATCATCATCGATGGGACGGAAATCTCGATGGTGTCGCGGAAATCGCTCCGCGACCACTTGGCCTATGTCGGCCAGGATGCCTTCCTGTTTCGCGGCAGCGTTCGCGACAATATCGCGTTGGGCAGCCCCGAGGCGACCCAAGCCGACGTCGTTGCCGCGGCGAAGGCTGCGCATGCCGACGAGTTCATCACGCAGCTTCCGGAGGGCTATGACACCCAGGTCGGCGAGCATGGCATGCGGCTGTCGGGCGGGCAGCGCCAGCGCATCTCGGTGGCGCGCGCGCTCATTCGGAGGGCATCCATCATCTTGCTCGACGAGCCGACGTCCTTTCTCGATACCGAAACCGAGCGCTACGTGAATTTGGCGATCTCCCGCCTTTTCAGCGGACGAACCCGATTGATCATCGCGCATCGGCTGCACACGATCATCAACGCCGACACGATCTACGTCATCGAGGACGGCCGCGTCGTCGAATCCGGGCGCCACCATTTCCTGCTCGACCACGGTGCCCGCTATGCCCATTTCTTCAATTTGCAATTCGCGGATGAGAAGGAGCGTCAGGCCGTCTAATTCCCTCGAGCAGGACGGATCGGAAATGGCGACGCCCCGGCCGGTGCGGCTCAACAGTCCAGCCGTTCCAACGGCTTGAGGCCGATCAGCTCCTTCCAGCCGAACCAGCGCAGCAACGCCACCCGTTTCCCGATCGAACGATCAAGCCGCCAAAGCTGGTGCTCATATGGGCGCGCCATCCGCGCGGGTTCGGCTCGTAATCACGGACGGCGTTGATCGTGGAAGCCAGGGGAGCTGCCCTGACCGGATAAGGCAGCAGATCACAGACGTCGAGGTCGATCGCCCAGTTGCGTTGAATATAGAAGTCGTACGGTGCACGAATCGGGATCATGCCGTTCGCGATCTTGCTGGCGCCGGCCGCCGTCGCGACATAGGCGACGCGGTGCAGCGTTGGCGCCTGCAGGCGCGCAGGACCAGATCGTCGCGCCGCGCGAGCACGCGGCCCTTCGTGCGCTTGAGGCGGAACCCGGCGAGCTTGAGCATGTCCCAATCGATCTCGATGGCAAGAGCCCACGCCAGCAGGTCGGGGAAATTCGGCGGCAACTGCACATCGTCCTCGACGATGAGCGCGCGCGGCCAACCGCGCTCGATGACGGTCAGCATCGCCAATCGATGGCTGAGCGAGCACGCGACCTCGGTCGGAAACAGCGGGCACCCGAGATAGTCCCATTGTGCGGACCCGGCCGCGGCGCGCAGCTCCGCGGAGGAAATCGAGCTCCCATCGATTGCCTCCACGAGCTCGACCGGCATTCCGGCCCTGGCAAACTCGGCTTGGACGTGGGCCCGCCGTTCGGGCGACCGTTTCAGGTTGATCGCGAGACAGGGAACCTGCTCCATGAATGTGTCCCCGCAAAAATGGCCGCAAATTGTGGTCTACCGGCAACTTTCTGAATGCCTGCGGACGACAGCGTTAACGAAATTGGCTGGCGGGCTGGACCGCGGCCCTCGCGCCGCGGGCAAGGCATTACCTTCAAAAATCGTCTGTTTCTGAGGCGGCGGCTCCTATTTCTCAATATGCATTATATTTTTTTAAATTGCCGGCCGTTAGGCTTGGCGGTTGCCGGTGCCGTTGCGCCGCTGGAGGAACGCCCCATGGACAACCGCCGAACCACCGCGCGCCTGCGAACGCTCAAATCCGGGAAGATTTTTCTCGGCAGTTGGGGGGTGCCGTGCACGGTCAAGAATCTTTCGGCAACAGGGGCCTGCTTGCAGGTGCAGACGACCTACGGAATCCCCGCCAGGTTCGAGTTTGCCCTCACGGGCGAGGAGCGCAAAGCCTGCAAGGTCACTTGGCTCGACGAGACGAGGCTCGGCGTCGAATTCGTGCAATAAGGGGCGACGGCATGCACGTATTTCCCTCGTGTCGCGTCGCGATGCCCCGCTCGCGTCAGGCCCTTGCCGGGATGCGGCAGACATTGACCAGCGGCTCGCCGGCGACATAGCGGGCGAGATTCCTGGCGAACAGGGCCTTCTGCTGGGGATAGCCGGTCGAGCCGCCGCCGGCGATATGCGGCGAGATGATGACGTTGGGCGCATCCCAGAGCGGGCTCTCGGGCGGCAGCGGCTCGACCTCGGTCACGTCGAGCGCCGCGCCGGCGAGCCTTCCGGCCGTGAGAGCCGCGACCAGGGCTGCGCCGTCCACGATGTTGCCGCGCGCCACATTGACCAGAATGGCCCCAGGCTTCATCGCCGCAAGCGCGACGGCGCCGATCAGGTGAAAGCTCGTTGCCTCGGAGCTGGTGCAGATCACCACTGCATCGGCCAGCGCGAGCGCCTCGCCGATCCGCTCGCGCGCGAACACCTCTTCGACATCATTGCCGGCCGTTGCGGCGCGCGACACCGCAATCACGCGTGCGTCGAAGGCGCGGGCCTTGCGGGCCACCTCGCGGCCGATCGAGCCGAGACCGATGATGCAAACGGTCGCGCCTTCAAGGGTTCCGAGCTTGGCATTGGTCTCCTCGCGCCGCCAGCGCCGCGCCCGCTGGTTCGCCTGCATATCCGGAACGCGCCGCACCAGCGCCAGCAGCAGCGTGAGCGCGTGCTCGGAGACCATTGCGGCCTTCACGCCGGTGGAATTGGTCACCGTCACCCAGTCCGGCAGCCCCATGGCAAGCCCGCCATCGATGCCGGCGGAGGTAAAATGTATCCAGCCGAGCGAGCGGCGAGCGTACCGCCGCAGTGCCTCCCCATAGGCCGGCGAGCAGACCCGGTTGCTGGTGACCAGGATCGACGCATCGCCGATTTCATGGACGATATCGCCGGGCGAAGCAGCGAGCGCCCATTGCAGCTGCGGGAAGTCCCGCACCAATTGGAGGGTCGGCTCGTCGGCGCCGAACGGGTAGAGCACAACCTTCATCCGAGTTTCCTTGCATTTGCCGCGCACGGCGCCTAGCTCGGGCGGATCGATCCGTTGCCGAGACCCGATCATGGCCCAACCCCGCGCCCCGAAGGTGAGCTTCGTCTCGCTCGGCTGCCCCAAGGCGCTGGTCGATTCCGAGCGCATCATCACGCGGCTGCGCGCGGAAGGCTACGAGCTCGTCCGCCAGCATGCGGGCGCCGACCTCGCCATCGTCAATACCTGCGGTTTCCTCGACAGCGCCCAGGCCGAGTCGCTGGCCGCCATCGGGGCGGCGCTGACCGAGAACGGCAAGGTGATCGTCACCGGCTGCATGGGGGCCGAGCCCGAAAAGATCACCGAGCGCTATCCCCAGGTCCTCGCCGTCACCGGGCCGCAGCAATACGAAAGCGTGCTGGAGGCGGTGCATCGCGTGTCCCCGCCGAGCCATGATCCGTTTCTCGATCTGGTCCCGCCCGAAGGCATCAAGCTCACCCCGCGCCATTACGCTTATCTCAAGATTTCAGAGGGTTGCAACAATCGCTGCACCTTCTGCATCATCCCAAGGCTGCGTGGCGATCTCGTCTCCCGACCGGCCGCCGACGTGTTGCGCGAGGCCGAGCGGCTGGTCGCCGCCGGCGTGAAAGAGCTCCTGGTCATCTCGCAGGATACCTCCGCCTATGAACGGACGCGAGATCGCCGCGAGGTTCGTCCCGCTTGCCCGCGCGCTCGGCGAGCTCGGCGTCTGGATCAGGCTGCATTACGTCTATCCCTATCCGCATGTCGACGAGGTCATTCCGCTGATGGCCGACGGCAAGGCCCTGCCCTATCTCGACGTGCCGTTCCAGCATGCGAGCCCCGATGTCCTCAAGCGCATGAAGCGGCCGGCCGCGCAGGAACGCACGCTGGAACGCATCCGGCGCTGGCGCGATATCTGTCCAGATCTCACCCTTCGGTCGACCTTTATCGTGGGTTTCCCGGGCGAGACCGACGCCGATTTCGAGATGCTGCTCGATTGGCTCGATGAGGCGCAGCTCGATCGCGTCGGCTGCTTCCGCTACGAGCCGGTCGCGGGGGCAGCCGCCAACGATCTCGCCGCCCCGGTGCCGGAGGCGGTGAAGGACGAGCGCTGGCATCGCCTGATGCAGCGCCAGCAATCGATCTCGGCGCGGCGGCTCAAGCGCAAGCTCGGCACCCGCCAGCAGGTGATCATCGACGCGGTCGGCCCGACGGTGGCGCGGGGCCGCAGCAAGGGCGACGCGCCGGAGATCGATGGCGTGGTCCATGTGGCAAGCCGCCGACCGTTGCGGATCGGCGAGATCGCCACGGTCAAGATCGAGCGGACCGACGATTACGACCTGCACGGGACGGTAGTGGGGTTTTGATATCAGAGCTCACTCACAACCTTCACCACCGCCCCCGTCAAGGTCTCCAGCTCGTCCGGCGAAATCGTAAAGGCTGGCGTGAGATAGACCGTGGAACCGAAGGGACGGATGAAGACGCCTTCGGCGATAAAGCGCGCGCGCAGGCCATCGAGGTCCTCGATGCGGTCGAGCTCGACCACGCCGATTGCCCCCCGCACCCGCACACCCTTGACGCCAGGCATGCCGCGGCAGGGTGCCAAGCCGCGCTTCATCGCCGCCGCGATGCCGGCCACTTGTTGCAAGCGCGGCTCTTGCTCGAACAGATCGAGGCATGCATTGGCGGCCGCACAGGCGAGCGCATTGGCCATGTAGGTCGGCCCATGCATCAATGCGCGCGCCGGATCGTCCGACCAGAAGGCATCGAACACCTTGCCGCTCGCCACCGTCGCGGCGAGCGGCAGCGTGCCGCCGGTGAGCGCCTTCGACAGCGTGATGATATCGGGAACGATGTTTGCCGCCTGGCAAGCGAACATGTCGCCGGTGCGCCCGAAGCCGGTGAAGATCTCATCGAAGATCAGCAACAGATCGTGGCGGTCGGCCGCCTCGCGCAAATGGCGCAGCACCGCGGCGTCGTGAAAGCGCATGCCGCCCGCCCCCTGCACCAGCGGCTCCACGATGATGCCGGCGACCTCGCCGGCACGGCGATCGATGAGGCGCGACAGCGCCGCCGCGCTCTCCTCGTCGCGCGGGAGATCGACGATATGGTGCTCGCCCAGCAATCCGCGAAACAGCGAGTGCATGCCGGCATCCGGATCGCACACCGCCATCGCGCCGGTGGTGTCGCCGTGGTAGCCGCCTCTGAACGCGATGAAGCGGGTGCGGCCGCGGATGCCGCGGTTGAGCCAGAATTGCACCGCCATCTTCATGGCGATCTCGACCGCGACCGAGCCGGACTCGGAAAAGAACACCCGGTCGAGATCGCCGGGAAGCAGCGCCGCGAGCCGCCGCGCCAGGGTCAAGGCCGGCTCATGGGCGAGGCCGCCGAACATGACGTGGGGCATCAGCGCAAGCTGATTCCCGACTGCAGCGCGGATGTGGGGATGGTTATAGCCATGGCAGGCGGTCCACCACGAGGCGATGCCATCGATGAGCTCACGCCCGTCGGACAGCACGATGCGGCAGCCCTCGGCCCGCGCCACTGGCAGCGGCGGCCGCACCGTCTTCATCTGCGCGTAGGGTAGCCAGATATGGGCAAGCCCGGCCTCGTACCAGCCGGGAGCGGCGCCGGCAGTGGTGCCGGATGAGCGGTGCTTCCATTCCACGACGGATGCGGTCATGTTGGTTGGCGGACGAACGTCACTCTATACCAGCCGGCCGAGGGGTCTCGATCTTCCTCTTCCGCAGCCCGCTGCAGCGATGAGGGGCATGCATTCGCTCGACGAATTCGCGACCGACAAGCTCGGCGAGCTCGATCGCGCCAGCTTACGCCGCACGCTCGCCGAGACCGCCCGCATTGATGGAATCTGGGCGCTGCGCGGCGGCCGCCGCCTGCTTTCGTTTTCCTGCAACGACTATCTCAACCTGTCGCATCATCCGGCCGTCAAGGCTGCCGCGATCCAGGCGTTGCGCCAATACGGGGTAGGGAGCGGCGCATCGCGGCTCGTCACCGGCAATCATCCGCTGTTCGCCGGGCTCGAAGCCCGGCTCGCCCGCTTGAAGGAAACGCAGGCCGCCTGCGTCTTCGGCTCCGGTTACCTCGCCAATATCGGCATCATCCCGGCGTTGGTCGGCCGTAACGATCTCGTGCTGATCGACGAGCTCGCCCATGCCTGCCTGTGGGCCGGCGCCCGGCTTGCGCGCGCGACCGTGATCCCCTTCCGCCATTGCGACCTCGCCCATGCGGCGACACTGCTCGATGAGCATCGCCGGCGCCATGGCCGCGCCTTGATCGCGACCGACGGCGTGTTCTCGATGGACGGCGATCTGGCGCCGCTCAACGAGCTTTCCGCGCTGGCGCAGCGCTTCGATGCCTGGCTGATGTCGGACGATGCCCACGGCATCGGGGTAGTCGGAAACGGCCGCGGCTCGACTTTTGCGCACGGCGCCAAGGCCGACGTGCCCCTGCAGATGGGCACCCTCTCGAAGGCGATCGGCGCCTATGGGGGCTACCTATGTGCCTCCCAGGCGGTCATCGATCTTGTCCGCAACCGGGCGAGGAGCTTCATCTACTCGACCGGCCTGCCACCCGCAATCGTGGCGGCGGCCACCGCCGCTCTCGACTTGATCGAGCAGGAGCCCGCCTATGCGGCGCTGCCGCTCGCCAAGGCGCGATCGTTCACCCGCCGACTCGGATTGCCCGAGGCGGAAAGCCCCATCGTCCCGCTGATCATCGGCGATGCGGAGGCGGCGTTGCAGGCCGCACGCCTTCTGGACGAAGAGGGATTCCTGGTGGTCGCCATCCGCCCGCCGACAGTGCCCGCCGGCACATCGCGCCTGCGCTTTGCCTTCACGGCACGGCATCCCGACGCCGAGATCGAGCGCCTCGCCGACATCGTGCGAAGCCGCATCCTCACGAGCCAGCCGGCTGGCAGAGCCGAGTCCGTGCGGTAGCCATAGGATGTCCGCGATCTTCGTCACCGCGACCGGGACCGGTGTCGGCAAGACCTTCGTCACCGCCGGGCTCATCCGGCATCATCTTCGGCTCGGGCGGGCGGTCGATGCGATCAAGCCGGTGGTGAGCGGATTTGATCCGGCCGCCCTGCCGGCAAGCGACCCCGGCGTGCTGCTGGCCGCGCTCGGCCGTCCGCTCACGATCGAGGAAGCCTCGCGCATCTCGCCCTGGCGTTTTGCGGCGCCGCTCTCGCCCGACCTGGCGGCGGCGCGCGAGGGCCGCGCGATCGATTTCAACGCGGTGGTCGATTTTTGCCAAGACGCCATCGCGGCGCGCCGCGACCGCCTGTTCATCGAGGGCATCGGCGGCATCATGGTGCCGCTCGATGCCATCCGCACCGTGCTCGACCTGATCACCGCGCTCCGCCTTCCGCTCATCCTTGTCGCGGGCAGCTATGTGGGCACGATCAGCCACACCCTGACGGCACTCCAGGTCCTGGTGCGCCGCAATCTCGACGTCGCGGCCGTGGTGGTCAGCGCGAGCGAAAGCAGCGCCGCCGCTCTCGATGAAACCGTGACGACGATCGCGCGCTTTGCCGATTCGATCGATGTCATCGGGCTGCCGCGGCTCGCCGACGCCGCGACCGCGCATGACGCCTTCGAGCGCATCGCGGAATTGGCGTGATCACGGAACCAGGATGCTTGCCCCGGTCGTGGCGCGGCTTTCGAGGTCGCGGTGCGCCTTGGCGGCGTCCTTGAGGGCGTAGCGCTGGTTGATCGGGATCTTCAGCTTGCCGCTGGTCACCATGCTGAAGAGGTCGTTGGCGATCGCCAGCAGGTCCTCGCGCTTGGCCGCGTAGGTGTTCAGCGTCGGGCGGGTGGCGAACAGCGAGCCCTTGGCTTGCAGCAGATTGATGTTGAAGGCCTCGACCGAGCCGGAGGAGTTCCCGAAGCTCACGAACATGCCGAACGGCTTGAGGCAATCGAGCGAGGCCGGGAAGGTCGCCTTGCCGACACCGTCATAAACCACCTCGCACAATTTGCCGCCGGTGATCTCTTTCACCTTGGCGGGGAAATCCTCCTCGCGATAGAGAATCACGTGATGGCACCCGTTCGCCTTGGCGAGCGCGGCCTTGTCCTTCGAGCCTGCCGTTCCGATCACGTTGGCGCCCAGATGGTTCGCCCATTGGCAGGCGATGAGGCCGATGCCTCCGGCGGCGGCATGGATGAGCACGTTCATGCCGCTTTTGACCTTGAATGTCCGGTTCAGCAGGTATTCGACGGTCATGCCCTTGAGCATCATGCCGGCGGCCTGCTCGTAGGGGATCGCGTCCGGCAGCTTCACCGCGCGCTCGGCCGGCATCAGCCGCTCGGCCGCATAGCTCCCGAGTGCCGCCGTATAGGCGACGCGATCGCCGGCCTTGATGTCGGTGACGCCGGGCCCGACCGCCACGACCTCGCCGGCGCCCTCGTTCCCGGCAATGAACGGCATCGAGGGCGCCGGGTAGAGGCCGGAGCGGAAATAGGTATCGATATAGTTGATGCCGCAGGCGTGCTGCCTGACGCGGACCTGCCCCGGACCCGGCGGCGGCACCTCGACATCCTCATAAGTCAGCACCTCCGGCCCGCCCGTCTTGTGAACCCGCACTGCCGCGACCATGTCTCACTCCCTTTGCGTTGCCGGCCGGAGCTTAAAGCGCCGCCCGCCGAAGTGGAAACCGGTTTTACGCCCGCAATCAAGCCTGCTCGATCAGGTCAGCGTTTCTCGGTCAGCCCGACGCCGAGAAAATACACCGCGATGACGACGAGCCCGCCCGCGACCCAAGGTCCGGGCTCCAGCGCGCGCAGGAGCGCATAGGCGGCCAGCATCGACCACAGCACCACCGCCGCTATGCTCACTCGACGCAGCCGGGCGACGCGGAACGGATGTATGAACTTGAACGGCACGAAGGTGAGGACCGCGAGCAGCGCGACCAGGCCGGCGGCAAGCCAGGGCGCGGGCTTGAGCACGAACAGATAGAAGGCCGCGATGTTCCACAGGGTCGGGAAGCCGCAGAAATAGTTGTCCTTGGTCTTCATGTGGCGGTCGGCGAAATAGATCGCGCCGGTCGTCACGATGACGATGCCGGCCGGTATGGCCAGCGGCTGGGGCAGCAGCCCGCCCGCCGCGATCGCGTAGGCCGGCACGAACACATAGGTGGCGAAATCGACGACGAGATCGAGGACTTCGCCCGACCAGCGCGGCAACAGCTCGGCCACCTTGAGGGCCCGCGCCATCGTGCCGTCGATGCCGTCGACGATGAGCGCGATGCCCAGGCAAAGGAACATCGTCTCCCATCCGCCCCGTACCGCCGCAATCAGCGCCGCGAACGCCAAAGCGGCGCCGGCGGCGGTGAAAACATGAACCGCGAACGCACGGGCATACGTTAAAGGCGTCAAGGCGTTAGGGTCCTTTGCTCAACCGTGATGCGCAAGCTCGACCGCAAACAGATATACTCGGTGGGTGCCAGCGTGCCAGGCAATGATGCAAAGGTCATTGCACCAAGCCCGTCAAGGTCGTTGGACCAAGGTCATCGCGTCATGAGCAACACGGCCGAGGTGGTCATTATCGGCGGCGGGCCCGCGGGTCTCACAGCCGCGATCGCACTCGCCGGGGCGGGCGTCGAAACCGCGCTGATCAGCAAGCCATCGCGCCAAGGCGACAACCGGACGACCGCGCTGCTCGCAAGCTCCGTCACGGCACTCGACACGCTGGGGGTTTGGCAGCGCTGCCGCGCTGAGGCGGCGCCGCTGCGCGTCATTCGTCTCATCGACGATACGGCGCGGCTGTTGCGGGCGCCGGAGGTGCATTTTGAGGCAGACGAGATCGGGCTCGACGCCTTTGGTTACAACATCGAGAACCGGTTTCTTCT
>WNGQ01006012.1_pt1 | contig 11807 bp, 11 predicted proteins | sample 5407661 | NCBI WGS metagenome assembly WNGQ01 (sample SAMN13153382, study PRJNA577476) | soil metagenome | isolation source: 60 cm soil or saprolite under Garry oak tree replicate 2 | place: USA:California | collected 2016-06-15
CGCGGCTTGCTGGACGCCCGCCGGCTCGGCTTCGACGTCACGGTGTTCGCCTCGGTGCACCTGTCCAGCCAGGCCGAGGCTGATCTACGGGCGTTCGAGGAGTTCGTGCGCGCCGAACCCCTGGTCCGGGAATGCTGGATGCTGTCGGGAGAGGTGGATTTCATCCTCAAATGCGTGGCGCCCGACATGGCGACGTTTCAGGATTTCGTCACCCACCTCACCGCGGCCCCTCACGTGCGCAATGTCAGGACCTCGCTGGTGCTGCACAACTCGAAATATGAGGCGGCGGTGCCGCTGAACGTCAAGACGGCGCGGGCGTGAAGCCACGTCATTCCGGTGGGCGCCGTTCGCCTTTAGCTCTTCTTTCGCATCATCGCATCGAGGCTCCACGGGCCGCCGCCCGCCAAAGCGAGGTAGAGAAATGTGAAGCACAGGATGACGGCAAGTTCGCCGTGATTAAGGAGCGGGAAGAAGCTGTGCGGAAAATGTTCGATGAAATACGCCGCGGCCATTTCGCCCGACAGCACAAATGCCACCGGCCGGGTGAAGAGGCCGAGGACCAGCAAGGTGCCGCCGATCAGCTCGAACATGCCGGCGACGCCAAATAGCGACAGCCATGGCAGGTTCTCGAACATCGTGACCGCCGGCCAGCCAAACAGCTTTGCCAGTCCGTATTGAAGCAGGACCAATCCGCCGACAATTCGCAGAACGCTCAGGACACGTGGTCCCCAGACCGTGCTGATTGTAGTGATGTCCATGGCTTCTTCTCCCGTCAGCAAGAAAAGCGCATGCGCGTCAAAACCCGAAAATGCGCGCCGGGGCGTGACCGGCGCGGGTCTCCGTTTGATCGTGTCAGACCGATCCCCGAACGGTCATTGCTTCCTCATCGCGTCGATGCTCCACGGACCCGGCCCGGCAAAGAACAGGTACAGAAACACGAAACAGTACAGGATCGCAGCGTCGCCACCGTTCAGGACCGGAAAGAAAGCTCGCGGCGCGTGCGCGAGGAAATAGGCCACCGCCATGTTCCCGGACAGCACAAACGCCACCGGCCGCGTGAAGAGGCCAAGTACGATCAACGCGCCGCCGATCAGCTCGAAGACGCCACTAATGCCGGGCATCGACAGTGCATCGGGCACTTTCTCCACATGCGGAAATCCCAGGTATTTGCTGGTCCCGTGTTCCAGAAACAAAAGGCCGATCATGATCCGCAGCACGCTCAGAAAGTGCGACTGCCATTTCGCACAGAACTCTTCCATACCCTGCTCCCCCATTTTGCCATGTAACGTCTAACATTGCCGCAACGCCGATCGCCGGTCACGGTCGTGTGACGTCGGTACTTTTACAGTTCAAGTATTGCCGGCGCGCAACAGTAAAGCGTGGCCAAGGCTGCCGCATCGCAGCGCAAAAAGAAGCCGCGCTGCGGGCGCGGCTTCTTGCACGTGCTCGTATGTCGGGTATTCGACCTTCAGCGCCACTCGACCTTGGTGATTTCGTAGGCTTTTGCACCGCCTGGCGTCACCACTTCCACTGACGCCCCCTTCTTCTTGCCGATCAGGGCGCGTGCGAGCGGGGAGGTGATGGAGATACGCCCCTTCTTGGCGTCGGCTTCCACCTCGCCGACGATCTGCCACACCGTCTTCTTATCGGTGTCCTCGTCGATCAGGGTGACGGTCGCGCCGAACTTGATGGTGTCGCCGGAAAGCTTGCTGATGTCGATGATGTCGGCGCGCGCCAGCTTGTCCTCGAGTTCCGCGATCCGGCCCTCGTTGTGGGACTGCTCTTCCTTCGCAGCGTGATATTCCGCGTTCTCCGAGAGATCGCCATGCGAGCGCGCCTCGGCGATATGCTCGATGATGCGCGGACGCTCCACCGACTGCCGCTTCTTCAATTCTTCCCCAAGCGCGGCGTAACCCCCCGCGGTCATCGGAACCTTTTCAACCATCGTCCTCGTCCTTCAATCGTGCGGGCCGCGAGAGGCGACGCGCACGAGGTATTTTGAATAGGGCTTTCCGGTGCACAGCATCCGACCTGGCCATTTGCGGCGACCCTGGGGGCCGACACAACGTGGTCAGAGACGGTGGGTTCCAACCGTGCGGCACAAATCGCCGATCGCCCGGCGAGCACTTTAGCACGGCCGGCGGTCAGGTCTCCGAAAAATAGCTCTGCAGGGTACGGACCTCAAGGTCCCCGCCCAGATAGGCGCGGATGCCTTGTGCGGCCGCCACCGCGCCCGAAAGAGTGGTGTAATACGGCACCTTATGCAAGAGGGCCGCGCGCCGCAACGACCGGCTGTCGGCCAGGGCCTGCGGCCCCTCGGTGGTGTTGAAGACGAGCTGGATATCGCCGTTGGTGATGGCGTCCACGATGTGCGGACGGCCCTCCAGCACCTTGTTCACCTTCTCGGTCGGAATGCCCATGTCGGCCAGGAAGCGCTGGGTCCCGGAGGTGGCCATCACCCTGAAGCCGACCGAATGCAGCAGCCGGACCGCTTCCGCGATCCGGGTCTTGTCGCTGTCGCGCACCGAGACGAACACCGTGCCCTTGCGCGGAACGCGGGTCCCGCCGCCGAGCTGGCTCTTGGCGAACGCCACCGCGAAGGAGCGGTCGATCCCCATCACCTCGCCGGTCGAGCGCATCTCCGGACCGAGCACGGTGTCGACGCCGGGGAAGCGGGCGAACGGGAACACCGATTCCTTGACCCCGACATGGCTGAGCGCGCGCTTCGAAAGACCGAAGTTGGCGAGCTTTTCGCCGGCCATGATCCGCGCCGCGATCTTCGCCACCGGCGTGCCGACCACCTTGGCGACGAAGGGCACCGTGCGCGAGGCGCGCGGATTGACCTCGAGCACATAGATCGTGCCGTCCTTGATGGCATATTGCACGTTCATCAGCCCGACCACGTCCAGCCCGAGCGCGAGTTCGCGGGTCTGCCGCTCCAGTTCAGTGATGGTCTGCGCATCGAGCGAGTGCGGCGGCAGCGAGCAGGCCGAATCGCCGGAGTGGATGCCGGCTTCCTCGATATGCTCCATGATGCCGACGATGAAGGTGTCCCTGCCGTCGGAGAGGCAGTCGACGTCGATCTCGGTGGCATCGGACAGATAGCGGTCGAACAGCAGCGGATTCTTGCCGAGCACGGTGTTGATCTGCCCGGTCTTGTCGTTGGGGTAGCGCGCCTTGACGTCGGCCGGCACGAGCTCCGGCAGGGTGCCGAGCAGATAGTCGGAGAGCTGGGTCTCCTCGCGGATGATCTGCATGGCGCGGCCGCCGAGCACGTAGGACGGGCGCACCACCAGCGGCAGGCCGAGATCGGCGGCGACCAGGCGGGCCTGCTCGACCGAGTAGGCGATGCCGTTCTTCGGCTGCTTCAGATGCAGCTTGTCGAGAACGCGCTTGAAGCGGTCGCGGTCCTCTGCGAGATCGATCGCCTCCGGCGAGGTGCCCAGGATCGGAACGTCGGCCGCCTCCAGCGCGCGCGCGAGCTTGAGCGGCGTCTGGCCGCCGAATTGCACGATCACGCCTGCGAGCTGCCCGTTCTTGCGTTCGGTCGCGATGATTTCGAGCACGTCTTCGGAGGTGAGCGGTTCGAAGTAGAGCCGGTCCGCGGTGTCGTAGTCGGTCGACACCGTCTCCGGGTTGCAGTTGATCATGATGCTTTCATAGCCGGCGTCGTGCAGCGCGAAGCAGGCGTGACAGCAGCAATAGTCGAACTCGATGCCCTGGCCGATGCGGTTGGGTCCGCCGCCGAGGATGATGACCTTCGTCTTGTCCGACGGCGCGCTCTCGTCGGCAAGCCTGCCCGCGAACGGCGCCTCATAGCTCGAATACATGTAGGCGGTCGGCGAGGCGAACTCGGCGGCGCAGGTGTCGATGCGCTTGAACACCGGCCGGACGCCGAGCGCGTGGCGCTTCGCCGTCACCTCGGCCTCGGTGGTCTCGGAGAGCACCGCGAGCCGCGCATCGGAAAAGCCCATCGCCTTCAGGCTCCGCATGCCGAAGGCGTTTTGCGGCAGGCCGTGCTTTCGGACCTTGTCCTCCATCTCGACGATGCCGCGCATTTCGGCGAGGAACCAGGGGTCGATCTTGCAGGAGTTGAAGATCTCCTCGTTGGTCCAGCCGAGCCGGATCGCCTGCGCCACCTGCAGGATGCGGTTCGGCGTCGGCGTGCCGAGCGCCGCGCGGATCGCGTTCTTGTCGTCGCCGCGTCCAAGCCCCTCGATCTCGATCTCGTCGAGGCCGGTAAGGCCGATTTCCAGGCCGCGCAACGCCTTCTGCAGGCTTTCCTGGAAGGTGCGGCCGATCGCCATCACCTCGCCGACCGACTTCATCGAGGTGGTGAGCGTGGTGGAGGCGCCGGGAAACTTCTCGAAGGCGAAACGGGGGATCTTGGTGACGACGTAGTCGATGGTCGGCTCGAACGAGGCGGGCGTGGCGCCGCCGGTGATGTCGTTGGCGATCTCGTCCAGCGTGTAGCCGACGGCGAGCTTGGCTGCGACCTTGGCGATCGGAAAGCCGGTGGCTTTCGAGGCCAGCGCCGAGGAGCGCGACACCCGCGGGTTCATCTCGATCACCACCATGCGGCCGTCGACCGGATTGACGCCGAACTGCACGTTGGAGCCGCCGGTCTCCACCCCGATCTCGCGCAGCACCGCGATCGAGGCGTCGCGCATGATCTGGTATTCCTTGTCGGTCAAGGTCAGCGCCGGCGCTACCGTGATGGAATCGCCGGTGTGCACGCCCATCGGATCGAGGTTCTCGATCGAGCAGATGATGATGCAGTTGTCCTTCTTGTCGCGCACCACCTCCATCTCGAACTCTTTCCAGCCGAGCACGCTTTCCTCGATCAGCACCTCGTTGGTCGGAGAGGCATCGAGGCCGCGCTCGATGATGTCGAGAAATTCCTCCCTGTTGTAGGCGATGCCGCCGCCGGTGCCGCCCATGGTGAAGGAGGGGCGGATGATCGCGGGCAGGCCGATCTCGGACAGCGCCATCAGCGCCTCACCGAGCGCATGCTCCTGGTAGCGCTTGCGGCGTTCGTTCTCGCCGAGCGTCCACTGCCGTTCGATCTCCTCCAGCTCCTTGCCGGACAGCCTGGCGCGTTCGGAGTGGTATTTGTCGCGATAGGATTTCTTTAAGCCGGACGCGTTGGCGAGCCGCGATCTCGGCGTCTGCAGGCCGATCTTCTCCATGGCGTTGCGGAACAGCTGTCGGTCCTCCGCCTTGTCGATCGCGTCTGCGGTGGCGCCAATCATCTCGACGTCGAATTTTTCCAGCGTGCCCTGACGGCGCAGCGACAGCGCGCAGTTCAGCGCGGTCTGGCCGCCCATGGTCGGCAACAGCGCGAAGCCGCCCGGCACGACGTGACGTTCCTTCTCGATGATCCTGGCGACGATGTCGGGCGTGATCGGCTCGATATAGGTCGCATCCGCCAATTCCGGATCGGTCATGATGGTCGCCGGATTGGAATTGACCAGGACGACGCGGTAGCCCTCTTCCTTCAGCGCCTTGACCGCTTGCGTGCCGGAATAGTCGAACTCGCAGGCCTGGCCGATCACGATCGGCCCCGCGCCGATGATCAGGATGGTGGAGATGTCGGTTCGTTTGGGCATCAAGTCTCACGGATGGGAATTGGGCACAAAAAAAGGGCGCGCCTGTCGCGCGTCCCCTAAAGCCAAGAGCGCCAGGTCGCCCTCGCGCGCGGCTGGTCTTTAGACCAGATTCCGTAGCCGCGAAAGGGCATTAAACCCGTAATTAACCGGCAATTTTCTGCAGTTTGGGCTGTTCCTGCCAGCCCCGAAACAAAAGTAGCACGAGTGCGGCCGCCACACTGCATCCGCCGATCCAGCCGAGGTCCCGCGGCCCCAGCACCGCCAGCACGAGGCCGCCGGCCGCGCCGCCCATGGCAAAGCCCAGATACATGGCGGAAGCATTGAGCGAGAGCGCGATCATCGAGACCTCGGGTTCGAGCCGGACGATATTGGCGACCTGCGCCGGATAGAACGCCCACCCGCCAATGCCCCAGCAAAACAACAGCAGCAGCACGACGTACCGGGCGTGTTCGGGTGCGGCGAATTTCAGCGCAACGGACTGCAGGATCAGCGCGATCGCCATGACCGTGAGACCGAGGCCCGCGGTCGGAACGTGTCCGATCCGGTCCGAAAGCGTGCCGCCCAGCATGTTGCCGATCGCCGCGGCCGAGCCGAACACCAGCAGCGCCAGGCTGATCTCGGAGGCGCTGAATCCAAGACCGCGCAGCGGAACGGACAGATAGGTGAAGACGGTCAGACCTCCGGTGGCCCACAGCGCCGTGGTCGCGAGCGCGTAGAGTACTCCGCCGTGCCGCGCGACAGCGAGGCGCTGACCGAGCGTGGCGGTGGTCCGCGGCAGACCGCGCGGCAATCCGAACAGCAGGCCGGCCAGCGCCAAGGTGCCAAGAACAGCCACCAGCGCGAAGGTTGCTCGCCATCCAAATTTGTCGCCAATCAGGGTGCCGAGCGGAACGCCGAGAACGGTCGCGACCGTGATGCCGGAGGTGACGAGAGCAACGGCCCGGCCTCGCCGTTCGGGCGTGGCGATGGCCACCGCGACACCGATGGCGGTGGGCATATAGAGGCCGGCGCCGAGCGCCATCAGCATGCGGGAGACGAGCAGCATCGGAAAGCTGCCGGCGGCAACCGCGAGCAGGTTGCCGGCAACGAAGCAGCACAGCGCTAGCGTCAGGAGGGTTCTGCGGTCGAGATTGGCAAACGCGACCGCGAGGATCGGCGAACCCAGGGCGTAGGTGAGGGCGTAGACCGTCACCAATTGTCCCGTGGCTGCCACGGAAATTTGCAGGTCGGCTGCGATTACCGGCAAAAGTCCTGCAATCACAAAGCTTTCGGTGCCAATCGCAAACGCGGCCACAGCCAGCCAGAGCACGCCCATCATCATCCCCATTGTTCAATAGTTATTGAAATAATGTCGGGAGCAGATCGCGTTGTCAATTGGTTCAATAGTATTTGAACATTGCTCTCGTGAGCCCCGCTCTGTTATGTTGTCCGCATGAGCCGCGCCCTCTCGCATCCAGCCCGCGATCAGATCGAGCTGCCGATGGTGCTGGATTGCCTGAGCGATCCGACCCGTCTCGCGATCGTCTGCAACCTCGCGAAGCAAGATCAGGCTGCGACTGGGCTGCGTTGCGGTGACTTCAACGCTCTCAGCGGCAAGTCAAATCTCGCCTATCACTTCGCGAGGCTGCGCGAGGCCGGCTTGATCCGAACCCGGATCGCGGGGACCACACGGTACATGAGGCTCCGTCGCGAGGATCTCGACGCGCGCTTTCCTGGTTTGATCGACGCGATCGTCAAGGCGGCGGCGGGCGAGGCAGATCGGCTCTCGCTTTCCGAATGCGAGACCGTCGTCTCCGATTGAATTTTTTGCCTCTGCCGCACGGCGAGGCTGGAGGCCCGGCCTGGATTTGAACCAGGATAAAGAGCGATGCACCGCTCCCGCGTGAGACGCTTTCCGCCACCGGGCCATCGTGATCATCGCCGATCACGCCGCTGTGAGCCACGCGTTCCGCCGATTAACCCTAACCGGGCCCTGCGTCGGGCTTATCCAACACCACGTCGGTCAGTGGCATCGGCACCAGCGTCGGCTGCGCGACGAACGTCATCCGCCAGCGATTATGGCCAATATTGGCGCGGGCGCGGATCGCGGTGAACCCCGCCGCGGAGAGTTTGGCGATCATCTCGGTCTCGCGGTAGCGCTGCAGGCCGAGCCGCGTTCGCAACTCACGATAGTCGGACAGGGCCGTGCTGATCAGACCAGTCAAGGCATCCCTGAGGAAGCCGTTTTTCCGCGCGAAGCACAACAGCGCAAGCACGTCCCTCGGCATGCCGACCGAGGGACGAAGAATGTCGCCGAGAACCAGCCGGCCCGCTGGCCTGAGCAGCCGGCGAATATCGGCAAGGGCCTCGTCGAGTTCGGAGGCCGTCAGGTATTGCGCGACCGAATTCATGACGGCGAGATCGAGCGAGCTCTCCGCCATTTTCTTCAGGTCTTTCAGCGTCCGGACCCGGATTTTCATGTTCGGGGCGAAACGCGCGATCAGCCGGCCGCGCACGCCCGGCGCGGGCTCCGCCAGGATCAGCGTGCCGCAGGCCTCCGCCACCTCGGACGCCGCCAGGGCCTCGCCGCAGGCATAGTCCAGCACGACCCAATCCGGTTGTTCGATGTAGGCGATGATGTCCCGCGCCACGAGCTGAAAATGCAGGTCGCGGTGCAGCTTGCTCGCATAGATCGTATGCGTGGAATCGTAATAGTCGATCCATTCGTCCATGGCGCATCTGATTCCGCAGCGCGGGTTCCAAGGGCGGAACCGCCCGTTGCCTGGGGTGCCAACGGGGTGTGATAACCCCTTTCTACACTCGGGTTCCTAACAGGAAGGTCCTCTGTGAGCAAAGCCACCTCTGAAAAAGCCAGATCTGGCAAGATCAACCGATTTGTCGCCGGCCGCAGGAGGGCATCAGCGAGGCGCAACGGATGCGGCGGTCACGCTCGGTTAATCATCGCTTAACCAGTTGCGAAAAATGCGAGCGCGAATCGTGGTCGGCTTCTTAAGGGGCGTCGCGGTATTGGGTTCCGCAACGACTTTTCCGATATGATCGAGGCGATATGGCCGATTTCACATCGCAAACCACGCAGCGCATGGCTCCATCTGGTTTTGCCGGATTGTTCGGCCTGTTCGCCGGGCTTTGCGCGATCTTTGCCGGCTGCGTCGCGTTGTTCGATTGGCATGCCGAGGTCATAGAGGCGCGCTGGCCGCGGGTCTCGGCGGTGATCGAACGCGCCGAGGTCATCGTTGCGGAGCGCGGCCCAAAGGACGGTGGCCGAACGTCGTGGTATCTCTCCGCCCGCGTGCACTACGAGGTGAATGGCAGCGCGCGCGCGACGACGGTGACGTCGCGCAGTGCCTTTTCCGAACCAGAAGCGGACAAGCTGCAAGCCTGGGCGGAGCAGCACGGCAACGGCAGCGAAGTCGATATTCGCTATGATCCGTCGCGCGACAACCGCGCGGCGTTCGCGTCCGCCGAACTCTCGTCCGTCGCAGGCCGAACCCGCACCGATCTGATCATTCTCGCGGTTGCCGCCGTGGCCTGCGTCGCGCTGCTGGCACTGGCAAGACTGTTAGGCGCGCGAGAGGCGCGCGCGGCGCCCGCCATCGATGACGGTCGACGCGGAGCGCCTGTGCCCGGCCTTGTCGTCGCCGCGATGGGGCTGATGGTCGCATGGGAGGGCGTTTACGGTGCGATCTGTGCCGATCCGTTTACCACGGATAGTTTGATGGCGGTGCCGGCCGGCCTGATGTTCGTCTTCGCTGGGGCCTTCGTCGGCGTGCCGGCGGACAGCAAATGGCGCGACCTGCTGGCGACGTTGCTGGTCACCTGCTTTGCGCTGACCTTCGATTGGGTCGCCTTCGGTCCGGGCGAGCGCGAGTTCATCGGCAACTTTGGTGGCCTAGGCTTCATCCCGAGCGAATGGGTCGGGCGTACCGTGTTCGGTGCGTTCGCTGTCGTTCTCAATGTCATTGCGATCGGAATGTGGACCGGGCAGTGGCGGCAGAAGTTCGGACCTGGTCCGGCCAATTCCACCGCCTGACCAGCATCGTGCAACGGCCGCCTGAGTCAAATTCGAAAGGGTTTGGTTAATCCTGCCTTAGCTCCGTTGCGCAAATGCCGGGGTGACTCGCGGTCGGGTTTTTAAAGGTCGTTGCCTAGCATCCGCAACGACCTTTCTGATCCGATCGGGATGTCATGGCCGGTTCGACCGTTGCTCGCACTACGCAGCAGATGAAGGCGTCCGGCTTTGCCGCGCTGCTCTGCCTGTTCGCCGGGCTGTGCGCCATCTTTGCCGCCGGTGCGACGCTGATCGACTGGCACGATCAGGCGACTTCGGCACGCTGGCCGCTCGTCTCGGCGGTGGTCGAGCGCGCCGACGTCATCACTTCGGAGCGCGGCGACAGCAGCGGACCGTTGTGGAACCTGCGCGTCCACGTTCGCTATGCGGTCAACGGAGTGGCGCGCGCCGCGACGCTGACCTCGCGCACCGCCTTTTCAGAAATAAACGCCGAACAGCTGCAGACCTGGGCGGCGCAATACCGTGCGGGTCGTCGTGTCGACATTCGCTACGATCCATCGCGCGAAACTCGCGCGGTGTTTGCGGTGCCCGAACTCTCGTCTGGCGGCCGGATTCGCACGGACCTGATCCTGGTCGCGGTTTCTGCCGTCGCCTGCGTCACCCTGTTGGCACTGGCAAGATTGCTGAGGGCGCGAGAGGCGCGCGCGGCGCCGCTCGCCGATGACAGCCAGCGTAGCCAACCTTTGCTCGGGGTCGTCGTTGCCGCGATGGGGCTGATGCTCGCCGGGTCCGGCATCTATGGTGCGATCCATGCCGATCCGTTTACCGCGGATGCTTTGATGGCGGTGCCGGCGGGCCTGATGTTCGTCTTCGCCGGGATCCTCCTCGGCCTGGCGGCCGACAGCAAATGGCGAAACCTGCTGACGGCGCTGCTGGTCACCTGCTTTGCGCTGACCTTCGATTGGGTCGCCTTCGGTCCGGGCGAACGCCAGTTCAGCGGCAGCTTTGGCGGCTTCGGTTTCATCCCGAGCGAATGGGTCGGGCGCGCCGCGTTCGGTGCTTTCGCGCTTGTTCTCGATTTTCTGGCGATCGCAATGTGGACCGGCCGGTTCGATGGCCAAGCGACTAGCCCGTCCGATTCCACAGCCTGACCAGCGGACCATCTGGTCCCATGACCGGATCGCTGTTCGGTACCTCGACTAGCGGAATGGTCTTAAGCGCCTTGGCATGATTTTCCGGCGTCGGCCGCGTGATCTGCATTCTCGCTCCGGGCGGGTAGGCGCCGACCACGGAAAAATCGCGACTCGCCGAGATGCACTGATGCCCGGTGCCGGCGGGAAGGATCGCGACATCGCCCGCCCTACGATACCAAACGCATCTTGGCTGCCTCACGTTCCCTTCGGCAATTCGAACACCAGACACGTCGTCGTGGCATGCGCGAGCAGGCGGTCTTTGGCGTCGGTGATCCGCGCCTCCGCGGTCGCGGCACGGCGGCCGAAGGAAAGCGTGCGACCCTCGGTGCGCACCGTGCCGGTGTCCTCGGTCATCGCCTTGATGAAGGAGACCTTGAATTCCAGCGTGGTGTAGCCGGTCCCCGGCGGACACAGGCTGTGCACCGCGAGCCCCATCGCGGAATCGAGCAGCGTGGCGGCATACCCGCCATGCACCGAACCGATCGGGTTGTAGTGCCGCAAGCCGGGGATCGAATGCATCACGACCACGCCGGGCTCGGCGGCGCAGTCGAACGGCTCGATGGTCTGCATGATCGGCGGCTGCGGCAGCCGCCGCTCGAAGATGGCGCGCACGAAATCGAGACTGGGCATTGACGCGATGACGTCGACGGGCGTGACGCCGTATTCGGCCTTCGGGGCGGTCTGGTCGTCCATGGCGGCATCCTGCGGTTATCTATGATGAGCATCATATTAAATCGTGATGCGCGCCGCAACATCTCAAGCTCGTGTCCCGGAAGCGGCGCAGTTCCGCGGTGCGCCGCAGAGCCGGGACCCATCGCACCTGATTTACGAAGCGTGGGCCCCGGATCAGCAGCACATCACGTCGCGTAGTGCATGGTGCGTCGAAGACGCGCGTGAACGCGCTTGTGGGCACTGCGCCGCGTCCGGGGCACGCCGGAGCGGCAATTACGCCCGTTTCTTCGCCCGCATCAGGTCAGCAAACCGCGTGAACAAATA
>WNGQ01031153.1_pt1 | contig 11806 bp, 10 predicted proteins | sample 5407661 | NCBI WGS metagenome assembly WNGQ01 (sample SAMN13153382, study PRJNA577476) | soil metagenome | isolation source: 60 cm soil or saprolite under Garry oak tree replicate 2 | place: USA:California | collected 2016-06-15
AAGGAGTAGGGAAGTAGACGTTTCAAGCGACGAGTATCGCTGGTGGCCAACGGAACGTATTTGTCCGCCGAGCGGACTGACTCGGGTGATTTGTTGCGGCGCAAGTGGCTGATGGCGACTTTGCGGCGCAGGACCTTGCCGGAGCCGGTCACTTTGACGCGCTTCGACATGGCCTTGTGTGGTTTCAGTTTCTGCTTCATAACTCTTCTTTCTGTTCCTGCGGGGCAAAGTAACGTGTTCAATAAAAAACTGCGATTCTCGCTGTGTGAGCGTGAGGCGCACAAAGGAGAGGCAGTGTAGGGGGCGATTGAGCATATTGAGTTTCAATCCACCACAACAGGGCGCGATAATTAGAGCCCCTACTCCGTTGAAGGCGCAGAGTAGCCTATTTCGGGAGCGAACCCCGCATGTGAGGTGAGTATAGCATACTCGACGGAATTGCGCAATAGTTTTAGCGGCGCCGCGCCGGAGGCAAGGATGGGCGGGAGAGCCAGGGTGGGCGGGAGAAGCGAGGCGATGGTTTGACGGCTGGGACCTGCTCTGAGTTTTGGGCGTGCGTCATGCGCCAGGTTGAGGTAAAGAACAGTGTCCAGCCCCAGATCAATAAGGGCAGGCCGATGTTGATGAGGGCCTGGCTGACCCATGGCTGGGGCCAGAGCCAGAAGTAGTAGGATAACAGCGCACCCGCCGCCAGCAAGAGAGCCAGCAGCGTTGTACGTGTACTTGCGTTGCAAATAGCCAGGGTCAATGGTAGGAGGATGAACCAGGGTTGGTACAGTGGAGAGAGCACAAGTGCCGCCAGGTATATCCAACTTCCAAATAACAGAGCGAGTTCCAGGTTCTCAACCAGCCAGAGGCCCAGGAGCAGCAGGATGGCGATGACGACAGTCGCGATAATGCTCCAGGAAAGTGGCGAGGCAACCCAGGCTATAGCGGCAGGAGAGCCGGTAGACCAGACACGCAGGTGCATTACGGCGGCATCCAGCGAATTGAGGGCCATATCCGGCACAAAAGCCGAGCGTATCTGCTTTTCAACACCGGCGAGGCCCCAGCCGGGCCAGTAAGGAGAATAGGCCAACACCACAATCACCGCGGAGATGCCGAGGAGGGCTGCCCACCACAGGAAGCGTCGCCCTCCCGGCATGGCGCGCGATTCTTTCCAGAGCGCGCGCATGAAGAGCAGCAGCAGCAGGAGAACCAGGGCATTCATGAGTGTTGCCAGCAGCAGACAGACCCAACCGAGCAGGAACGCCTTGCGCTGGTAGAAGAAAGCGGCCAGCAAAATGAAGAGGATCACGACCAGGTCATAGTGCATCTCCGCAATGCCCAGGAGCAGCACAACGGGATTCCAGGCGTACAGGAGGGTGCCGGCAATACGCGCTTCTGGCCGCAGACGAGCGAGGATATGCCAGATCAAGAGGGCATTGGCCAGATGGGCAGCGAGAGCAAGCAGGCGAAAGTCGATCAGGATATTTGCCACACTATCGCGGGCAGAGATGACGACTGCCAGCGTGGTATCAATCCATAGGGGACCATACGAAGCGGGTCCAACCGACTGGGGAACCAGGTTATGCAGCAGATTTGCGGGCAAGGTTCCCCGAACCGTCACATAAGGATTGACGTGATAGACCGTCACCATGCGTCCATAGAGCGCGTAGAGGAACGCGTCCTGCGATATGACCGCCGGGGCAAACAGGAAGATGAGTGAGAAGAGAGCAGCCAGGAGCAGAATAATGCAGAAGAGCAGTCGCATCTCTCCCGGTGAGATACGCTCGCGAGCCACGCGGCTACCGACGCGCGCGGCAATGAGTAAGATGCCGAAGGCGATGGCCAGGAAGACCAGTAACAGATTGGCGTAGGCAGTGCCGGAGTTAAACAGGGCGATATCGTTCAGGCCTCTCGCGACAGGCATCCATGCTGTCCAGGAGAAGTGGGAAAGCCAGGGGAATGCATCCATCAAGAGCGGTCTGGCGTAGGCGTGATTAAGCGCCACGCTCGCGAAGAGAGGATAGAGCGCGAGGTAGAGCAGCGCAAGCAGCAGTCCCAGGAGAAGCAACCGCCACTGAGCGCGCCGCACAGGGCGCTTTTTGATGGTTGGCTGTGGCAGGTCTGTACGTTGGGACAACCGGGCCTGCATCATTATGGGAGTTGTAGGCGACGTTATCCCAGGAAGCGCAGGTTGGGTCCTGCGGGCGCGCAATGAGCGCGATGAGCTGTCGCCAGGATACTGATTCATACTTTCCCTATTCAGCTTATTCCCACTGCCTGACTCCCAGACTGTGTCCTTATTCCGACTGCCAGACTGCCAACGAACGATTACCTCTCCCCCAGAGAGGATGGTTCTACGCTGCGCGTCAGGCAGTCGGGAAGGCATGAACTGCGTTCAGGCAGTCGAAAAGGAAGTATTCAGCGATGGATGTGGTTGACGGTGGGCTCGATAAATCGAGCCCCTACAACAGTATGCGCTACTCATCTATAACTGTCAATAAACCGAACGAAACACGAAACAAGACCACCCCTCGTTACAAAGAACGTTGCAAACTTTCCGCTTTTCCGATTTTTGTGGGTATAAAAAGAGTAAGAGATTAGGAGTCTAATCTGATGTGGCTTGAAGGCCCGAAAGCCTGAAAAGCCATATTGCCAGATGGAGTGAACAATGCTATAATAGCGAGGTGCTTTCACCCACTTGCCTCCAGAAGGATGTTGAGTGTGTTGAGAGGGCATCTCCTTAAAAGGAGAGCAAACATATGTAATAAATGGAAAAGCCGCAAGAGCGTTTGCGGCATAGGCATTATGCATCGAGACACTATCGATGCTCCACCTGCTCTGGCAGTTGCTCAGCAAGCTCGCGAGCAATTGACCGGAAGCATGCCCAAAGGAAGGAGGTGGCTTCGTGAGGCGTGATTATGAACTGGGCTTCATTGTCAACCCCGAAGTCAGCGAAGAGCAGACAGGCGCTCTTTTGGAGCGCATTGAACAGATCGTCACCAACCATGACGGTCAGGTCGTTCGAGTAAATCAATGGGGGCGCCGCCGAATGGCTTATCCCATTGAGCATCATCGCGACGGTTTCTACATATTCATTGATATGATTCTTACTCCTGAGACCGTTTTTGAACTGGATCGTACTCTCAAGGTGACAGAGGAAGTACTCAGGCACATGATTATCAGGCGTGACCCCAAGGCTGTGCAGAAGGAACGCGAGGAGCGTGAAGAGCGTGAGGCGCGCGCCGCTGCTCAGGCCGCAACCGCAGCGCAGGCAGAAGTCCCTGCAGGGGTTGCTGTAGCAAGTGCGGAGGAAGTCCCTCTTAACAGCGAAGTCGAGGTACCTGCCGCGCTCTCCCCAGAGGAGGTCGAGTACGTTCCACCCGCTATTGAAGAAGAAGAGACTATTGAAGCATAGTGGGAAAGCGTCCGGTAAGTTCAGGCAGTTTCAGTGAGGGAGTTGTCATAACGTCCATTGTGTTGAAAGGATATTGACAGACATGCTCAACAAAATTATGCTAATCGGAAATCTGGGAAGAGATCCCGAATTGCAAGTCACATCAGATGGCACTCCCGTTACGAGGTTTTCGCTAGCAGTGAGCCGTTCATACAAGTCAAGAGCTGGCGAGGCAAAAGAGGAAACCGAGTGGTTCAACATTGTCGCATGGCGAAATCTCGCAGAAATATGCGAGAAGTACCTGCACAAAGGCTCCAAAGTCTACATCGAAGGCCGAGTTTCGCAGCGCAAGTATACCGATAGAGAAGGTGCCCAGCGCACCTCGGTTGATGTTACTGTGACTGATATGGAGATGCTTACTCCCAAGTCTGCATCCGGCGGATCAGAGGGCTATTCGACAGGTACGAGCGACAACAACGATCCCTTTCTTCCTGACTTCCCGGACGACCTTTCCTGAGGACCCTGAAGAGATTGTTTTCTAATCTCTGGCAGGGATATTAGGAGGAGAACAGTCTGTGCAAAGACGATCTGAATCATCAGGCCCGCGTCGCGAGCGACCAGGGCGAGGCGAGCGACCAACTCGCCGTAAAATCTGTCAGTTTTGTCACGATCACGTGCGTGAAATTGATTACAAGGACGCCAGCCGTTTCATGAAACGCTACATTTCTGATCGTGGGAAGATTGAACCCCGCCGTAAGACGGGGACTTGCGCGAAACACCAGCGCCGTCTCACCGTCGCGCTTAAACAGGCGCGGCACATGGCGCTGCTGCCCTATACTGCAGAACACATTCGCGGCATGTAGAGGCAGGCGCATATGCAGAACACAGCAAGGATGAAGGCGAACAAGTGCCAGGGCGATCGCAAGGGCCGGAAGAATGCGCCCTGGCAGATGTTACCGTTTGAATTGCTGTGTTTCTGTGTTGTGTGCAAATGGGCATGTGAGCACGAGCAAACGTGGGCGAACATGTAAGAACGTGCGAATGCCGGCGCGGGCGCGATAATGTACTTTAATTTGTTAATCTGCACAATCGGGCCCCTACGCAGGAAGGGAATACAATGAAAAGTCAGACAGAGCGGCCCACGGGAACGCGACGGCCTAATCAGCGGTCAACGCGATCTACTAAGGTGAAGCGATATGCTAAGCAGACGGCTCGCGGGGTAGAGGCGAAGCGTGATGGCAAGCCGCTTATTTTTGGCTGGGGAAAACATCTCTCCCACAGCGAAAAAATCAAGGTGCAGCGACGCGCAACATGGGCACTGCTTGAAAATAATAAGATTTATGGGCGTGGTGGACTGACAGACCAGAGGAGTAACCTGGAACAACAAGATGCCGCGCAGAAGAAGATCATAACCGACAGTACCAATACGGTTGATAGCGTGACCAAAAAAATCAAGGCGCTACCTGCCGGTCCCAGTCAAATGCGCACTGATCTGAATAATCAACTGAAAGCGGCGCAAAAACAGTTGGCTGATGCTCAAAGTAAGGATCAGTCCCTCAGCACCCAGATCACCACATTGACGCAGACCACTATACCACTGGAACAGCAGATTTTCACCGTCTCGCAGATCTCTACTGACAGCGCAACCTGGCTGCAGGACGACGAACTGATCCGTGAGTGGGAAGCCAACCAGAGTACAAACGTGCAAAACCGCATCGAGCCGAGTTCCAGCGCGGTTAATAAGGCGCTGAACGCATTGAAGGCCAGCGCTCCGGCGAATTCCAGCTACAGCAGCCTGCTGAGCCAGATGAGCGTTTCGGATGATGATATGCACGCGATGATGACGATTAAGGTGCGCAGGGATAACATGCAGAACTACCTGTCATCGCTAGTTGTCTCACCCACCTACCAGGTGCTGGCACGCTCCATGACGATTGATACGCAGGTCAATGCCAATAAGATTCTGAAGCAGCTTCAGTCTGGAAGCGACTTTGGGAAACTTGCCGCGAAAAATTCTCAGGACGCAAACACCAAGGTCAGCGGAGGTAACCTGGGCTGGTTGGTGCGCGGGCAGTACGCATCGAGCGAGGGAACAGGCGTTGTAGATAACTGGCTCTTCGATCCGGCGCGCAGACTCAACCAGATCAGCCCGGTATTGAAAGAGAACGGCGCGTTCCATATTGTGCAAATCCTGGGCTTCGACCCGGCGCGTACAGTAGATGCAAAGACGCTGCAATCCTTAAAGGACAACGCTTTATCGAACTGGTTACTGGAGATCAAGGCGCGGTCAAACACGTCGATAACACCGCCTGATTCAAATAAGCAGCTCGATCCGAACAACCTGCCACCTTCATCGATACTGCCATCCAGCCCGCCCGGACAGGGGACAAATGGAGGTACTGGCTTACCGACAATACCGTAGTGTGTTTATCCGTGAGCGATGTGGGATGAGGGCGACCGCAAGGGTCGCTCTTTCTCCCTGACACATTTTCTGAGCGGGGACTGGATGCCCACAAGGGGCACATTTTCGATGAGCAGGGACCGGATGCCCACAAGGGGCATCCCTACATCTGAGAAAGCCCCTCACCTCTCCCCACATCAGCCCCTCGCCCGGCGGGGAAGGGGTAGAGGGGTCAGGCGAGATGTAGTGACGCCCCTTGTGGGCGTCAGGTTTGGGCTTCAAAAAGTGTGGGGAGAGAGGGTAACCTGGTGGTTCTCGTGATCCCAACCGGGGGCGATGCAAGCGACCTGCACCCCTACAGAATATTCCCGAGAAAGACTCAGGCATGACAACAATAGCACCCGAACGTTATTCACAACACTGCTCAGATATTCGACAGCTTCTAGAAACTGCCTCTCTCTACCTGCACATCCCGTTTTGTCATACGCGCTGCTATTATTGCGATTTCAATACATACGCGGGTATGCTGCCGTTGCGAGAGCCGTATGTGCGCGCTTTGCTCTCAGAAATAGCGTTAGCGGGCGAGCTGGCACAGCATGCTGATGGCGGAGTGCGCCGCTCGCGCACCCTCTTTTTCGGCGGAGGCACCCCCAGCTTGTTGACTGTTGAGCAGGTAACACGCCTGCTTCATGCCTGTCGCGAAGCATTCGCTGTGGATGAAGATGCTGAAATCACGCTGGAGGCCAACCCCGGCACACTGAATCGAGAGCAACTGGCGGGCTTGCGCGCAGCCGGGATCAATCGACTGAGCCTTGGCTCACAGAGCTTTGACGCTGAACTGCTCAAGACGCTGGGGCGCATTCATACGCCCGAAGAGATTACGCAGGCACTGCACCACGCACGGGCAGCAGGCTTTACCTCGATCAATCTTGATTTTATGTTTGGTCTGCCCGGCCAAACGATGCGCCACTGGCAAGAGACGCTTGACCAGGCATTGGCACTGCACCCGGAGCATTTCTCGCTCTACTCGCTGATCATAGAGGAGGGCACGCCTTTCTACACCTGGGCAGAGGAAGGACGGATTATCCCTGGCGATGAAGACCTGTGCGCCGACATGTACGAGTATGCCGATGAACGCCTGCAGGGCGAGGGGTACATCAACTACGAAATCTCTAACTGGGCTTTGCCGGGCCATGCAAGCCGCCATAACCTGACCTACTGGCAAAATTTACCCTATCTCGGCCTGGGAGCGGGAGCGCACTCTTTCTTCGCAGACAAACGTTTCTCGAACGAACGCGATCCACAGGTATATATTCAGACGCTGAAAAAGCGACAACTGCCCATCGTGGAGAGCGAGACGATTGAACGACTACAGCAAATGTCGGAGACTGCTTTTCTCGCGTTGCGCATGGCGCAGGGTCTGCACTTACCAACGTTTGAAGAACGATTCGCTGAATCGTTCGCCAGCTTTGTGGGTAATCGCCTGCGCATCGTGGAGGAAGCTGGATTGTTGGAACAGGACGATGGCTGGCTGAGATTGAGCAAGCGGGGTCGGTTGCTGGGAAACGAAGTCTTTATGCGGCTGCTGCCCGACTGAGGATGTGACTTGTAGGGGCGCGATTTATCACGCCCTCGCCCCTATCTAAAATGGGCGCGATAATGAACCTTCAAAAATGAAGAGGGTATGTAGGGAACTACCTGACCAGGCATAACCGGTTGCAGCGTGCCGAGGTGGACGCGATAAATCGCGTCCCTACATTTTGATCCCTGATTCATTTGTTCATGTTCATAATCGCGCCCCTACGAAATGGGTAGCGCGTAGAGGCCCAATTTATCGCGCCTTAAAGGGAATAACTATGGAGCAATTGCCTTCTCTATCTGCATCATCGTGGAGCGTACATACACCGCTTACTAAAACACAGTTTGAGGAATTTCGCGCGGCGGGAATAGCGCCCCTGCACGCTCAATTGCTCTTTAACCGAGGAATAACCACGCCCGAAGCTATGCGGCGTTTCCTGGCGGCAAGTTTTGATGAGATACCTGATCCACTTACACTGATCGATATGGAGCGGGCGGTGGAGCGTATTTCACGAGCGTTAGACAACCACGAACATATCACGATCTATGGCGACTTCGATGCTGATGGCGTCACCTCCGCCGCGCTGCTTACGCGCGCGCTGCGTAAACTCAAACACGCAGATGCGCCGCTCGATTATTTTATTCCGCATCGCATAGAGGATACGCGCGGCGTGAGCAGGGAGTCACTGGAGAAGATTCGTCCCAGGGGAACCTCGCTGCTTATCACCACCGATTGCGGCAGTTCTGATGTAGCGGAGATGGAGTATGCCAGGACGCTGGGCATCGATGTGATCATTACTGATCATCACCATCCGCCGGAGCAATTGCCGCAGGCCTATGCCATGATTAACCCCTGGCGACCAGATTGCACCTACAGCGAGCGTTACCTCTGCGGCGTAGGTATCGCCTTCAAGTTGGCGCAGGCGCTCCTACGGGCGTATGGACGCGAAGAGGAGGTATTGGAACTGCTCGACCTGGTCGCGATTGGCACCATTGGTGACGTGGCGCAATTGTTGGGCGAAAATCATACGCTGGTGAAGCTCGGTTTGAAGCAACTCGACGCGACGACGAACGCGGGCTTAAAGGCGTTGATGCAGCTTGCCAATTTACAGCCGGGCAGACGGCGCGAGCGCGATATCTCCTACGCCCTGGGACCGCGCATCAACGCCGCCGGGCGTATGAAGCATGCCAGTATCGCTTTCGAGCTGCTGACAACGGATGACGAGGCAGAAGCGCAGGCGAAGGCCAGGGAGCTGGAGGAACTCAACCAGGCGCGCCAGCTGATCACCGAGGAGCTGATGAAGCGCGTGCGCGAGCAGGCGCAGGGGCAGGAGGGCAACACGGTGGTGCTGGTGTACGGCGATAAGCTCGAGTGGCCGGAAGGCATCATCGGGCTGGTAGCGGGCAAGCTTTCGGAGGAGATCAAACGCCCGGTCTTCGTGCTCAGCCAGGACAGCGAGACCAGTCGTGGTTCCGCGCGCAGCTCTGGGGATTTCAACCTCATCGAGGCGCTGCGTGACCGCGCCGACCTGTTTGAGCGTCACGGCGGACATGCGCAGGCAGCGGGTTTCATGGCAGGGCAATGGCAGGAATGGAAATGATGGGGGTGATGGGACGGAGCCGACGGTAGAAGCAGTAGTTCCACCCGATCTCACCGGGGTGGTAACCGAACAGGAAATCTTTCTTCCAACCTACACACGCAAGGTTGATCGCGTGATTACAAAGCCAGAAACGCAGTTGACTTATGATGCCTATACGAAGATCAGCCAGCTAGCGCCCTTTGGCGCGGGCAATCCCGAACCCATTTTCCGGCTGGACGGCTTGCGCATTACACGGCGCTGGGTAAGCGGCCCCGAAGGGCGGCATTTACGTCTGCGCCTGCGCATCAACGGTACGCAATTTCACGGCACCTATTTCCGCGCCGGGTCCCAGATAGAGTCTTTTTCAGAGGGTGCGCTGGTGAATGTGATCTTCTGCCTGGAACCCGCCTGGAATCCGCCCGAGGGCGAGGGACGAAAGGATGTGTGGCTGAAGATTATGGACATAGAGGTAGTGGGGTAATTCAAAATTGAATATCGGTATGCCAGGGCCAAAGTGCTGAAACAATATACCTCCTCACCTCGTGTTTGCCTCAGTAAGAGGAATTCCTATTTCTCTGATAAAAAACCAAAGACGATGGGCCATCATTGTCTGGTGAGGTGATACTATGCATGGGAAACGCGCAAGTCTAATCGTGAACCTGCGCTCAGGACGGACTGTCGTCAAAGTGCCTGAGATGGTTGCTGTCCTGACCGCCGCGGGCTGGAAAACTGACATCTGCCTGAAAGAATATAGCGGGGAAACATTAACACTGGCCAGGCAGGCCGCAAAAGACAGTCATGACCTGGTGATCGGCTATGGAGGAGATGGGACCCTCAACGCTGTCGTCAATGGAGTGCTGTATGCAAGGGGCAAGAGCATCATCGGTGATCTTCCTGGGGGGACCTTCAATGAATGGGCAGGCGAGACCACCATCCCGCGCGACCCGGTACAGGCCGCCCTTGCGCTTGTCGATAGCGTTATGTGTACAGTGGATCTCGGCTTCTTCCAGGTGGAGGGCCTGACTGTCCCTGCCACTGTCGTGCATGCCATGCACCGTGAACACTCAGAGGGCGAGGAAAGCGAAGAGGCAGAGCAAAAAGAGCAGACAGAGGGGAGAGAGGAGGCAGGAGCAACCGCAGAGATATACGAAAGGCCCAAAAAGGCGGGGAAACAGCGGCAATACTTCCTGCTGCACGCCGGGTTGGGTGTCGATGCCGCCATCATGGCGCACATCAATAAACCGCTCAAATATGAAGTTGGCAAGATCGCCTTTGATTCCGCGGCAGCACCCATTTCCGGTCGAAATCGGCTCTCTCAACGCTTCTGGGAAACGCGACCCGCTCTGGCAAGGGGAGGCCTGGCAGATTGTCGTCAACAATACGCGTCGCTACGCCGGTACCATCGATCTCTCGCCCCACGCCTACATCGATGACGGCGTGCTGGATGTCACTGTGATTCCTGCCGGTGGTCCGCTCACCACACTGGAAGAAGCCGTATCGTTCCTGCTCCTACATACCGTCGATACTAAGGTGACGCAGCACTTTCGCGGACCGCATCTCTCCATCAGCGTCCCGGCTTCCATCGAGTTAGAACTGGACGGCAGCGTCGTCCAATTAAAAGACTTCCTGCGTAAAAAGGAGCGCAGAGCATTTGAGCACGCGGGAGATGCCGACAAAGTCATGGTCCACTATCGCTTCGATGCTGTTCCTGCTGCCGCTCGCATAGCTTTCCCCAGCACCTACGACGGTTCGATGTTTGAAAAACCGGATCACAAAAAGCCTTTCGAGCTGGCCGCACAGCAGCGAAAGCAGAGAGAGGAGCAACTTGCCGCGCAGCAACAAGAGCATCAGCAGGATAGACAGGCCAGGCAGGAATTTTCCAAAGCGGTCGAGGAACTACGACAACACGAACGCAAGATCACCGTGGTTGGCGTTGCCCTTCACCCTCACCATGCCGAGACGTATATCATCGCGGGTACCTACCGGGCAAAGAATGATGGGAATATCGAACCTGCCGCCGTCCGCGTCGATGAGCACACACTCGTGCTCAATTGTCAGGGCGAGCAGGTCATCTCCCTGATGGTCGAAAATCTGCACGAGGGCGAGCAGATTACCGTTGAGGGCAAGAAAAGCAAACGCGGCGTCATCGACGCCGATCGCGTCATGATGTTGTAGGAGATTCTGTTTGGTGATCCCGGCTTTCTTCACATACTTATCAATGATTTTCCTCACTCTGCGAATAGATAATCCGGCTCTCGGGCTGGTTTGGTGAATTGATGAGTTGGCGTCATGCTCTCGTTGCTCGTCGAGCAACAGAACACTCATTTCAATGCTCTCATTGATACGCGTCTCCATCCGTATAGAGAAGCTCCAGAGGTTGCCATCTGTATCTGTCCTTTTGGACAGCGATCCCACTGTTCGTGAGAACGAAGAAACTTCTCTCTCGAGGTGCTACCTTTCCTGAAAGGACAGAGATTTCGAAAAACGAGACTTGCTTGAGGAGTAAAGCAAGAGAACGAAAGGATCCTTCTTATGACCTATCTGGCATTTACACACATCGCTCTCATTGTCACCCCGCTGCGGCAAGCCGAGGAGTTCTACCGGACGGTATTTGCGTTAGATATTGCCTTCCGCGAGGCCGAGGCCGCTGATGGCTGGTACACCTTGCCCTCCAATGCGAGTTGGGACGACGCGGAAGCGGCTGGAATCTCTCTTGGGCTGTGCTCTCTACATCGAGATACCTTCACCCTTGCCCTGGAGGAAGGGATGAGCAGTGAAGGTGGGCGGCTCTCACATGTTGGCGTGCAAGTGGATACTCAGGAGCTGGAGCGCCTGCGCACAGTAGCCCCCACCCTTGGATGTCAG
>WNGQ01035991.1_pt1 | contig 11806 bp, 13 predicted proteins | sample 5407661 | NCBI WGS metagenome assembly WNGQ01 (sample SAMN13153382, study PRJNA577476) | soil metagenome | isolation source: 60 cm soil or saprolite under Garry oak tree replicate 2 | place: USA:California | collected 2016-06-15
CGCGGTCTTCACGAGGTTGTTGCGCGCGACAGCCCGGCCGACCGCGACCGCGTCGTCCTCGGTCGCCGCACCGGTCACCTCGATCGCGACGTCCTTGGTCGAGCCCTCGGCATCGGACATCAGCTGCCGGGCCAGATCGCGGCAGGCGGCCTCGACCGCGGCCGCCAGGTCGCCAGCCGGTGGGGCCACGCCCGACGCACCGGACGCCAGCAACAGCACGGTGTCGTTGGTGGACAGGCACCCGTCGGCGTCCAGCCGCTCGAAGGTCACCCGGGTCGCGGCCCGCAATACACCGTCCAAAGTGGACGGATCAGCCACCGCGTCGGTGGTGAGTATGCAGAGCATCGTCGCCAGCGACGGCGCCAGCATCCCGGCGCCCTTGGCCATCCCGCCGACCGACCAGCCGTCCCGCGCCACGAACGCGGTCTTGGGCCGGGTGTCCGTCGTCATGATGGCCTCGGCGGCGGCAGAGCCGTCGGCCGCCAGCTCCCCAACGGCGGCCGAGACGCCGGGGAGCAACCGGTCCATCGGCAGCCGCTCCCCGATCAGCCCGGTGGAGCACACGGCGACCTCGCCGGCCCCGATCCCCAACACTGAAGCGAGATGCTCCGCGGTCGCGTGGGTGTCCTGAAAGCCGCCCGGCCCGGTGCAGGCGTTGGCGCCGCCTGAGTTGAGCACCACCGCGCGTACCCGCCCGCTGCGCAACACCTGCCGGCTCCACAGTACCGGCGCGGCCTTGACCCGGTTGGCGGTGAACACCCCGGCCGCGTCGAACCGCGGCCCGTCGTTGACGACCAGCGCCACGTCCCGCCCCGCCGACTTCAGCGCGGCCACCACGCCGGCCGCCCGAAACCCCTGTGGAAGCATCACGGTGCCACCCCGTGAGCGGTCAGGCCGGCCGTCTCGGGCAGGCCGAGCATCAGGTTGGCGCACTGCACGGCCTGGCCGGCGGCACCCTTGCCCAGGTTGTCGATCGCCGACGTCACGATGATCCGCCCGCTGTCACCGTCCACTGTGGACTGAAGGTGCACGGCGTTGGAGCCGAGCGTGGCGGCCGTAGCCGGCCACACCCCTTCGGGCAGCAGCCGCACGAACGGCTCCCCCGGGTAGGCGAGCGCCTCCCGGACCGCGGCCGGCGTGGCGCCCGGCAACCCGAGCGCGGTCACCGTCGCGAGGATCCCGCGCGGCATCGGGGCCAGGATCGGCGTCATGGACAGCGTCCGCGCCCCGGTCGCCTGCTTGATCTCCGGTACGTGTTGGTGCGTGCCGACCCGGTACGGCAGCAGCGAGCCCATGACCTCGGTCGCCAGCAGGTGCGGCTGGAGACTGCGCCCGGCGCCCGAGGTACCGGATGCAGCCACCACGACGACGTCCGAAGGATCGGCCAGCCCGGCGGCGATCAGCGGGGCCAGCGCGAGGATCGTCGCGACCGCGTAGCAGCCGGTGTTCGCCACCCGGTCGGCCGCCGCGATCGCGGCCCGCCGGCCGGGCAGCTCGGGCAACCCGTACACCCACGTCTCCCGGTGGTCCGATCCGAGATCGACGACCTTCACCGCCGCGGGCAGCGCAGCCGCCAGCGCCGCCGACTCACCGTGCGGCAGCGCGAGGAAGACCAGGTCCGCGTCGGCCAGGGTGGCAGGTTCCGTCGCCGTGAGCGTCAGGTCAAGAGCCAGCTGCGGGTGTACCGACACCAGCGGCGCACCGACCTGACTGTGCGCGGTCGCGGCGACGATCTCGAGGTCCGGGTGCCCGGCGAGCAGGCGGAGCAGTTCCCCGCCCGCGTACCCGCTGGCTCCGGCGACGGCCACCCGCGCACCCATCAGCACCTCCCTGAATCGCTATGCAGGAAAGCGTATCAGCATGCAGCCGGATCCGGCTACCCGTCGTCGAGTACCTTGGCGAGCTGGTCGCGGGTACGCACACCGAATCGCCGGTACAGCCGGGTCGGGTTGGCCTCGACGGCCTTGACCGACAGGTACGTGGCCCGGGCGATCTCCCGGTTCGTCGCGCCCTGTCGCACCAGCTCCACGATCCGCCGCTCGCTGTCGGACAGCCCGCCGGTCCGGGCGCCGTCCAGCCGGCCCAGCTCCGCCTCGGCCGCCTCCCGCCACGGCGCCGCCCCGCAGGCCGTGTACCGCCCGATCGCCTCCAGCAACGCCTCCCGCGCGGCGCCCCGCCGGTGTGCCCGCCGCTCGATGCCGGCCAGCACGTGCCAGGCCCGGGCCAGCTCGAACGCGTACGGGTGGTCCGCCCAGATGCGCAGCGCGTCGGTGAGGTCCTGGGCCGCCTCGCGCGGATGCCCGCTGAGCGCGGTGCACAGTGCCGCCGCCCGGGCCAGCCCGAGCTGCACCACTTCGCGCTCCAGCCGGCGGGCCTGCCCGGTGATCTCCGCCAGTACCTCCGCCGCTTCATCCCGGGCCCCGGCCAGCGAAAGAGCTTCGATGAAGTCGGCGTGCCACAGGAAGTGCGCCGGGTCGATCGGACCGCGCCGCTGCTCCAGCGCGTACGAGCGGCGCATCGGCTCCACTGCGCCCACCGGGTCGCCGCGCAGCAACAGGATCTGCCCCTGTACCGCATGCGCGCCCTTGAGCCAGTCCTCGTCCCCGGCCGCCAGGCTGGCCGCGAGCGCCTGCTCGGCGTAAGCGGCGGCCTGGTCGACCGTACCCCCGCTGAGCTCGACGAGCGCGGCGACCAGCAGCCCCGGCCCGGGCGCCCCGGACGCGACGTCGGCGAACAGCCGCAGGCAGTAGTGCCCGGCGGTCAGCGCGTCGGCGCACCGCCCGGCCCGGCTGTACACCGAGGCGAGCGTGGTCAGCACCGAGGCGAGATCCCGGACGGTGCCGGCCCGCTCGACCGCCATCCGCAGCTCCTCGATCCGGCGGACCGCCTCGGCCACCTCGCCGCGCTTGAGCCGGGCCATCGCGGCGAGCTGCCGGGCGGTGACCACCGCCGAGGACAGTGGCAGCCCGCGGGACAGTCCGGCGGCGCGCTCCAGCAGGTCCTCGGTACTGCGGACCTGGAACGGCGGCTCGATGTGCCCCCGCCAGGCCAGCACCTCGACCAGGCACTCGATGTCCTCGGCCTGCTCGGCGGCCTGCTCGGCGCGCTTCAACTCGGCCAGCACGTATTCGGTGTCCCCGTCGTAGAACGCCTTGCGCACCCGGCACAGCCGCACCCGGGCAGCCAGTACCCCGGACTCCTCGGCCTCCTGGAACGCCGCGTCGAGGATCGGACCGACCCCGGACATGTCCTGCCCGGGGAGGTCCACCAGCAGGAGCCGGGCGCCGATCCGGGTGACCGGGTCGGCGGCGTCCCGCAGCGCCAGCTCGGCCAGCCGCTCGGCCTCGTCGGACAGGCCGCCGGCAAAGGCGTGCCGGGCGGCAGCGAGGCACCGGTACGCCGCCCGTCCGGGGTCGGGAGTCCGCTCGGCGGCCAGCCGTGCGAGGTCGGCGGCCACCACCGGAGCGCCCCGCCGCCGGGCCACCGCGGCGGCGTCGGTCAGCGTGCTGGCCAGCGCCTCGTTCGGGTCCGGCCGGATCACCGCCAGGTGCCGGGCCCGCTCGACCGGGTCGTCCAGCGCCGCGGCGAGCCGCTTGTGCGCGGTGTGCCGGTTCGCCGGGTCGGCGTCGGCGTAGAGCATCTCGCGCAGCATCGGGTGGCTGAAGCCGAGCGCGCCGTCCGGTCCCGAGGTGACCAGGCCGGCCGCGGCCGCCTCGGCCAGCTCCGCCGCGGCGTCGATCCCGCACCGCTCCAGTAGCTCGGTGGTCGGGCGGGCGGCCGCCGCCAGGACCGTCAGAGCCACCCCGGCCTCCGGGGACAGCGCCGCCAGCCGGGCCGCCAGCAGGGCGCGCAGCCGATCCGGTACCGGCAGCGGCTCCAGCTCGTCGGTCGGCTCGCCGCGCTCGGCGACCGCCCGGCCGAGCTCGACCGCGAAGAGCGGGTTGCCGCCGGACACGGCGTGGACCCGCGCCACCGTGGCCGGGGACAGTCCCGGCCCGAACCGGTCGCGCAGCAGGTCGGCCACGTCGTCGCGGGACAGCCATGAGTACCGGCGACTGCGCCGCCAGGATCCGCACCAGCTCCAGTACCGCCAGCCGGACCGCCAGCTCGTCCTGCGGCGTGGCCGGCGCGACGGTACGCAGCAGGGCCGCGTCCAGCGCGGCCCGCAGATGCCCGGGCAGCAGCGAGCCCTGCTCGGACAGGGCCCCGCCGAACAGGTCCACCAGCGTGAGGTACGGCAGTCCGGACTCCACCTCCGCGGCTGCCGCGCGCAGCACGCGGGCACCGCCCAGCGGGTCGGCGAGCATGGTCAGGACGGTGGACTTGCCGATCCCCGGCGGCCCGACGACGAGCACGCTGCTGCCGCCGGCCAGCTGAGCCCGGGCCAGGCTGACGATGCTGTCCCGGCCCACCGGGGCGGCGGACCGCCGTACTCCGACGGCGAGTCTGCCTCGTTCAGCCAGATCCGGCGAACGGCGACTCTGCCGGCCGGGCACCACCGCGACGACCCGCTCCCGCGCCGCGGTCACCGCTGACCGCGCGCCCCACGCCTTCCGCATCCCGGCATTCTCGTCGATCCTGATGTCCGCGTCGAGACCGGCCGGTAACTACGCGCCGCGGAGCACCGCACCGTACCGCTCCGCCGCGACCGCGACGGCTGCGTCACGAGCCGCCACTGCCTCCTCCACCGTCAGTGTTCGGTCCGGTGCCCGGAACGTAAGTTTGTACGCCAGCGACTTGCGGCCGGTACCGAGCTGCTCGGAGGCGTACACGTCGAAGAGCCGTACCCCCTCCAGCAGCTCCCCCGCGCCCGCCACGAGCGCGGCCCCGACCTCGGCCGCCGGGGTGGCCGCGTCCACCACGAGCGCCACGTCGATCAGCGCCGGTGGGTACGACGAGATCCGCGGCGCCGGGGTGATCCCGGGCAGCGGGAGGGCATCGAGGTCCAGCTCCATCGCCGCGGTGCGCCTGGGCAGCTCCAGCGCGGCGCACACGGCCGGGTGCAGCTCGCCGGCGTACCCGACGACCTGCCCGTCGGCCAGGATCTCCGCGCACCGGCCGGGGTGCCACGGCGGCCGGGTACCGGCCCGGACGGTCGCGCGCAGGCCCGCGGCGGACACCGCCATCCGGGCCGCCTCGACGGCATCCGCCCAGCTGGCCGGGCGCCCCGCACCCCACCAGCCGGCCGGCTCGACGTCGCCGGCGAGCACGACGGCCACGTGCCACGGCTGGTCCGGGACGAAGCGCTCCGCGGCGGCGAGGTCGGCCTCGTCCGGCCGGGCGTCGACCCCCATCTCGGGCGGGCGGCCGGTGGCGCCGGTAGCCAGGAACACCGAACCCAGCTCGTACAGCGCGAGGTCGCGCTGACCCCGGCCGAGGTTGCGCCTGAGCGTACCGAGCAGCGGCGGCAGCAGGGTCGTGCGCAGCAGCGGTTCCTCGTCGGACAGCGGGTTGGTCAGCCGTACCGTGTTGCGCCGCGGGTCGCCCTCGGGGATCTGCAGCGCGTCCAGCACCGAGGCGCCGGTGAACGGGTACGAGAGCACCTCGACGTACCCGTTCTCGGCCAGCGCCCGGCCGACGCTGCGCTTGCGGCGCTGCTGCGGGGTGAGCCCGCGCCCGGGCGGCGCGACCGGCAGCACGCTGGGTACCTTGTCGTACCCGTCGAGCCGGACCACCTCCTCGGCGAAGTCGGCCGGCTGGAGCAGGTCGGGCCGCCACGTCGGCGGCGTGACGACGAGCACGTCGCCGACCTGCGCGGCAGGCAATCGCTGGCTGGCCGCCGCTCCGGCAGACTGCGCGGCAGGCAATCGCTGGCTGGCCGCCGCTCCGGCAGAGCCGGCAGGTCGGCACCGACGCGTACCGGCTGCGGTGGCACCACCGCGTCGAGGTCGAGGATCCGCGGGTCCAGCTCGCCACCCGCGTACAGGGTCAGCAGCCGGACCGCCTTCTCCAGCGCGACCAGCGGCAGTTGCGGGTCGACGCCGCGCTCCCAGCGCTTGGCCGCCTCGGAGAGCAGCCGGTGCCGCCGGGCCGTACGGGACACCATGACCGGGTCCCAGTGCGCCGCCTCGAACAGCACGTCAACCGAGTCCCGCTGCATCTCGCTGCTCTCCCCGCCCATGACGGCGGCCAGCGAGATCGGACCCGTGTCGTCGCAGATGACCATGTCCTCGGGGTCGAGCCTGCGCTCCACACCGTCCAATGTGGTCAGTCGCTCCCCGGGCCGGGCCCGGCGGACCACCAGCGGGCCGGACAGCCGGTTCGGGTCGAATGCGTGCATCGGCTGGCCGAGTTCGAGCATCAGGTAGTTGGTGATGTCGACGGCGAGGCTGATCGAGCGGAGCCCGGCGACCGCGAGCCGGCTCTTCATGAACGGCGGCGTGGGCGCGGCCGGATCGATCCCGCGCACGAGCCGGGCGGAGAACCGGTCGCAGCCGAGCGGATCCTCGACGCTCACCGGGTACGGCGGCGTCGGGGTGGCGCCCGGCGGGTCGACCGCGAGTGCGGGATCCCGGAACGGCACGCCGAGCGCGTGCGACAGCTCGCGCGCGATGCCGCGCACCGACAGGCAGTACCCGCGGTCCGGCGTGACCTCCAGGTCGAGCACGATGTCGTCGAGCCCGACCAGCGGCCGGGCCGGGTCACCAGGCGCGGCGGAGTCCGGCGGCAGCACGATGATCCCGGTGTGGTCGTCGCCGATCCCCAGTTCACGCGCCGAGCAGATCATGCCGTCGGAGATCCGGTCGTACGTCCTGCGGGCGGCGATCGCGAACCCGCCCGGGAGAACGGTACCGGGCGGCGCGACCACGACGAGATCCCCGACCGCGAAGTTGAACGCGCCACAGATGATCCCCCGTGGCGCCGCCTCGCCGACGTCGACCTGGCAGTACCGGATCCGCTTCTTGTACCCGGTCAGCTCCTCGATCTCCAGGACCCGGCCGACCACCAGCGGACCGTCCACTGTGGACGCGAGGTCGACCACCTCCTCGACCTCGATGCCGACCCGTACCAGTGCCTCTTCCAGCACGGCCGGGTCGGCCGGCGCCTCCACCCACCCTCGTAGCCACGCGACGGAAACCCGCATCAGACGTCCATTCCGAAAGCCCGGGTGAACCGCACGTCACCCTCGATCATGTCGCGCATGTCCGACACCCCGTTGCGGAACATCAAGGTGCGCTCGATGCCCATGCCGAACGCGAACCCGGAGTACTGGTCCGGGTCGACGCCGCAGGCCCGCAGTACCCGCGGGTTGACCATCCCGCAGCCGCCCCATTCGACCCAGCGGGGACCGTCGCGATGCCCCGGGAACCACACGTCGAACTCCGCAGACGGCTCGGTGAACGGGAAGTAGTGCGGCCGCCAGCGGGTACGGGCCGCCTCCCCGAACATCGCCCGCGCGAAATGGTCCAGCGTGCCGCGCAGGTGCGCCATCGTGATGCCCTTGTCCACCACGAGGCCCTCGACCTGATGGAAGACCGGAGTGTGGGTGGCGTCCAGCTCGTCGGGATCGGCAGCGGCCGGGTGAGTATCGCCCGCGCCTGTACCGGCGACGTGTGCGTGCGCAGCACCAGCCCGGGAATGTCCACGAAGAAGGTGTCCATGAGGCCGCGCGCGGGGTGGTCCGGCGGGATGTTGAGCGCGTCGAAGTTGTACCACTCCAGCTCGACCTCGGGCCCCTCGGCGATCTCGTACCCCATGCCGACGAACAGGTCCCCGATCCGCTCCATCAGCGTGGTCAGCGGGTGCCGGGCGCCGCGCGGCCGCCGGTCCCACGGCAGCGTGACGTCGACCGCCTCCTCCGCCAGTACCCGCTGCTCCCGCTCGGCCGCAAGCTGCGCGGACCGTGCGTCGAACGCGGCCTGGATCGCGGCCCGGGCCTCGTTGACCCGCTTGCCGGCATCGGCCTTCGCGGCCGGCGGCAGCGCACCGATCTCCCGGCGGGCCAGCGACACCGGCGCCCGGTCGCCGAGGTGGGCCGGCTTGAGCGCGGTCAACGCGTCCAGGTCGGCGGCTGCGGCAAACGCCTTCTCGGCCCCGGCGACGGCGTCGTCGAGCGCGGCCTGGTCGAGCAGCGCGACCTGCTTGGGATCGTAAGGATCAGTGCGGTACGTCATGCCTCTCCCAGCCCTTGTAACCGCGAACAGTGTAGGGACGCGCGGCAGACAATCGCTTGCCGGTAGCCCGCCGGTCCGGGAGAGGGAGAAGGGCGCAGTCAGCCCCGCCGCCCGCCGTGACCGGCGGGCTGGATAAACAGGCGACCACGCACGGGGCACAGCATACCGGGTGCTAGGTCGCTTCGAACGGATTGACCACCGGCACTCCGGTCCGGGCCACGTCCGCGACGTTTCTCGTGACGAGGGTCAGCCGGTGCACGCGTGCCGTCGCCGCCATCAGGCCATCGACGACAGGTGGCGGCTGTGGGAGCCCGCTCACGCCACCCCATTCGTGCGCGATCTCGATCGAGACGGGGAGGATCCGGTCGCGATACGACCCGAGCAGTCCGGACAGCCAGCGGTCCAGGGCGTCGGCCTGTTGCGGGTCCCGGGGACGGACCCGCTCGATACCCTGCCTGATCTCGCCGATAACCAGAACACTGAGGTAGGCGTCGGCACGGGTTTCCCGGCGGTGCCAGGCCAGGACGTGCGAGTTGGGCGTGGCTTTGCGCAATTCGGACACGACGTTGGTGTCCAGGAGGTATGCCACGGTCAGCCGGCGAGGTCGATATCCCGCGGCAGGTCGTGCGCGCGCTCGGTAGGAAGATCGACATCGAGCAAGGGCTCCGCACGGAGGTAGCCCATCAAGCCGAGGGACTCGCCGCGCAGCCGGCGGTACTCCGCGATGTCGATCACTACCGCCACCGCCTCGCCATGCTTGGTGACGATCTGCGGCTCACCCGTCGCCGCCGCCCGGAGCACCTCGCTGAAGCGCTGCTTGGCTTCTTGAACCTGCCACTGCACGGGGTTCCTCCAGGGTCTAATGTCTAGACTGACTAGACAGCAATTCTAGCGCAGCGCGCGAGCCGAGGCGTAGAGGCACACGGCGGCCGCTGCGGCCAGGTTCAGGCTCTCGGCCCGACCATGCAGGGGTACCCGCACCCGCAGGTCAGCGGCGTCGGCGAGCGCGCCGGGCAGCCCGTGCGCCTCCGAGCCGAACAGCCACGCGGTCGGGCGGTCCAGCTCCCCCGCGTCGGCCAGCTCGTCGAGGTCGGCGGCGCCGTACGGGTCGGCGGCGAGCACGGTGAGCCCGGCGGCGCGCAGCTCGCGCACCACGGTCGCCGGGTCGGCGGCCCGGACCAGATCCACGTGGAAGAGGCTGCCGGCGCTGGCCCGTACACACTTGCCGTTGTACGGGTCGACCGCGTCCCCTGCGAAGACCACCGCGCCGGCCCCGGCCGCGTCGGCCGTGCGCAGTACCGTCCCCGCGTTGCCCGGGTCGCGGATGCCGACCAGCACCGTGACCAGCCGGGGCCGGGCGGCGAGTGCAGCGGCCAGCGGTACGTCACGGGCCGCGCAGACCGCGACCAGGCCCTGCGGCGCGACGGTCTCGGCCAGCGCGGCGAGCCCGTCCTCGGTGATGACCGAGGCCTTGCCGGCCAGGTCGGGGTGGCGCTCCAACGCGGCCGGGGTCGCGAACAGTTCGAGGACGGCCGAGGCGCCCAGCGCCTCCCGTACCCCCTGCGGTCCCTCCACGAGGAACCGGCCGGCCTCGTCGCGCTCCCGGCGGCGCAGCAGGCGCCGGGCGGCGACGACCCGGGGCGTCCGCGCGGTGAACGGACCTGCCCCGGGTCGCTGCACGGCCAGGTCAGGCGGCTGCCGCGCCGCCGATGCCCTCGGCGGCAACCGCCGCGCGGGCCACCTCGACGATCGCGGCGAACGCCGCCTCGTCGGTCACCGCGAGGTCGGCAAGGATCTTGCGGTCCACCTCGACGCCGGCCAGCTTCAGGCCCTGGATCAGCCGGTTGTACGTCATGCCGTTGGCGCGGGCGGCCGCGTTGATCCGCGTGATCCACAACTGGCGGAAGTCGCCCTTGCGGTCCCGGCGGTCCCGGTAGGCGTACTGCATCGAGTGCAGTACCTGCTCCTTGGCCTTGCGGTAGAGCCGTGAGCGCTGGCCGCGGTACCCGCTGGCGGTCTCCAGTACGGTGCGGCGCTTCTTCTGGGCGTTGACAGCCCGCTTCACGCGTGCCACGTCGGTATCTCCTTCTCGTCAGTGGCCCACGTCAGCGGCCGAGCAGCTTGTTGATGCGGCGGGTGTCGACCTTGCTCACCTCGACGGTGCCGGTCAGCCGGCGGGTACGGCGCGAGGACTTCTTCTCCAGGTTGTGGCGCAGCCCGGCCTGCTGGGCGACGATCTTCCCGCGCCCGGTCACCCGGACCCGCTTGCCCATGCCCGTGTGGCTCTTCATCTTCGGCATCGAATGTGTCCTTCTGGTACGGGCCGCCAGAAACCGGCGCCGGGGGGCGCCGCCTGGCGGTCTGCTATGCACCGCCAGGTACCGGGCGCCACTCGGGTGGCGCCCCTGGCGGTCCGGGGTCTGATCCCCTAGTGCGCGGCCGGGCTCGGGCCGGGGGTCCGGCCCTGGTCCGGCGCGACGTCGCGCTCCTTTGTCGCCACCCCACGTGCGGCGGTGGCGGCGGTCTTCGTGGCCCGGTGTGGTGCAATTACCATGATCATGTTACGGCCGTCCTGCTTCGGCGCGGCCTCTACGAACCCCAGCTCAGCGACCTCTTCGGAGAGCTTGCGCAGGAGCCGGAAGCCCAGCTCCGGGCGGCTCTGCTCGCGGCCGCGGAACATGATCGTCACCTTGACCTTGTCGCCCTGCTTCAGGAACCGCACCACGTGACCCTTCTTGGTCTCGTAGTCGTGCGGGTCGATCTTCGGCCGGAGCTTCATCTCCTTGATGACGGTCTGCTGCTGGTTACGCCGGGCCTCGCGCGCCTTGATGTCGCTCTCGTACTTGTACTTACCGAAGTCCATGAGCTTGCACACCGGCGGGCGGGCCATGGGCGCGACCTCGACCAGATCCAGATCCACATCGCCGGCCAGCTGCAGAGCGCGCTCCAGGGGCACGATGCCTACCTGCTCGCCCTCCGGGCCGACCAGCCGGACCTCCCGAGCCCGGATCTGTTCGTTGACGCGTAGTTCGACGCTGATGGGGCCTCCTCAAGTCAGTTCCAGGTGTGACGACCGACCCCAAACAGAAGGCCCTGGCGCATGCCAGGGCCCGCTCGACCGGTCGCCGCCAATGGCGGAACAACACCGCGGCGGGCGATTTGCTTCCCACGCGGTGGACCGGACCCGGCAGCCGTGCGGCCGACGGGTGGGAGCGGGCTGCTCCACTTGAAATCCTGCGCGCTGTCCGGAACACCGCGCAGTCGGTCGACGCCAAGACTCTAGCACGGAACGTGAGATCTAAATGCTCAGGGGTAATGCCAAGGCCGTGCCATGATCACTGTTCGGGAGCGACACGCCGAGTGGTACTGCGCGATCCGTCCCGAAACTGCGATCTTGGGGGCCAGCCCGCCGGGCGGACCCGCCCTATCCGGCGGCCTTGTGGGCGGCGAGCAGGGCACGCAGGCCGCGTACCGCGGCCACGGCGTAGTCCTTGTCCGTCGCCTGTACCGCCATGATCGCGACCACGTCGTCGTTCTCCAGTTCCAGGCTGGCCCACGGCGATCCGCGCCGGAACTCGATCGACCGGACCACGTCCCAGGGCAGGTCGTAGCTGCCGAACACGTTGCGGATCCGGATCCCGCGTGCGTCGGCCGCCACCCGCGGCCGGGTGAACATCAGGATGGCCAGCGCG